>Ga0172379_10009160_pt1 | contig 12269 bp, 9 predicted proteins | sample GrowelOW334metaG_FD_119756 | JGI IMG/M metagenome (GOLD analysis project Ga0172379, IMG submission 119756) | Groundwater microbial communities from an aquifer near a municipal landfill in Southern Ontario, Canada - Groundwater well OW334 metaG | ecosystem: Environmental > Aquatic > Deep... | reverse complement strand
CGTAACCCCGAAGCGCCGGGCCGGGCAAATTGGCCAGGCGCTTAGTCATCCTTCAATTTAGATGTTGAATCACTTGCTGAACTGGGAATAATCGAGGTTGGTCGGCTGCATTCGGGGAACATACCCTTTCAGCCAGCTTCTGAGCGCCACGTTTTCGGTTACCTGGTAGTGGAGAATGGCGGGCACGAACTCATAATCGAGCCGCTGCAGCTTGTACGAGGCATCCTTTCTCTTCTGCGGATCGTATTCTCTACCCACGGTCTCGACTAGGTCGTCGAAGTTTTTCTTGGCGTATTCGACATAGCCGCCGCGCTCGGCGTATCCTCCCGCGGAATGCATGTGCTCAAATAAGGAGAAGTAGGGGTCGAAGACATCGGGAAGTATTCCCAGCAGAGAGATCGGAATTGTTTTCTGTCCGATGGCGCCGATATAGCCCGCGAAGGGCAGGGAAGCCAGTTCCATTTTAAATTTCGGGTTGAGGCTCTCAAGGTTGTCCTTGAGGATTTCCAACGCCACTTGCCGTTGCTTCGATCCGGCGGAATACACCAAGGTCATCTTGAATCCCTGGGTCCATAGTTTTCCGTCCCAGGCTTTCATCAAATGTTCCTTGGCTTTGGCGAGATCGAAGGTGTACTGAGGGTTGGCCGGATTCGCGGTCGGGAACCCGATGAGCACTGGGCCGTACGGCTTTTGCGCGTAACCGCCCATGGCGCTGTCGATGAAGGTGTTGTAGTCGAACGCGTAGGCGAAGCCTTTGCGTACGTTGATATCGGAGAAGAGGTTCGGGGGAACGCCGTTTGGACCGAGTTTTCCGTCGCCGATATAGGAACTCTGAGGGGCGATGTTCATGACGAAGTTCATTTTCATCAGCCAAGCGGAGGGTATCTTGGTCTTCAGCTCAATGCCGGGGGCGCCTTTCAGCTGCGGGATGTCGCTCACGCCGACAGCCACGAGATCCGCGTCGCCGGCCTTGAGGAGCATGATGCCGGTCTGGGCGTCCTTGATGAATCGGACGACCACTCTCTTTAGTTGGGGCGCGCCCTGCCAGGAGTCGGGGAAGGCCTCGAATACGACCCGTTCTCCCTTTTCCCAGGACACGAAGCGGAACGATCCCGTACCGTTCATCTTCATGAACAGCTTGTCGTCTTCCAGCTTCAGACCGATGAATTTGCTCGCGTTCTCTTTCGTTCCGTCCCAGTCGCCCTGGGAGGCGCACCACGCCTTGGAGAAGATGCCGGCGCTTGAGCCCTCGTCGGCCATGAACTCGAGGAAGGGCACGAAGGGAGTCAGCAGATTGAACGTCACCGAATCCTTGCCGGCGACGATCGCCTTGTCCAGCTTCTGGAAAGCGGCGTCGAAGCCGATCGCCTTGACGAGGTCGGCGAAAGTGTTTGCGTCGAGCAGGTTGATGCTGAGCATCTTGAGGACGGCGGTTTGGCCGCCGACGATGATGCCTCGCTTGAATGTGTAGGCCACGTCCCCGGCATCAAGAATATGTCCCGAGTGGAATTTCACGCCCTTCCGTATCGGAAAGGTGATGCTGGTAGCTTTATTGGGAGCGACCTTGATGAGCCCGTTTCCGAGGGACGGTACGGTAGCGGCCAAAGCCGGAACGAGCTTGGAGGAATCGGCCTTGTCGTGGCCGAGCAATGAGTCATAGACATTGAGCGAGAGTTCCATCGTCGCGGAGGCAACCATGAAATGCGGATCAAGGGAATCGGGCGCGTTTATCGTGGCTTTGACGAACGTCCCGGGATTAATCACCTGTGCCGAAAGGCCTGCGGCGCAACCTAACAATCCTAGCGCCAAACCGGCCGATAATAACTTTCTTCTTGTCTGCATTCGGAACCTCCATGCGGGAAATTTGCTTTACACGCAAAATGATCATTGGTAGTATAACTGCGGGTATTGGAGAAAGCCATCCGGTTTTTTCGATAACATAAAGAAACTTATTGAAAAAACGCTGACCTTTTTTAAACGAGTTCAAAGTTTGCTGATTCTTATTCCGGAGTGACACATGGAACCGCTGCTGCAGGTCAAGAACCTCAAGACGTACTTCTACACCGAAGACGGTATCGGCAAGGCGGTAAACGGCGTCAGCTTCGATATCGGCAAGGAACAAACGATCGGAATCGTCGGCGAATCGGGCTGCGGGAAATCGGTTATGGCTCTCTCCATCATGGGCCTGGTTCGCAATCCCCCCGGCAAGGTAGTGGATGGGGAAATCCTTTACCATGGAAGGAACGGTATCGTCGACATAGCCCGGCAGAATCCGACGGGCACCCTTATGCGTTCTCTGCGCGGCAACGAGATGGCTATGATTTTTCAGGAACCGATGACGTCGCTCAATCCCGTTTTCACCATCGGCGACCAGATAGTCGAGGCGGTTAGCCTCCACCAGGGCTTGAACAAGAAAGATTCCCGAAATCGTGCCGTGGAGATGCTCAAGGCGGTCGGCATCCAGGCACCGGAGAAACGGATCGACTCTTATCCGCACGAGCTGTCGGGCGGCATGAGACAGCGCGCCATGATCGCCATGGCGCTTTCCTGCAATCCCTCCCTCCTCATCGCCGATGAACCGACGACTGCCCTCGATGTCACAATCCAGGCCCAGGTACTTGACCTCATGGCCGACCTCAAGACCAGATTCAGGATGTCTCTGCTCTTCATCACCCATGATCTCGGCGTAGTCGCGAAGACCACCGACGAGGTTATCGTAATGTTTCTAGGAAAAATCGTGGAGAAGGCTCCTGTTCGGGAGCTCTTCCGCGATCCGAAGCACCCCTACACCAGGGGGCTTTTGGATTCCCTTCCTTCGGCCAAAGTCGGAGAAAGGAAGAGGCTGATCCCGATTCGGGGGACGGTGCCGAGTCCCTTCGACGCGGTTGAAGGATGCGTATTCCGAGAACGTTGCCCTATCGCCCTGCCTGAATGCGGGGCTGCAATGCCCGAGATCAGAGAAACGACGGCCGGACATTACGTCGCATGCATACGCGCTTCTTGACTCCCTCGCCCTGCTCCGTGGAGGATTGAATGGATACCGATATCGCTCTTATATCCGTCCGAAATTTGAAAAAACAGTTCTCCATCCGCAAGGGCTTGTTCGGCAAGGGGAAACAGCTCCTGAACGCTGTCGACGACGTCAGCTTCGACATCCACAACGGTGAAACCTTGGGTCTCGTCGGTGAATCGGGTTGCGGCAAGACCACCGTCGGCAGGACAATCCTGAGGCTGTATAAACCCACGTCCGGGGACATACTCTTCAACCCGGACGGCAGGAGCTATAACCTGGCCACCATGACGGCGAAAGAGCTCAAGCCCGTGCGAAAGATGATGCAGATCGTTTTTCAGGACCCCTATTCTTCGCTGGATCCCCGCAACACCATCAAGAAGATACTGGAGGAGCCTCTCATAACCCACGGGGTCGGAACCAGGGACGAGCGTAAGGCTCAGCTGAAGTTCCTGATTGAGGCTGTCGGGATGAAGGAAGAACACCTGAAGCGCTATCCCCATGAGTTCTCCGGCGGACAGAGGCAGCGCATCGCCATAGCCCGAGCTCTCGCCCTTCGTCCCAAGCTCGTGGTAGCCGACGAGCCCGTTTCCGCCCTTGACGTGTCCATACAAGCGCAGGTTCTCAATTTGCTGGAGGATCTGCAGAAAGAGTTCGGCACCACCTACCTTTTCATAGCCCACAACCTCGGCGTCATCCGGCACCTCAGTACGAGGATCGCGGTGATGTACCTCGGGAAGGTAGTCGAGCTCGGTCCCTCCGAGCGCTTGTTCATCCAACCCGAACATCCTTACACCGAAGCGCTCTTGTCATCGATCCTGAGCCCTGAACCGGACGGCAAGACTAAGAAGATCATCCTCTCAGGAGACGTGCCCAATCCCATCGACCTGCCCTCAGGCTGCCGCTTTCACACCCGCTGCCGCTACGCCGAGAGCCTCTGCGCTTCGGACGAACCCGCGTTGCGCGATGTCGGCGACGGACATCACGTCGCTTGCCACTTCAATTTGGGGGCTCGCTAACCCCCGGCGCGATTCGAGAAGCATCCTGTTTTCCCTTTGGGTGGACAAGCGGGGCCCTTTCGGCGGCACTCTTTATCGATCGCAAAAATGTATTTGCCGGTATAGACTACTCGTATGAGTTTAATTTCTTCGGTTGCAAATTTCATCCAAGTCCATTCGAGCGAATATGACGCGCTGGCGCTCGATATCTGGAATCATCCCGAGCCTACCTACAGTGAGGTCCGGTCGTCGGCTGTTCATAGAGAGCGGCTGAAATCTAGCGGTTTTCGGGTGATTGAATACCCCGAGATGGCGTATTCCTTCGTCGCGGAGAAAGGGTCCGGGAAGCCCGTTATCGCCTTCATGGGCGAGTACGACGCGCTGCCGCTTATGTCGCAGGTAGCGGAAGCGATCAAGCGGCCGGCGGTGGAAGGCGCGCCGGGGCACGCGTGCGGCCATAACCTTTTGGGCGTCGCGAGCCTTGCCGCGGCTGAAGCGGCGGCGGCCGCGATGGAGGAGGCGGGGCTGCCCGGCACGATCCGCTATTACGGCTGCCCGGCGGAAGAAGGTCTTGGTCGCGTTAATCTTGTCAAAGCGGGCCGCTTCAACGACGCGGACGCGGCGTTCAGCTGGCACCCGGCGGACGTCAACACGCCGCACCGCTACGCCACCAGCGCGATGCTCTCGCTTGAGTTCCGTTTCAAAGGTCGCGCGAGCCACGCGGGCATGGTGCCCCACGCGGGGCGCTCCGCGTTGGACGCCGTCCAGCTCATGAACCTCGGCATAGAATTCCTGCGCGAACACGTGAAACCGGGAACGCTCCTCCATTACGTGATCACCGACGGCGGAGCCAAGGCGAACATCGTGCCCGAGACCGCCGCCGTGTCCCTCTACGTTCGCGGCGCGAAGGCCGCCGACGTTACGGCAACCGCCAAGCGCGTCCTCAAAATAGCGCGCGGCGCGGCCCTCATGACCGAGACGTCTTTTGTCCATGAAGTCAAGCACGGCAAATGCGATTACATCCCGAACGATGCTCTCAACGACGCCTTGTACGCCGCGATGCTTGCGCTTCCGTTTCCCAAACCTGATGCGGAAGAAAACGCGTTCGCGCGGGCGTTGACGCGGACGGTCGCCAAGACCGACCGTGAAGCCTCCCTTTCCATGATCGGGGCTCCTATTTCCCTCCTTTCAAAATCGCAGCACTTGGAAGTCGGCGATTTTGGGGACGGACGCCGAATCGGGGGAAGCATCGATGTGGGAGACGTGTCGTATGTCGTGCCGGTAGGGCAGCTGAACGCGGCTACCTGGCCGCTGGGTATCGGCGCGCACACTTGGCAGTCCGCCGCGGCTTCCGGCGGAACCTGGGCGTTGAAAGCCATGCGCTGGGCGGCCGCGTCCTTGGCCTGTGCGGGAGTCGCCGTCGCCGGAGACCCGAAGCTATTGGCAAAGGCGAGAGCGGAACACAAGAAGAAAAGTTCGCCGTACCGGTCTCCGATGGACGCGGTATGAAGGAAAAAATGAAAAGTTCAGAAGAAGACTTGAAACGGCGCGGGCGTCTTTCGGATAAAGAATACCTATTAATCAGCACTACGATCGAGAAAAACATTGTTGCCTATCTTGATAGTGAAGAAGGCTATTTACGATCCGCGGCTCTTCGATTCATTAAAATTAGAAAGGATGAAACATTTCTGCCAAGACTCTATGCGATGTTGAGTCAGGAAAACCCCATATATACAAGAATTGAATTAGGCGATTGCCTGCTTGAGTTTGGAGAGCAAGTTTTAGAAAATATAATGCCCTTATTAGGACGGATTGGTAACAATCAACATAAGGAAATCGGGAATTACGATCTTGGAAAAAAATCATTTCCGTTGCCGAGAGATGTTGTCGGACGAATCGCAATTAGATTTGGTCCGATTGTATTTAAGTACTTAGATACTGCCTTTATAGAAAGAGACGTTTCTGTATTATCCGAGGCAATTGATATTATTGGCCACGTCACCTATGCATATAAAGACTACTCGATGGAAAACAAGTTGATTGAGGAATATTCGAAAGTAAATAATTTATTAATTGAATGGAAGTTGATAAAAGCCTTTCAGTCATTTAACTCAGAGGAAGTAATCGGGAAACTTGAAACGATAATTTGCGATGAACGGAAAGATATAATATTGCGGAGGGAAGCGGAAAGAAGCTTATTGAGAATAAAAGAGAGAAACCCTCGAATTGCGCTTTCCGTACTTTGCACAAGAACTGATATGTAATTTAGTTACGTAAAAAAATATAAAACATGTAATTTTGGTATGGACAGATCGGGATTTGTTTGTTACTCTTTTGTCAACGAGCCGCGGGAACAGTCGGCGGAACGAAAAAGAGGAACGACATGGCAGAAGGCCAATCCAGGAAAGCAGTCGAATGGAAAGCGGTCGGAAAACGGCTATACAAGGACCGGTATGTCTATCTGATGATCGCTCCGGTGGTCGCGTATTTCCTGATTTTCAACTACTGGCCGATGGCTTGGCTAAGCATTTCCTTTTATGACTACAAGATTCTGGGGGGCTTTGCCCGCAGCCAGTTCGTAGGTTTCGCGAATTTTATACATTTTTTTACAGAGATGGATGCTTGGCGATATATCTGGAATACGCTGGCCATCAATTTTCTGGCACTCGCTTTCGTTTTTCCAGCGCCAATCATCTTCGCCCTTCTGCTCAACGAGGTTAGGGGAGTCGGCGTCAAGAAAACGATCCAGACGGTCAGCTATCTGCCGTATTTCATTTCCACTCTCGTGCTGGTCGGTCTCATCAACAACTTCTTGTCGCCCTCGATAGGCCCCTTGAACCAGATTCTGGCATCCATGGGTATGGAGAAAATCTACTTCCTCGGCGACCCGAAATATTTCCGGACGATCCTTGTCGTATCCGGCATTTGGCAAGGCTGCGGCTGGAGCGCGATCGTATACTTGGCTGCTATCAGCGGGATTGACTCGCAGCTCTACGAGGCCGCTCAGATCGACGGGGCAAACCGATTCAGGCAAGTGCTCCATATAACCATTCCCGGCATCGCGACGACCATCGTCATCATGCTGCTCCTGCAGATCGGAAATCTTCTGAACAGCAATTTCGAGAAGATGTTCCTCCTTCAAAACCCCTACAACACTTCCATTTCCGAAGTGTTGGCCACCTTCGTGTACAAGCAGGCCATGCGTCAAGGCAATTACAGCCTCGCGACCGCGGTCGGCTTGTTTAATTCCTGCGTAACGCTGCTGCTTGTCTCGATTTCCAACAAGCTCAGCCGCCGGTATTCCGGGACATCCATCTGGTAAGGGAGACCGATCATGGCTAAAAGCAAAGCGTTCAGGCCTTCCGTGGGAGAACGGGTATTTCGGGCGATCAATATGGCGTTCCTCGTATTGTTCTGTCTGACTATCCTTTATCCGTTCTTGAACATGATCTCCGTGTCCTTTTCCGATAGCTTCGCCGTCCTGCGCAGCGAAGTCACGTTCTATCCAATCGGATTCAACGCGGATGCGTATAGGCAGGTCATCTTCAATCCGAACATCATCCGATCCTATCTGAACACTATCTTTGTAGCGGTCATGGGCAGCGTGCTCAGTCTGATCTTCACTTCAATGGCAGCCTATCCGCTGGCGTTCTGCGATTTCATTGGAAAAAAAGCCTTCAATGTCTTCATTACGATTACGCTCTGGTTTTCAGGCGGTATCATTCCGAGTTTCCTCGTCATCAGGTCTTTGGGCTTGGTGGATTCCCTGTTCAGCCTGATTCTGTCGGCGATGATCGGCGCGTTCAACGTGATCATCCTGCGCAGCTTTTTTTCCAACCTTCCCGTGTCCTTGGTGGAATCGGCGCGCATCGACGGCGCGAACGACTTCAGCATCCTTTTCCGCATCGTCATGCCCCTTTCCAAGGCTGCCTTGTCGACCATCGCCTTGTGGGTGATCGTAGCGCATTGGAACAATTACATAGCTCCGCTCATGTATCTGAAGAGCAGGGAAAACTACACCCTGCAGATGGTGCTGCGGGACATCGTGCTGGCTTCCGAGGGGAACATCTACCAGATTGAGTCGTCCGGGGCGTCCATCGAAGGCGGCGTCACCGCTATATCCGACCAAGTGAAGAATGCGGTGCTTATGTTCTCCATGGTGCCCATGCTCATTCTGTACCCGTTCATCCAGAAATATTTCGTTACCGGCGTCACCCTGGGATCCGTGAAAGAGTGAGACGTTATCCCTGAAGGAGACTTCGAAAAACGTCAGTTTTTTGAAGTCAACCAATATAAACTGCAAATCCTGAAAGGATTTGTATAGGTCGCCTTAAAAACCAACCGGGTTTTTAAGGCGACCTAAGATAGCGGAACAAGCAAGGAGGAGTTCAAATGGCAAAGAGAAATCCGGCAATGGTAGTCGCGTTCATGCTTTCGGCGTCTTTGGCGTTTTCAGGCGGTAGTGCGCAGCAGAGCGCGGGCGGCGCCGCGAAAACCGGCGAGCCGCTGAACATTTCCGTGTTGGCGTCAATCTGGCCGCCGTACGAGCAGACCAAGACGATCTTCCCTGAAATCGAGAAGGCAACCAATACAAAGCTGACCATCGAATGGGCGCCCCGCGACGGGTACCGGGACAAGATCAGCACTATACTGGCGTCCGGAAAACTGCCCGACGTCATCATCATCACCAATCCGCTTGACAAGGAATTTCTGAAGAATCAGGGAGCGATCATCCCTCTGAACGACCTTCTGAACAAGTACGCCCCGAATTACCTGTCGAAACTGAAAAAAGAGGATTATCCCTTCGTTCGCGACATCAGCGACGGCAATATGTACTTCATGTCTCTGCTCATCGATTTTCCGCCTTCCTTATCTACCATGGTCAGGCAGGACTGGTTGGATCGGTGCGGCCTGCAGGCGCCGAAGACCTGGGACGACTGGTTGAACATGTTGAGAGCCTTCCGCGACCAGGACGCCAACGGCGACGGCGACAAGACCAATGAAATTCCGTACAGCGGCAACATTCGCCACCTGCAGCTGGCCTTCGGTATCAAATCCGAATCGCTTTTCGTCATAGACGACAACGGCAACTACCTCTCCGTCTTCGAGCATCCTGCATACATCGACTTCCTTACCGCGATGACGGGAATGTATAAGGAAGGCCTTCTGGACAAGGAATACGTGACCCGCGGGCTCATCAGCAAGTTGACGGATCTCTTCGTGATCATGGACAACGGTACGCTCGGCTCTACGGTCACCTTCGCTGAACGGGCGAGGCTTTCCACGGAAGTTCTGCGTCAGAAAAATCCGAAGGCGACCTGGACCTGCGTCACCCCGATCACCGGCCCCAAGGGTGTCCAGCTCATCCCCGCGCGCTCCAAGTTCGGCGGCACTATGGCGGTCATCACTGTCGCCGGTGAAAAGAAAGCCAAACAGATCGTGCAGGTTTTGGACTTCTTCTTCGGCGGCGCGGGCGAAAAGCTCATCAACTACGGAGTAGAGGGCGTGCACCACAAGCTGGTCGACGGGAAACCCGTGCTCCAGTCACCGTACATCGACGGCTTCGTCGAGGCGCGGAAAGCCGGCCTGATCTTCCAGCCGTTCCCCTTCAACTGGCTCAAAGACAACTACATGCAGATTCTGACCAACGGCAAGACCTATGACCAGCTCACCGATACCAAGAAAATATTCTACCGCGGCCTTTTCCTCAACGAGGGATACTTCAATATCACTCCGCCGACCTTATCCACCGAGGCTTACGGCAAGAACGGCATCGAGATCATGTCGAAACTCGAGGAACTCGAGGCCGGAGTGATTTTCGGACGCTTGTCCATCGATGAATTTAAGGCCCGTCTTGCAAAGATAAAGACCGACGGTCTCGACGCTATTACCAAGCAGGGTGCCGAAGCTTGGAAGCGGCTCAATAAATAGCCAACAGCACAACCAAGGAATCGATCGATGTTTACTTTGAAGAACGGAATTCTCTATAGAGACAACCGGCCCGTTTTTGCCCTCGGTTTGTCGTACTACCCGTCCTACCATCCCCAGAAGGTTCCCGTTCCGCCCGAGGGCGATCGGGAAGGGGAGATGGCGCAGGATATCAGCGAGATGGTCGATGCGGGCTTCAACGTCGTCCGTATGGCCGCCTTGGGCGAAGTCCGGCGGGAAGCAGGATCGGTGAAGGTCGATTTTCCGTTCATCGATCGGCTCATCGCCCGGGCCGAGAACGCGGGACTGGCCTCGATGGTCAGGCTCCAGGGCTACGGGGTCAACCTATCGGGCTTCACCGACAACCTGATGCTCAACCAGCGCGGGGAGGAGATGCCGTTCCATTGGGGTTGGTTCGTGCGCAATTGTCTGAACCACGCCGGTATACTGAAAGACAACGAAGAGGCCACCAGGGTAAGCGCCGCCCACTTCAAACGCTTCCCGTCGGTGGTCAGTTTTCAGATCTACAATGAACCAGCCTATCCGGCGATCGATTACTACGACTACAATCCGCATTCGATCCGCGCCTGGCGCGAATGGCTCGCCGAGCGCGGCTATACGCCGGCGTCGGAAGCGGCAACCCTGGACGCGCCCCGAAAGCGTCCCGTCTTTGAGGCCGAACGGTCCCTCTGGATGCGCTGGCGATTGTTCCACTACGAACGGATGAACGATTTCCTCAACCGATTGAGCGATATCGCGAAGGAAAGCCATCCCGTCCCGGAGACCCTCACCTGCCACATGGCCTGGCCCGCCAATGCAGGCTCGACGATGCGCGGGGAGGATTATTTCCGGGTCGCCGAAAAGATGGACATAGTCGGGATCACCCATTACATACCGGCGATCGGGACGAGCCATTACTACGCGAGCGAAGTGCTCGATATGGCCGAAAGCGCGGCCGCTTGCTACGGCAAGCACGCATGGCTGATCGAGTACAACGCCCGGACGGACATGTCCGCGAACGAATGGGAGCGGGAGACCTACTCCGCGGTAGGCAGCGGTTTCAAGGGTATTCTCTACTACCAGTGGCGCGCCGACTACCCGTACGCGGACGGACCGGAACCCGAGGGCTTCGGCATGGTGTTCAACAACCGAAGAAAAACCGAGAAATTCGACCGGGCCGTCGCGATGAACGGTACGATGAACCTCTTGGGCGCGGATTTCGCGCGGGCCGAGAAACTCAGGTCCGGCGTCGCCGTCCTCTTCAGCGAAAACGTTAACGCGTACTACGACGCTCTGGACAACGGCGACGAAAACGACGTGGCCCGAAACCGCGAACGTAGCGCGTTCTGGATGCGCGCTATATACGCGGACTTCCGCAAAAACGCGGTGTCGGTGGATTTCGTCAGGGCAGGAGAACTCGCCGCCAATCCTCTCGGCGTCCGGCTCCTGCTCGTGCCCTCCCTCGCGGGTTTGGTCGCCGAAGAGAAACAGGCTATCGACGCCTTCGCCGCTTCCGGCGGCAGGGTCTTCGTCTACCAGCCGGACACCTTCGGCTACGCCGCTCTTAGCGACAACGTTCCGAGACCGGACAAGGTCGTCCCCCTCGCCGCCGAGAGCGTCCTCGACTCCTGCGGCATCGGCCGCGCGTACCGCTGCGACAAGGCGACGCTCGACGTGAAGGTACTGAAGGGCGGAGGCCGCTGCATCGTCTGCCTGGTCAATTTCGATCCGGCGGAAAAGCCGATCGACGCGGGCGAGAATCTGACGCTCTTCCTGAGCGACGCGGCGGAGTATCGTGCCGCCCGCCTCTACGAGCCGAAAAAAGAAACCGAGCTGGCTATCCGGAAGCAGGGTCCCGGTGCTCTCTCTCTCACTCTTCCAGAGCTTGGGATGGGGGCTTTTATCGTGCTTACTGGAGAAAAGAATGAGCACTGATCCAAGAATCGGTTTGCTGCTTATCGGTTCGCCGCGTTTCAAGAGCCTCGGCGAAGGAACGGCCCGAGGTTCTTACGCCGAACGGAAGGAGCGGCACGCCCAGGAAATCGTCGCCGCCGCGGGAGCGATCGGCGCGGTCACGTACACGGGTATCGTCTACGAGCGTCCCGGCCTTTCCAAGGCGATGAAGGCGTTCTACGCGGCCGACGTGGATTTCGTGCTGGCCGTCTTCCTCTCCTGGGCCGAGGATTTTACCTGGGTGCGCTTCCTGCGCGACATGTACGAGCTCCCGATCCTCTTCGGTCTGGTGACGCGGAAATCCTGCCGCTTCGCGGATACCTCAAGCGACGACGAGTTTACCGAGTTCCTTTCGGCCGGGGGCTTGGTCGGGACGCTTG
>Ga0172379_10009159_pt1 | contig 12269 bp, 3 predicted proteins | sample GrowelOW334metaG_FD_119756 | JGI IMG/M metagenome (GOLD analysis project Ga0172379, IMG submission 119756) | Groundwater microbial communities from an aquifer near a municipal landfill in Southern Ontario, Canada - Groundwater well OW334 metaG | ecosystem: Environmental > Aquatic > Deep... | reverse complement strand
TGCTGACCGGCATGCTTACGGTATTCATATACGCGAAACTTTGGCGGCGATCGAATGTTATGACCGACGTCGAGTTTTACGAAATACGGTACAGCGGAAAAACAGCGGCTTTTCTGCGCGGATTCCGGGCGCTGTATTTGGGCATATTTTTCAACATCATGATAATGGCGATGGTCTCGCTTGCGGCGATAAAAATCGGCGGGGTCATGCTGAACCTGTCGCCTTTGCAGTCTATTCTTATAGCGTCTATTGTAACGGCGATATACAGCGCTCTCGGCGGATTGTTCGGCATCCTGCTGACGGATTTTGTGCAATTCCTAATCGCAATGGCCGGCGCGATAGTCGCTGCAGTTATTGCCGTGCATCATCCCGATGTTGGCAGCCTGCATCATTTGCTCACGCATCCAAACGTGGCTGGCAGGCTGAATATATTTCCGGCATTCGACATGAGCACGAAACAGAGCGTCGAACTTTTATTATCCGTGTTCATAATTCCAATTGCCGTTCAGTGGTGGAGCGTGTGGTATCCGGGCGCTGAACCGGGCGGCGGAGGCTACATGGTGCAGCGGATGCTCGCCGCGAAAAATGAACGCCATGCGACGGGCGCGACTCTCTTTTTCAACGTGATGCACTATGCGCTGAGGCCGTGGCCGTGGATTATAGTTGCGCTATGTTCCTTGATTGTGTTCCCTGACCTTGCGGCTCTTCATGCCGCTTTTCCGAATGTGGACCCGAAGATTGTCAGAAATGATCTGGCTTATCCGGCGATGCTTTCGTTCCTGCCGACCGGCATTTTGGGAATCGTAATCGCTTCGCTTATATCCGCGTACATGTCGACGATTTCGACGCATCTCAATTGGGGTTCCTCGTATGTGGTCAACGATTTTTACAAACGTTTTATCAATCCCGACGCGCCGGAGAAGAAACTTGTTTTAGTCGGCCGTATATCGACGGTTCTGATGATGGCCGGCGCCGCGATCATGGCGCTTATGTTGAACAACGCTCTTCAGGGATTTCAGATTTTGCTGGCGATCGGCGCCGGAACCGGTCTCTTGTTCATCTTAAGATGGTTCTGGTGGCGAATTAACGCCGCTTGTGAAATTACGGCGATGATTGTTTCGTTTTTAATCGCGGTTTATTTTCAGTTCGCTCATTCAAAGATGTTCCCCGATATTCCATTAGAGAGTTGGGAAAGCCTGTGCATAGGCGTCGCGATTACAACTTTGTCGTGGATTATTGTTGCGATAATCACTAAGCCGACCGAGACGAAAAAGATGCGCGACTTCTGCCGTCTTGTAAATCCCGGCGGACCAGGCTGGAAGAAAGTCGTTGAGGATGCTCAAAAAGACAATGATCCTATCGTATCCGAGCATAAAGCCAGCAACCTTCCTCTTGGAATACTTTGCATGTTCATCGGCACAATTGCCGTATACAGCGCCTTGTTCGCAACGGGTTTCTGGATATATTCTAATACTACTCCTGCTATTGTTCTGTCAGTTGTCGCGGTTGCCGCGGGAATATTTTTGATCGTATTTTGGGATAAGGCAAACGCGAATTGAAATCATGTTGGATCGGAGATGCAATGAAAACCAAAGTCTACATTCTGATTTTTGTTTTTACCGCTGTTTGTTTTATGACCGCCATTTCAGCGGCCCCGGCTTTCTCTAAAGACGCCTCAATCACGCCCTGGCTATCCTCTGCTACGCTCAAGATATTTCCGGACGACAAGCCGCCTGCAGGAATAGAGCCGCCTTTTCGCCTGCTTTCGGCGCGGAACGAATTCGAGCCCTTCCAGGCCGCCGTTTACGCCGCGAAAGAAACGAAAGGCGTCAAAGTGACAGTCAGCGACTTCAAAGGCGATGGCGGAACGATTCCATCTGCAAACGCGGCGCTCTATCTTGTCGAGACAGTGACCATTGAAAGGCCCTCGATAGCGGCGACGCGGAAAGTCTGGCCGGACCCGCTGCCTCCCTATCATGATTTTGATATTAAGGCGGGCGAAACGCGGTCGGTATGGGTCGATCTATTCGTTCCGGCAGCCGCCAAACCCGGATTATATTATGCAACTGTGACGGTCTCGGCTTCGGATGGAGTTTCTTTCGCGCTGCCGATCACTCTGGATGTCAGAGATGTTTCTGTCCCGGTTGTTCCATCGCTTAGGACAGCCTTCGGGATAGGCTACGGCTCTGTCCTCGCGGCGCACAAGCTTACTAATGGAAGTCCTGAAGCGCAATTGATGAAAGAAAAATATTATTGGTTTCTCGTGGAGCACAGGCTGTCGCCGTACAGCATACCGGTGGATTTATTCAGCGACGAAGCGCATAAGTATCTCGACGACCCGCGCGTGAATTTCCTTCGAGCTCCGTTTTCGTGGGATAAGGAACAGATGCAGAAGATCGTGGATCGGCTTAAAAGCACGGGTTGGATCAACAAAGCGGTTTATTACGAACGAGACGAACCTTCCACCGATACGATGCCGGAAGTTGTCAGGATCGGCAAATGGCTTCGTGAGTTCGATCCCGATTTGAAATATCTGATAACTACAGGTTGCAATACTGCATTGAAGGACGCGAGCATAGATATCTGGTGCCCCGCGCTGATTTTTACGCTCGACATCAATAAGATGAAGGAATTAAGGGAAGAGGTTAAGCGCGGGAAAGAGTTCTGGTGGTACACGTGCATTGGTCCGAAGTGGGAAGGCACTGATTATTTCATAGACGAAGGGGCGACATCTCCGAAAGCGCTCACGTGGATGAATTACTTATACGGAGTGACCGGCGTTCTTTTCTGGCAGACTACATCATGGGGCAGGGTTGACGACAATCCGTGGAAGAAGACTGAAACGTACCCGGCCGGAAACGGAGACGGCAGTTTGTTGTATCCCGGCTCGGAGGTCGGATACGACGGGCCTGTGGCGTCTATACGGGTAAAAATGATTCGCGAAGGAATGGAAGATTACGAAGTGTTGCATGTCCTCAAAGAGAAATTGACTGAGGCGGCAAAGAGAATAGGCGGCGGCGCGGCGCAATACAGCGCGGATGGCAGGCTTTTCGAACACGCTTATGCATTGATCAAGCCCGAAGGGCGGAGCAATCCGCGCGGCAGGAACACGCCTTACCTTCAGTTTGTCTCCATGGACTACAGGGATTTCGACTCCGAGCGCGAGAAAGTTATGAATGAGATCGCGTCGACTCTCGAATCGCCGTTGCTGCTTGTCGCCACAACTCCTGTGGACAACGGCTTTAAGCTCGGCTCGTCAGCGACGGCGACAGTAAAGGGCTTCGTCGAAGACGACGCAAAGGTGACGGTCAATGGTCAACCCGCGCAGGTTATAGACAAATCATTCAAAACGGAAGTCTCGCTCCAAAAAGGGAAGAATGTGATAACCGTTGTAGCGACAGCCGCTGGAAAATCAAAAATAATTGAGCGCGTTATATATAGGAAGTAAATTCTTGCGAGTTTTTTACGGAGGCTTTTGGAGAAATGAAAAAATGGATTTGCATCGTTGGAGTTCTAATAGAGTTCATTTTAGTTTCGTCTTTAATCAGCGTAAAAGCCGAACCGTCAGTGAAACGGAAGGCGTTCATAAACCAGCATTCGCATTATGACCCCGTCTGGACCAACACGCAAGCTGGAGAGACGTTGCGCGCATTCGCGGTTGTGAACGAGCAACTCGAATACGCTGAAATAGAGCCGAAATTCAAGTTCATGCTTCAGGAAATAGATTATTTGAAACCATATTGGGACGCGTTTCCCATGAAGCGGGCGCTTATATTGAATCTGGCGCGCGAGGGCCGACTGGAATTCACAAGCGGATATAACGAACCTGACGAATCGGAAACGGGCGGTGAAGCGCTGATACGCAATTTTGCATACGGCAAACTTTTCAAGGAGTCTCAATACGGGGCGGAGGTTTTGACGGCGACACAGCACGATGTCTTCGGGCACGCGGAGCAGTTGCCGCAGATTCTGCTCGGAACAGGACATAAATACGCGGTTTTTTCGAGAGGAACCCTGCCGGAGTTGACGGAGTTCAACTGGCTGAGCCCAGACGGATCTTCAATTCTCACGAAACAGGCGACTTATGTGAACAGCGCTTCGAGAGCTTCTTTCTTCTCAAATGATCCGAAGTATTACGGGCTGACGAACAACGCGATGTTCATATCCGGCGGCGATTTCGAAGAACCGGACCGCTCGATAGGGCAGCGTCTCGGCAAAAAGGGGAATTCGTCAATAATCTCGGCGACTCATATCGAGTTTTTTCAGGCGGTCGAGAACGATTTGAAGGAAATGGGAAAACCGGCGCCGGAGATCAGCCGGGACCAGAATCCGATTTTCAACGGCTGTTATACGAGCCGGATCGACACGAAACTGGCAAACAGGATGGGCGAAAATCTTTTGGTTGACGCTGAAAAGTTCGGAACGATCAACAGCATATTGTCCGGCGCGGCATATCCGTGGCTCGAATTTGATAGAGCGTGGCGCCTGCTGTTTTTCGGCGAACACCACGACGGCCTGACCGGCACAGACAACGAAAACGTGAATCTCGATCTGCTGACCGGGTGGCGCGAGGCTCTGGTTATCGCGAAAAACAGCCTCGATGTTTCTCTCGCGGGAATTGCAAAGCGAATCAACACGGCGAAAACAGCGCCTAAAAACGGAGCGGTCGTTCCGATAGTAATATTCAACTCGCTCAACTGGTTAAGAAGCGAACCGGTCGAGACAACGGTTGAGTTCTCCAAACCGGTTAAAGCGTTCAGAATTATCGACTCGGACGGCAAACCGGTCTCTTTTCAGCTTCTTAGCCAGGCTTCAAATGCCTCTTTCAAAAATGCGAGAGTTTTAATAGAGGCTCTGATTGTTCCGCCGGTGGGATATCGCGTTCTTTACGCTGTCGGCGATGAAAAATTTCCGGAGGGCGCGATACCGTCTAAAGCGGCAGGAGACACGATAGATAACAGTTTCTATAGGATCATTGTTAACCCGATGCGCGGAGGCGGCATCGAAAGCATTTTTGCAAAGAAACTAAATAAGGAATTCATCAATACAAAAAACGGCGTTGGAAATGAAATATATGCGATCATGGAAGTAACGGGAAGTTCGCCTTGGAGTTTGAACGGAAATGGAAATTATTGGCGTTCAGGCATTTACCCGGCAAAGTCGGTCGAGGTCGAGCGCGGCGCTGTTTGTGACAAAATTATAGTGACAAACAACCCGAGACGCGAAAAAATACATCGAAATAGCTCTGAAGAAGATGAGGTTTTGCCGGAAATTGTGAGTGAAATCATCATCTACAAATCTAACAAGAGGATTGATTTCAGAACGTTTATTAATGGCTACAAAGGAAAGGATTTTTTATACAAGGTCGGGTTCCCGGCGAACATAACCAACGGAGCTCCGGTTTTCAATGAGCGGTTCGCTACGATAACGCGAGATAAAAGCCCGAGCGTTTTTTTGTCGACTAATGAAAACGGCGCCACTCCCGGCCGCGAGTATCCGATTTACAATTGGCACGGCATTTCGCCGGCCGCATCGTTTACATTCGAAGACGCCGGCGGTAAAGTTGTGTCTCAATTCCCGCTTGTGAACGGAGAACTTGTCGCACAAATGCAGAATTATGAAATGGTGAGAGCGGTTAATAGTCTCTCTGGTGCGTTGGCGAGGGTGGGAGTCACAACCACGCCTGCATCGGACAAGTCGCCGAGAGCTGGCGAGTCATACGGTTTTCGTATTTCGTTAGGGTACGGAATGAATAATGAATATACGAATATGCTGCTTGCCGGTATTGATGCGGAGAAGAAGGCGAAATTTGAAAATGAAATTGTTAGCGACGGAGTCGGCTTTCTTTTTGTTGAGAATAAGGAATCCGTTTCGACATCAATGGATCGCCGATCGATACCGATACTCATAATTGAAGGGGAAACAAAAGAAACGCTCGATAACGCTTTGGAAAATATATCTGCGCTTCTCCGCAAACGGGGAGAAGTTGTCATGGCGAAGTCGGCGAACGCGACATCTTTTCAAAATCCCATGGACGGATTTGGATTGGCGCTTATTAACAATGGCAATCCGGGCGCAAGCGTTGAGAGAGATGGCACAATAACGTTGTCGCTTATGAGAAGCTCGACAGGTTCGCCTGCCGGCGAAAGTTACAGTTCTATATGGGAGACTGAAAACTGGAATCACAGATACAGATACGCGCTTCTTCCGCATAAAGGGAAATGGAGCGATGCAGGCTCCGGCGTCGATCGCGCGGGATACGGTTTCAATTTTCCGCTGATAGCGATTCAAACCGACATTCACACGGGCGAACTTCACGCGAATTTAGATTCATTTATGGATACTGGAAACGCGGACGTCATTATTTCGTCATTCAAGCCTGCGGGTTATCCGGCGGCTGAAGGCATCGACGACATAGCGGGAGGAAAAGAAATATCTTTGAGGTTTTACAATTCCGGGATAAGCGAAACCGCTGGAAAGGTGACACTGAATTTTCCTGTTGATAAAGTGGAAGAGGCCGACATGTTGGATCGCGCCGTGAAAACAGTAGAGAATTCAGGCGGCATATTTCCTGTTGCGTTTTCTCAATTCAAAATCAATACGTACATCGTTGGTTTGAAAAGCGATAAGAATTTCTTCGAGCCGGCGAAGCCGGCGCCGGCCGCTCAGGCTCCGCCGGTAAATTCTCGTTATTGGGAGACGAACGGGAACGCTGCGCCGGAGGGCATGGTTCCTGTCTCGGTCATTATCGAGCCGAATGGGTACTCGGACGCTGGAAGAACGTTGAATGTGCGCGTCACGCTTGCTGGAAACCTCAAGAACAGAAGCGTCTCGGGCGAGCTGAAATTCGATCTGCCGGTAGGAGCTTCGATAAAAGGAGAAACAAAGTACAAACTGGCGCCTTCTGAGATCAAGACGTTTGACTTGCGGGTGGAAGGACTCGATCCGCAACGGCTGCGGAAGAATTATATTTCAGTTTGCATAGCTATAGACGGCAGGGAATATGAAGATGTTTTGACATTCAGCGAATGGAAGATGATGGAGGGCGATGTTGGGGACGGGGCGGATCCGGAAGCATCTGATTCCGGATGGAAAACTGTTCCGCTCGCCAGATTCTGGAGCGCGTTCGACTCGAACTCCGAGACAACTTGGTATCGAAAGAAAATATTCGTTCCAAAAGGGATGAGCGATGTGCAGATGCTGTTCGAACGGCCGAAAGATTCTGAGATCGAAGTTTATATTAACGGCAATCTCGTCAGGAAGGAAAAGTGGGGACTGTCGTACAAACCGTTGATAGACAAAAAACTTATGAAAATCGGCGGCGAGAATCTTGTAGCGATTAAATTCATGAGGGGCAAAGGCGATTCGCCCGCGTGGAGCTCCTCTTTTAAGGGTTCCGAGGCGCTGTTCAATAAAGAAAACGCTCGCCTGATCTCTGATAGCTTGAATGTAAAGCCGGGAACGAAAGGCGTTTTCAAAGTAGAGATGACGAATCCGTTCGAGCAGGAAATGAAGGGCGAAGCGATTTTGGTAAGCCCGATCGAAACATGGAAAGAAGGCGGCGCTTATTCGCTTATTGATATTGGCCCGAGAACACAGGTTTTCAGCGTTAAGCCAGGTGGGAAAACAATAGTCGAATTTGAAGCGAATGTTCCAAATGACGCGATGGCCGGAACGCACGTCGCGGCTGTTAAATTGATATACAAAGGCATCGCAACTTACACTGATACTATAAAGATTATTGTGGATCGTTAATTCTGACCGATCGGGATGTATAATTTCTTTTCAAATGAATATGAGAAGTTATTCGGCCATTGGAGGGAATATGAAAAAAGTATTTTTGCTTTGTGCGTTGTTTGCAATTTGCGCATCTTCAATAGCAGTCTCGGCGGAAGCGGGCGGGAAAACGAGCAAACTTTTCGAGTATGCGGGTTATTCGAAAAAAGCGTACGACGATTACAAGAAAACAACCTATCTTGTTGAGATGTCGGATGGCGTGAAGCTCGCTGTCGATGTTTATCTGCCGGCGAAAGGGCCGGCGCAGGATAAATTTCCCGCCGTTTTGGAATTCACTCCGTACTCGCGGGCGTTCATCAACGCGATGTTCAAGCCGCTCGAAAAAAAGCACACTAAAAATATGATGGACGGCAAGGGCGCCGAGATACCCATGCCTTTTTGTTTCAGCAAGCTTCTGATCGAACACGGCTATGCGCTTATTATCGCCGACATTCGCGGCTCGGGCGCTTCGTTCGGCTCCCGGCTGGACCTCATGCCGCGCATCGGCGACGACGGCGCGGAGCTTGTGAACTGGATAGCGAAACAAAGCTGGAGCGACGGCAATGTCGGAATGAAGGGCGGTTCCTACATGGCGATTTCGACGATACTTACCGCCTCGCACAAGCCGGAGCCGCTCAAGGCGATTTTTCTCATGGTCTATCCGTTCGGCTATCAGGATATGTACGTCGGCGGCATTTACAATCAGGGATTCATGACATCGTATTCCGATCTCTTATGGATGATGAATATGAATATGAACAAAATGAGCGGCATCTTTCCGGTCATGCCGTCGGCCCCTGCTGTGGACGAAGACGGCGACGGCGAACTGCTCGATGAAATTCCTATAGACAAGAACGCCAACGGCTCGTTCGTGGATGACTACAACTATCCCGACGACCCGAACGATCAGCCGCAGTATGCGGACGGCAATCAGCGGAAACATCTTTTCTATCTCGCAACACGCGAACACCTGAAGAATGAATTCATGCACGGTTGGCTGCAAAAGGCGCAGTTCATAGACTCCGATTCGAAGGACCTCGGCTTGAAAAGCGAATTTGGCGATTACAATGGTTACGAAATCAGCCCGATCGCTATGGTCCCGAAAATTATGGAGTTCGGCATTCCAATCTACCACGTCGGCGGCTGGATGGACGCCCAGCCGCGCTCGACAACGCTTTTCTACGCGACAGCAAAAAAAACAAATCCTTCGAAACTTCTGATGATCCCCGGCTATCACATCCTAACGTCGCCGTTCTATAGGTATTTCGGCGAAAGCCAGGAAAGAGCTCTTAAAGGGATTGGAACGGAAACTCTTCGGTTCTTTGACCGCTACCTCAAAGGCGTGAAAAACGGCGTCGACACGGAGCCGCCCGTGAATCTTTTTGTCATGGGAAAGGGCTGGCGCAGCGAGAACGAGTGGCCGCTCGCCCGCGAGAAATACACGAACTTTTATTTCGGCGGCGAAAATATGCTGTCCGTTAAGCAAGCGGAAGGCGGCGCCGACTCATACAAAACGGATTTTACTCATAATTCCGGCTTCGGGCCCAAAAAGGGAAACCGGTGGCTGATGTATGTGATTCCTGATGAAGTCCCGGACCGCGCGGAGTTGGATAAGCAATGCCTCACTTACACGACAGCGCCCATGGATGAGGATCTGGAAGTGACAGGGCATCCGATTATTGATTTCTGGGTTTCATCTTCGGCTGACGACGGCGATTTTTTTGCATACCTTGAGGATGTCGCCGGGGACGGGAAAGCGGTTCTTATAACAGAGAGCCCGGTGCGCGCCGGATTCGCCGGCCTTCACGATATCAATAAAGTTATCAGGAGAGGGGCGTCCGGAGTTGACGTTCTTCCGAAACTGCCGTGGCATGGCTATGAAAAAGCGGACTATGTCGACGGCATATTCGCCGGCGGCAAAATCGTGGAGTTGAAATATGATCTCCTGCCGACATCGTGGGTGTTCAAGAAGGGGCATCGCATCCGCGTTTCGATCGCGGCCGCCGACTGGCCGACATTCAGACTCGATCCCAAACTCTCGCCGTCGAACAAGCCCGACGATCCTGCCAACATCATTCCGACCGTTAAGATATATAGGGACGCAACGCGCCCGTCGCATATAGAATTGCCTGTGATTCCGAATTGAGTACGGTTACCTTTACTCAACATTGATTAGGAAGGATCAAGCATGAAGACTAAGAATATATTGTTTTTATTAGTATTCGCGGCGGCTGTAATTTTAATGCCGTACTTTGCGAAAGAGAGCCGCGCGCAGATTGCGGCTGTCCAGATAAGCGGCGACGTTCCGGCGGCTGCCGCGGATGCGATAGCCGGCGCCGGGTTCGATACGGTCATCATTTATTACACGCCGTATAGGAAGCCCGCCGACCCGCGCGTGATCGAACGTCTTAAACAGTGGGGCGCAAAGGCGGCAAAACTGAAACTTAATCTGTATGTTAAAATTGACACCGGCCCGCCGCTCGACGCTGTCGCCGACACGTCGGCGATCAGCTACCGCCGCGCCGCGTCAGACGATGGCTATCCTCTATCGCACAAACCGGCGCCGGCCTCCGCCGACTTCTGGAAGACGGCGATTTTTCCAAAACTCGCCGCGCTCGCTCCTCTGTCGGCTCAATTTCCTCTGAAAGGCGTTTTTATCAATCTCGACAATCATGTCGGCGTCTCCTTCGATCCCGAGACATTTGCCGAATTTCTTAAAATCAAAGAGCCGGCCACTGATCCGAATTCCATTACTCCTCTGAGACGCAAGGAATATCTCAAAGCAAACAATCTCCTCGCTGATTTCGAAAAATATCAGGAGGATATGATATATGACTTCACGATCCAGTATATGAAGGACTTGAAGGGGCGCGCTCCGAATTTCGCCATTGAGCTTGCGTCCTATCAGGATAATCCGCTCTGCCGGGCATATATGCGTGTTGTCAAAGAGCTTCAAGCGGATCCGGTTATGATTATGTACACATTCCACAACGCGGGCGACAGGGACACGCGGCTTTTCGAAGGCGCGAAATGGATTCCTACTCTGTCTGTCCGCGAGTTCCCACCGGAAGAACTGGCGGCGAATGTCGGCGCCCTGAATCTATGGAAGAGCGGTTTCGCTGTCGCAAACGCGGAATCACTCTGGCGAAATTTGAAGGATATAAACATATACGAATGGCCGCAGGGGCTGACTGAAGATTATTTAAAGGATGTAGCGCGCGCGAAAAAGGCCGCCGATGCCGACGCGGCGGAGTACAGTGTTTTTCTGAAACTGATATCGGAGCGAGTCGCCGAAAATCATAGCGGCGCTCCTAAAATCGCGCTCATTTACAGCGGTTACAAAGGGTACGTGTTTCGTGACGTTTTCGACGGACCGCTTGCTGCCGCCGGCATAAAAATGGAGAAGTTTGAAAACTCGAAACTCGATAAAATGATTCCCAAACTCGCAGGCTACGGCGCGATTTTCGCAGCGCCGGGATATAACGCCGTCAAGTCGGATAAGTTCATGCCTTACGCAAAAGACATTCTGAAGTTCGTTGAGAACGGCGGGATGCTCTTCATTCTCGACGGCTCTCTGCCGCAGCAGATTGAATGGATGGGAAGGGTTGACCCCGCGCTCAGTATCGGAGTCGAACAGAAAGAAGGACTCTCGCAGAAAAGAGTCGATACAAGTTTTAAAATGCTCGGCTACTCTTCCAAAGTTACGAAATTCGTTGTCGGAAAATCTCATTTTATGAATCCCGCGCCCGGTTGGCGGCAAATCGCTGTCGACAATGACGACAAGCCGTATGTCGTGCAACGGATTTACGGACAGGGGATGATCGTGGCGCTCGCGAATTTCGACGTGAATTCTGATTTCATGGTAAATGTTTGGGAACACATGCTGAAAGTTCTTGATCGTTTCGATGTGGCGATTGACCCGAATATGAAGCCTCTGAACACAGGGAAGAATGAAGTTCCGTTTGTTGTGACGACAAACGGGCCGGCGCGAAAATTAAAAGTGATCGCGAAGATATTGAATCAGAACCGGAAGATGCAAACGGCGGAGGAAGACGTGACGCTGACGCTTGAGGGCGGCGCGCGCTTCGCCGTTCCGCTGTACGCAGACGCCGCGGGCCTGTATCAGGTTACGCTTACGTTTTTTGACAAAGAGCGGGGCAGGGTGGACCGCCGCGAAACGTTCTCCTTTCTCGCGCCGCCGCCTTATGAGGCGCAGTTCGAAAAGTCGTACTACACGAAGGAACCGGAGGCGCTTCTGCGCGTGGCCTGCCGCAGGGCGGAAGGTTGCGGAAAGTTTGAAGCCAAAGCGACGCTCGCCGGGGCCGCGCCGAAATTGAAACAGTCCGCCGCCGGCTTTCAGATGTTTGCATTGCCCATAAGCAACATGAAACCTGGCGATTATACGGTGAAGGTCGCCGTGAAAGACAAATCTGATGCGGGCTACTCGATCTCGTTGACGCTTCGCAAACTGCCTCCCTCGCCGTATGAAGAGA
>Ga0172379_10009158_pt1 | contig 12270 bp, 6 predicted proteins | sample GrowelOW334metaG_FD_119756 | JGI IMG/M metagenome (GOLD analysis project Ga0172379, IMG submission 119756) | Groundwater microbial communities from an aquifer near a municipal landfill in Southern Ontario, Canada - Groundwater well OW334 metaG | ecosystem: Environmental > Aquatic > Deep... | reverse complement strand
TCCCGTACCCGCAATTACCAAAGAAATTTTGCAGCCTTGTTCTTTTAACAAGGCAACGGCTTTAATCAACATCTCCAATCCCATTCTTTTTTCCAATCTCCGAACCGATAATAATTTAAAAGTATTCGCCGGCCACAAAGAATTTATTTCGGCGGGGACTATTTGCCGGCGATAAAACTGCGCCGTGTCAACCGCGCCGCTAAGTTCGGTAATTTTTTCAACCGGCACTTTAAAATTGTCCGTTAAAATATTTTTGGTATAGCGGCTCAAAACGATCAACCGCGGCGCGTGAGCGTACAATCTTTTTTCCAGCCACAGCAAGAAAAATCCGAAAACTTTTTTTGCCGGCGTATAAGCGGCTTCGTGTTCAAACTTCCATTCCATAAAAGGAGAGGCGTAAAACTGGTACAGCCATTTTTGCCCGCGCAAATTTTTTAAATTAAAACAAAAAGCCGCCGCCGGCAAATGATGAAACACAACCAAATAATATTTTTGTTTTTTCAATAATTTTTTCACATAATGCCGCGACCAAATTAAATCCAAAATCGTCCGCGGAATAAATTTTTTTAAAATAAAATAAAGTCGGCTGCCAAAACTATGAATATTTATATGGTCATCATCAATTTGGTATTTTAAATCACTTGCCGCTCGCGGCAGTAAAATATCAACTTGATATCCCGCTTGCGCCAAATGACGGGCGTTGTCATAAACAAATCGTCCGCTGCCCCCGCCGCCGTGCGGATATAAATATTGCGACACAAATAATATATTTTTAGTTTTAATTGCTAGCATAATTTTTCGGTGCTAATTTTCCTTCGTTAATTAATTTTGCTGCGGCCAAAGCCACGCCGACTATCAGCCATAGCTTACCTTTATAATAAAAAGTGTCAAAAAATTCAAACATAAAAATGCTGACCGCCGCCAAACTGACATAAAATAAAATTTCTTGTTCCTGCCGGCGTTGTTTAAGTTTAAAAATCAATGCTCCCAATTTACAAAATATCAAACCGCTCAACCAAAAAAACGCGGCCAGCCCCAATATTCCCGTTTCGGTGGAGATTTTTTGCAATATTCCGTGCGCGTCAAAAGTCCGTCCGTATTTGGCGAAAAAATAAATATTAGTTTCCAGCATCGGTTCAAATCTTCCCGGACCCATGCCCAACCAAAAATGTTCTTGCCATCCTTGAAAACCGATAACCGTCATCAGCCAACGGCTTTCCGTTGATCCGATTCCCGTGCTGCTGGTTTGTAATTTTGTCATATACCAAAAAGCCGGCAAAGAAATCGTTAATAAAATTAATATTATGGCGGCTATTTTCTGCCAATTGATGCGGTCATGGCAATAATAATAAATAATAATCAAACACGCCTGTAAAGCCAAAACTATCCAAGCCGTGCGAGCAAAGCTGCCCAAAGCTATCAGCGCAAAAAAAGCGGACAGCGCCCAAATTTTCGTTGGAATTTTTCGCTTGCCGGATAAAAGCGGCCAAGCCAGCACCAAAGCGAGCGCGGTTAAAACGGTTTCGGAAATATGTTTTTGATTTTCTTCAATCGGATAAATACCGGCTATCGCTATCGGTTTGATGCGCACAAATTCGTTATTGGAATCCTGCTGCGGTAAAGAGGCAAGACCCATCAGCGATACGGCAAGCGCGGACAATACTATACTGACAATTACTCCTTGCAGATGTTTTTTGTCGCGGATAATATTAACCGGTAAAAAAATATAAATAAAGTAAAACATCACGATCCAGCGCACGACATACCAGGTGCTTTCTTCCGCTCGGCCGGAATATAGAGCTGATAAAAAAGCGACTGTTAAAAAAGCCAGATACGGCAATAAGACGGGAAAATTAAATTCTTTTTTGAATTGGCTGATGTTCGCGCGAGACAAATAGATCAGACGTGAACAAAAAGCGCAAAAAACAAAAATTCCGATTATATCAACAAACGGGATTTTGAAATTACCGGGATAAAAAAACCAGCTCGTGGCAGGCAAAGAAAAAGCTAAAAGATATAATCCCCATTGCGGATATCTGGCAATAAAAATAAAAAAACCAATGGCGGACAAACCGGCCAAAAAAATTAGCAAATTCTGCCAAGGTAAAATCAGCGTCCCGATAAATAATAATATCGTCCCGATTAGGGCTATTTTTGTAAAAATTACGTATGTTTGATTATTAACGAAAAACATGTTATTGATTTGATTACGTGTAAGTTTACTGCTTACTATATTATATTTTTTATATTTTGTCAATGTTTTGATAAAAAAATAAAAGTCGCCTGATTGAAGTGACGACTTTATTAGTTTATATTATATTTACAAAAAGGAACAAAAGAGATCAAATTAACGTCCCGGCCAATAGAACGGCGGGGCATCCCAACCTATCTGCTCGGTCATTTTAACGGCAGCATTATACTGCCAATTCATCGTTACCCCTTGAACGATGATTTTATAATTTCCCGCTGGCAATTTATCAACGATCGCCCCGGCAATAATGAACTTATACAATCCCCCTTCGGTCGGATTTATAATTTGTTCTCCATTATAGCGGAGAACAAAATATTGTGGCCATAAGTTCGACGCGATAGGCAATGAATAATCACCTTTAGCATTCACTGCGACTATGGCATAAAGGACAACGTCAACTCCTTCGTTAGCGGATAAATTTACTCCCCAATAATTACGATCACTCGTAACCCATGGAAGAACGCTGCCGATCACTGGTGCCGGTCCGGAAATGATTGGTTCGGGTCCGAGCAGTTGTGACGCAGTCAGCATATAGTCAATCGCTTTATAACTGTTGTCCGCTTGTCGCCGAAACAACCAAGCGGAAACCGAATACCAACCTGGGAAATAATATTCCTCGTATCCACCAAATCTATCAAACCAATCGGACTGATAGTTCAGGAGTTCCGATGGAATTTTATATCCAGGGAATAGCATGTCTACCCTACTGTACGGAGCGACCCCATTAGGATGAATTTGCTCCGGATAATAAACCCGCGGATCGGATTTATTATAATTGGGCATTTGAAAAACATCTTGTCCCCAGCCATCTTGGTAATTGCGAAATTTTTCTTGCACCAAAGAAGCGTATTCACCACCTGTAGAATAATGGGTGTCCACTTTAATCAAATCGTCCGTTTTGATCTTAGCACGGTCAAAGTTGACGACTACCCAAAAACGATCAGGACCACCAACTACGCGACTGTTCGCGGAAATAAAAATTCCCGCGCTCGGATTTTCCGCTTGTACTTGAAAATTCCCGGTTTGCCCCAAAGAAGTATAATCAAGTATTACTGTTTCTCCATTTGGAGCTTGCGCAACTTCTTGTGGTGGCCAATACTCGTCTGCCGCCTGTATTGCCTCTTTTGCCAATCCTGTTGCTACTGATATTAATAATACCAGTAACATTGCTAATACCGATGAAAAGAACTTACGCATCATTTTCATGATGTATTACCTCCTATTTTTTGTGGTTTTATTAATGGCAAAATGCCAATTTTATTCTTTTTTAGAATTTTGCGATTAATTTAAAAGGTCATATTATCCTAACACGTTCTTAATTTTTGTCAAGAAAAATAAAAGGCTCTCCTAAAATAGGAAAGCCTTAAAAGAACAAAGGTAAAAGAATACTATTTGAGCTCAAACAGTTTAAAATCTTTAAGCTCAAAAGTTCCACCAGCGTTTTCTCCAAACCAGAAAGTAATTTGGGGAGCGACGGCATTATTGTCTATAGCCAACAGGTCAACACTGATGTCCTGTTCGCCGGTTTTAAGCGACACCTGCAAAATTTTGAAAGCGTCATTTGACCCGGTTAAATTTATCATCGCCCCGGATCTATTCTCTTGTACTAGCGCACGCATTGTACCAGCAGTTGAACATTTTGCTTTTACTTGAAGCCGATATGATTTACCGGCTTCAATTTTTTCGCCGGCTCGCAATCCTACTCCTTTGTAAATCCCGATATCCCATGGGGATCCAAAATATGGAATAGTTACACGAGCGCCGGCTGCGTCCAATGCTGATGGAACAGCGTTGCCGTTCGCATCTACATATTCGCCTTTACCGGCGGTGAATGCAACCCAGGTTAATTCAAATTCTCCTTGAACTGGTTTAGCCGGCATTGGCGTGACAGTTGGTGTGGGAGTGGGAGAAGCTACTGGAATGGTTGGAAAAGGAGTCGGCGTAAAAATTTTATTCCCTGAAATCGTAATATTAGAATGCACACTTTCGTATGCTCTAAACACATGATTATTTTTTAACACAACTCCAAAAACAAATATCTCATATTCTCCCGCCGGCACATCACTTAAAACAAGTTTGCCGGAAGTGGGAGCTATTTGGCCGACATACCCCGCCTTAGACATGCCTTTTGTTAAATAATAAATATGATAGCTATTTATTATTTCTCCTCTGGACTTGGCGGCAAGGTCAAAATACGACTGATAAACTTCTATACTGAGCTTGCTATCAGCGTATTTTACGGAAATTTTGGGTATAACATATTCAATAGCTTCACTTCTAAATACTTGTTTGATGTTAAAAGATCCGACTACTTGACTATCAGCTATACCAAACACCCAAAATTCATATTTATCCCCTGACTGAGGACCATTGGCAAACGTTGCGCTAATTCCCGCTCCTCCGGGTTTCCATTCCAAAAAAAATTCTTCGGAGTTGCCTAGAAACTGAGGAGCGCCGTCATTAACGCGCACGTAATAGTGAGTGCTCGTGATAAGCGCTGTCGTTACACTTTGTATGCCGACAATGGAAATTACCAAGTCTCTTTGGTTTAATCCATCGGCCTCAATATCTGTAATCGGCGTTGAACTATATTTATTACCGGTTACAAATACTTTCACCTGAGGTGATGAATTAAAAATAAAAGCCTGTTCGTTATCCGAATTATTCCATTCCGATAACGTTTTGTAAATTTCTTTAGCTCCTGTCGGGACTGAAGACACAAATTTACATCCGCCGTCTTTATCCCAATAAACAGTGCTTAATTCCGTGCCGTTTAACGTACTAGTCATAACGTGCATATAAACATCACGCAATGACGCATCAACGGCATTTACTTTTCCTACGGTTCCAAAGAAGACTGTCACCAATACTAATACGAGTAAAAACGGCTTGTTCCGGATCATGATAGATCCTCCTTTTTTATTTTTTCATGATTTCTCATGATTTATTTTTAATAGTACATAAACTGTTTTTTTAATTAAAACAATTTAACATCCTACGTTACCACAATGCCAAAAAAATGTCAAGAAAAAAAGGCTTCCCTAAAATAGGAAAGCCTGAAAAGAACAAAATTATCAAAAAGAACGAAATTGATTATTTGAGCTCAAACAGCTTAAAATCTTTGAGCTCAAAGGTACCGCTGGCATTTTCCCCGAACCAAAAAGTAATTTGGGGGGCGACGGTATTTGTTGAAATAGTGAGCAGATCCACACTAATACTCTGCTCGCCTGCTTTTAACGATACCTGCGGAATTTTAAAGGCATCGTTGGAGTCGGTCAGATTTATCATCTGTCCGCCTCTATTTTCTTGCGCCAAAACGCGCATAGTGCCGGCGACTGAACTTTTAACTTTTACTTGAAGCTGATATGACTTACCGGCTTCAATTTTTTCACCGGCCCTCAATCCTATCCCTTTGTAGATCCCGATATCCCATGGAGATCCAAAATATGGAATAGTTACACGAGCGCCGGCTGCATCCAATGCTGATGGAACAATGTTGCCGTTCGCATCCACATATTCGCCTCTTCCGCTGGTAAATGAAACCCAAGTAAGAATAAACTCTCCTTGAGCCAATTTAACCGGCGTTGGTGTTACGGTTGGAGTGGGAGTAAAAGCAGTTGTGGGGGTGGTCGGCATTGGTGTTGTTGAAACTGACGACGTCGTAACAGAAACTACCAACGTTGCGCAACTTATTCTTCCAGTTGAGTCCTGTACTTTCCAGGCGATCAGATGATCGCCGATAATGGAATATTTTTTTATTGATCTGCGGTTGATGGCTGTTTTACCATCGCTATCGGTTGATGTTGTTATTCCATCTTCAGACACAGTCGCGGAACTGATTATTCCATTCGCTACTTCCGCCGTCGCTTGGATGATTATCACGTCCGCGACTTGAATGTTTATTTTTGGTATTGTCGTTGTCGCGTTGTCAATAATACCAAAAACTTTTTCGCCGGTAGAACTGTTCTCCACCGACAACCCGATAAATAAATTACCTGGCGTCGGCGTGGCGGTAAAGGTTGAAGTTGGAATTGGTGTGTATGTTTGCGTCGGAGTGTTGATCGGCGTCAATGTTATAGTCGGAGTCGGAGTCCATATCGGGTCTTGGAGCTTGAACTGAACTATGCCAGTTGATACCCTATCCCATTCTTTTCCCATTTGATAGAAATAAACTACAAAATTATAATTTCTACCAAACTCCGGTCCTGATTTATACGCTAGCACTACGTCCGCGCCATTATACCACCGTAAACTTCCGTCTGCCGCATTAATTCCTTGTTTTAAAGCAACGGGACTGCCTCCGTTAATACTAACAAAAACATCAACGGTTTGCGGTGAAGCAAACATATTGCTTGTCCATTTGATGACCAGTTCATTTTCAAACTGAGCATCATAATCAATCCCGCCGGCTAAATTATCATTAGCAGACAAGTTGTCTGCAACAATCACAGTAACTTGTGGCAACGGTGTTCGAGTTTGCGTAGCGGCTGGTTTTGGTGTTTGTGTCGATGTTTGCGTCGGCATTGGTTTTGGTCCGACTATAAGACGGATCAATTTTTCCGCCTTTGCCGCACCGTCGGAAACGCTAATACCAAAATCGTATGTCCCCGGATTAGCGCCACTAAGGTTGTATACATGAACTTCACGGTATTTTCCATCCACAACGTCAGCATCTATTGTACCGAACTCATTAACTGGATCGTTGTTATTGTTAAACAACTCAACAGTCAAAATTGGCCCCGTCAGTTCGTCGTGCGTAATATGCACTTCAATTTGCATATTTTTATTATATTCGAGGTATATTACTCCAGCATCGTTTATGCCCGGCGCTTTTACTTCAATATGAATTGGACATAGGGTGACTGGTGTCGCAGTTGGCACTGGTATCGGAATTTTAGTCGCTGTCGGATTAGAAAAAATTTCTTTTTCTTGTAACAATACTGGCCCCGCATTTGAATAATTTTCCTCAAAACCCAAAGTTTTATTTTTCAACAAAACATAGACTTTGAACTTATAAGACACTCCAAACTGTGGTCCGTTTCTAAAATCTTTACCCACCGAATTTCCATTCGGTGTCCAAACAGCGAACTCCCGGTTGGAAGGGCTGCTTACGCTGTATCCTCCGTTGTTTGTTAAATACTGATAATAGAGTTTGTTTACTCCATTTTCAGTAAAAACGCTGTTGTTTACATTTACATAAACATGCGTGCTGTAAACGTCGGCTGGATTAATGCCAAGTGAAACCCAGTTCCATTTAAAAACCAATCGGCGATCGCCAGTTTCGGTTTTGACGGTAGTATTACTAACGTCAGCCGAACTTTCCGTTGAAGTGGTAACAACCAGTGGCGGTAAAAATTCTACCGCTCCGGCGCTATCAAATGAGGGATAAGGCGCTCCGGCGGAAGTCAAAAAATATACTCTAAAAGTATATTTATGTCCGTACTCCGGCCCACTTTTGTAAACCGAATCTAAATTATCAGCTCCGGCCACCCATGTAAAATAATCCAGTGACTCGGACCACTGATTACTTTGGCCTAAATAATTTGATGGTGGAGCACCATCAACACCAATATAAACATGAACTATTGAATTATATTTTTTGCTTATTTTGGCTTCAGTAAAACTCCACCGAATGGTAATTGACTTATTGCTTTGATAGTCAAAATCTCGCCCACTACTTAAATCTTGGATGGTTTGTGGATTATCAGTGACAGTTACTACTGTCGCTTTAGCCCACGGTGAAAAAACAAACATCGCTAAAAAAACCACTAACAACATTCTTCGGATCATGATTTGATCCTCCTTTAATTTTTTTTATGATTTCTCATAAATTATATTCAATTTTCAAAGTGCCTAAGTTGCTTTTTATAAAACAACTCAACGTAATACCCTACCATATATGCCAAAAAAAGTCAATCTATTGACAAAACCTAAAAATATGGTAGTATAAAAAGTCTATTAAATTAATAATCTAAACCATTTTATGGAATTACTCACCCTAATCAGAAAAAACTATAAAATCTTGTTTTACAGCGTGCTTGCTTTTTTGGCGGTATCTTTGGTCGTGACTTTCGTCCAACCGTTAAAATACCGCGCGCAAGCCAAAGTGCTGGTAGTTCAGCAATTTGAAAAAACCGCCGACCCGTACAACGCCTCCAAGATGAATGAGTACTTAAGCGGACTGTTGGCGAAGGTTGTTTCTTCCGAATCTTTTTTCAGCCAAACAATCAAGACCAGCAGCAACATTGATACGAATTATTTCTCCGGCGAGCGCAAACAACAACTGAAACTATGGAGTAAAACCGTGCAGGCTAAATCAATGTATGACTCCGGCATTATCACCATCACCGTTTATCATCCTGACAAAACGCAAGCGGAAGCACTGGCGAACGCCGTGATTTATACTTTAAAAACAACCAACAGTTTTTATCACAATATTCAAAATGTTGATGTGCGCGTGATTGACAGCCCTTCGCTCTCCACCCTGCCGGCAAAACCGAATATTATTTTAAACGTACTACTGGGAATTATCTTTGGTTTGATTTTTGGAATCTTATCTATCTATCACACTAAACAGTCAAAAATTTTGGACAAAATAAAATCCATTCTCTAAAAATGTTTGTTAAACTAAAAAACGCCCCCGATTAATCGGGGGCGTTTTTTTATCTAAATATTTATTCTTATACTATTCTTAGATTCCCGCCTTCGTCCGCCTCGGCTTCGCTCCGGCGAGACGGACGGGAATGACAATTATACGATCTATTGCTTTATCTTAAAAATTTTATCTTCGTTTAACTTTCCTTGCCAAAGATACGGCCGCTCACTGCCGGCTTGCGGAACGCTGATGCTTGCGGTCGCATATTCATTTCCTAATTGCTTTTGCATGGTTAATTCGTATACCCCGTCATGGCGGACGTTACTCGGCAGTTCGTAAGTTAAAGTGATTGTTTTCTCTTTGCGGGTGGCAATTTCTACAAAGGCGCCAAAAACTTTCTTGCCCAATTCTTCGCTTTGGTCAACGGCCGCGCCTTGAACGCTGATAAATTTGGCGCCGGCCAGCGCATAAACGCGCAAATAATTGCGGTAGTTTGGCAATTTCGGATCAATTTTTCTAATATCCTGATAATTGTAAGTTAAAGTTAAAGTAGCTTGCAACTTATTATCAACTTCTTTCACTTTGTAATCAACTTTTCGAGAAACATATTCATCCAGGCGCGCGTCAGACACGTTGGAATCTACAACCATTAAGTAATCGCGCTGGCTGTTGAGCAAATCGCCCGCGAAACCGCCATCCGCCACATGCGCTTGCAGCGCCGGATCATTGAAATAAAAGAAAATCTTTTGTTCTTTCACATTGTCGGTAAACGCCATAACCGCTTGAATGATGTTTTTTAACGGCAAACCGATAAGTTTTGTTCTCACCGCTTGCGCGATCGGATTCATGATATAAACCCGGTCTTTACTTTCGATCGTTTTGCCGCCGACCAATTTTGTCTCTTGGCATTTGGTTTCATTTTCTTTACACGGTTTTACATATTGCGGCGTATTGGGAAAATTTTTGCTGTCGTAATGAATACCGTAAACATCCACACCGCCGACAAGATCCAGCCAGCCGTTCACTATCTCCGGACTGAAAGCGATAACGCCGTCAATTTTTTCCGTCCCGCCCTGAGCTTTGTATAATCCTTGCGCCTGTTGAGCCGCCAGCGGAAAAGAAGGCGACCAGTTCGCGTCAGTCAGCGACCACTGAGTTTTGCCGTAATAGGCCGCGAGCGGCGCCGGCGGAACAATGGCAAACGGGGCTTTATTTTCCCGATCAAATTTCGGCGTATCTTTTAAGAAAAAATCCACGACTTCGCCGCTTTTAACTTTCAAAATTCCAAAATTGCCGATGTAGCCGCCAGCCGGCATTAACTTGCGATTATTTTGAATCAAAATCAAATAAGTCATTTCTTCTTTTTCCAATACCGGATGGAAAATTTTGGCAACCGCCACGTCTTCCGCTTCAAACCGTTTAAAATCGTTAGTCACTTCTTGTACTGTCGGCCAATCGCCCAAACCGATTTTATTCGCGGTATCAATAATTATTTTTGAACTATCGTACATATTGGCCGCGTCGCGCAACAAACTGCCGATCAAAGCGACCGCTTCTTTTTTGTTCGGCAATTGTTCATAACTCAAATCACCGTAATTTTTTATTTTTTCCACCGTATTCATAAAATTAATATAAGAATCAAGGGTGGAAACCGACGGCTTGACGATTTGTTCGCCCGCGGCCAACGTTTCGCCGATAAAAGGAAATTTGAATAAGATTTTAAAATTTAATAATTTTTGGATGCGCGCTAAAGAATCGCGCGCCTCCTGCGCGGATGACATTGAACCCATAAAATTTTTATCCTGCCATAAACTGTAAGCGGTTTGAATGTCGGCTCGCGCTTCTTTAACTAAACTTAAATAATGAAAAGCCATCAACCCGATAACCAGGCCGGACGCGAAAGCAAAAAATAAAAGACCGGCTAAAGCGATTTTAGTTTTTTGCCATTGAACCTGAGGAGTATTGATGTTTATTGGCGAATCCATGTAATCCATAGATTTGATGAGTTTTTAAGTAAAAATAATGATTCAAAGCATTGTACCAATTTCCGGCAAAATGTCAAGCCGGCTTATCAAAAAAACATTAAAACAAAAAACATTAAAACAAAATCATGTTTTAATGCTCTCGTGTTTTAATGTCTTGATTACATCCGTTCTACCGTTTCAAACCCTAATAACTCGGCTCCTTGTTTTAAAATCAATGCCAGCGCGCCAATCAGCGCCAGTTTAAATTCTCGTTCTCCCGCTTCAGCTTTCAGTATCGGCACGCGATGGTAATAATCATTGAAACTTTGCGCCAATTCAAACAAATATTTGGCGATAATTGACGGATCCAGTTTTTCCGCCGCCGCCTGCGTCACTTCCGGAAATAAAGATACTTTAAACAATAGCTGATGCTCATCTTTATTTAAAGAAATAGAATTTTTGATTTTTGATTTTTGATTTTTGATTTTTGACTTTCTGACGATGCTCTGTATCCTCGCGTAAGTGTAAAGCAAATACGGCCCCGAATTGCCGGACAAACTGACCGATTCGTTAATGTCAAACGCAATATCCTTATCAATGCCGTTTTTTAAAAACGCGTACTTAACCGCGGCGATGCTGATTTTCTCCGCCAATTTTTCTTGCTCTGTTTTTTTAATTTCGCCGTTTTGTGAAATTATTTTTAATATTTCCGTTTTTATTTCTTCAATTAAAAATTCGCCCAAAACCACATTGCCCAAACGCGAGCTCATTTTTCCGTTCTTAAGCGATACCCAGCCATACGGCAGATGAACTTCCCGGTTTTTGCTTTTGGGCAAAACTTGTTCCATCGCTTTAAAAATAACTTTGAAATATTCGGTTTGTTCTTTGCTGACCACGTGCATTATTTTTTCCGGATGATATTCGCCAAATTGCAGACGCGCGAGCGCCAGGTCTTTGGCTTCATAAGTCGGATTGCCCTCGGAGTTGATAAAAACGCGATCGTGCAAACCGTGCTTGCCGCCTTCAAAAATTATCGCGCCGTCGGATAACTTAAAAATTCCTTTTTTAACGCCGTCCGTTACTATTTTTTTGCCCGGCGCAAACGTTTCCGATTCAAAATACAGCCGGTCGAATTTGGTGTTCACTCGCTGATAAATTTTGGCGAAATATTCCAAACTCCATTTTCTGGTTTCTTTGTATATCTTCCTGATTGATTCATCATCGGCATAAATTCTCTTATTTAACTCAATAATTTCTTGCTTCTCTTTTCCGTCTTTTTCATAAGCCGCGCTGCCTTCAACATAAGCTTCACCTAAAAATTTAACTTTTTCAGTGATATCTTTAGTTTCCATTAGTTTCTTTAGTTTCTTTTCAAATTTTATAACTCCCCACAGGCATTTGGCGATATGCAAACCGACGTCGCCTTGATAGTTGGCGCGAATTACTTTATAGCCGGCGTT
>Ga0172379_10009157_pt1 | contig 12271 bp, 18 predicted proteins | sample GrowelOW334metaG_FD_119756 | JGI IMG/M metagenome (GOLD analysis project Ga0172379, IMG submission 119756) | Groundwater microbial communities from an aquifer near a municipal landfill in Southern Ontario, Canada - Groundwater well OW334 metaG | ecosystem: Environmental > Aquatic > Deep... | reverse complement strand
CATCAAATCCTTTTTCTAAAGCAACAAACGTTGCTTGATAAAAATATTCCGGTTCGCAGCCAAAAAATTGAGCAATAGTTGTTGTTTCGGTTTGATGACGAAGTAACATTCGCTGGATTGCCGGCTTACCCAAAATCAATCCTTTAACGGAAACAAATTCCGTATAAATAATGTCCGGCTTTCCGTAAAAATCTGTTATCCAACGGAAAGGAGCATCGGTAATTCCATCCATCGGAGCCAATCCTATTATTGGTTTAATGTTTAATATCAGAAGTAAATTAATTTAATCTAATTTTTTAACAAAATCTTTTTTTCTTGGTCTTGGATCTAATTCTCTTTTGAGTAAATCTGAATCAATATTTTTGTATTCTCCCAATTTACCTATGGTAATAACGACAAATGGATGATGGGTTTTACCAATACTTAGTAGTTTTACTAATTTGTTTTTATTAAATTCTCCCATCTGCCGGGAATAATAACCTAAATGTTGTGCTTGTAAAACCAAGGACATAACCGCCGCTCCCAAATCATGACGATAGTAAGACTTTTTGCCTTTGAACTTTTTAATAAAACAACCGATGACAAGAACTGATGCCGACTCTGCATAATGGTTATATTTTCCTAAACAGGCAATTATTTTTTTAAATGATTGCTCGCCATTTTTAGACCAATAAAAATACCAGGGCTCGTAATTCCAACCAGAAGGAGCAAAGCGGGCAGCTTCAAATATTGAATTTATTTCATTGGTTCCAATTTCTTTATTTAAAAAATGTCTTGGACTAAAACGGTTGGCAATTTCTTCAATAACCGGATAATTTGGGCTGGGTTTTCTGATTTTAATTATTTCTTCAGTTGTTATCTTCATAATCGTTTATATTTTTTGACTAATTACTTCTTTTCTTTTTCTTTCTTTGTTGTCTTTGTCAATTAAAATTTGATCAGTTTTGAGATAATCTCCAATTTTACCAATTGCAATTACTACCCAGGGATAACGTGGAGGTTTAATGATCAGAGATTCTTTGACTAGATCTTTATTAAATCCGCCCATTTGATGGGCATAATACCCAAGCGACTGTGCTTGAAATATCAAACTCATAACCGCTTGCCCTAAATCATATTGGGCATAATTATTTTTTCCTTTTTCGTCTACATCAAGATAACATCCAACGATTAAGTGACTGGCATTTTTTGCCCAATAATTACCTTCACTTAAACAGGCAAGTATTTTTTGAAAGCTTTGACTATCTCTTTGAGAAATATAAAAAAACCAAGGTTGACGATTGCTTGATGAGGGTGTCCAACGGGCGGCTTCAATTAATGAATTAATGTTATCATCCCCAACCTTCTCATCTGAAAAGACCCTCGGACTAAAACGTTTTTTTAACAAATCAATTATATCCGCTTCTAATTTCGGTTTCTTAATATCTATTATCTGATCGGTCGTAATCACTTTATGAACTTTATAAACTTTGTACGGGTCGGTCATGACCGACCCCTACGTTAAAATGGCAACGTTAACGGCATCTCTTCTCCTCCTTGATCGTCCAAGTATTTTTCCCAATCAACGGCAATATCAACCTTGCCATTTTCGTTTAAATAGGAAATTTTTTTATTAATAACTCCAAAATCAAAAAGTTCTTTTGTCAACATTACGTCCGCCATACAATATTTTTTTAACTCATCCCATTTCCCCTCTTTATAAAAATCAATTGCTTCAAGTCCGTGACCAGTTTTTTTCTTACCCAAAGTCGCCTTAATTGTATCATTTAGAGATAGTCTCCTACCTAAAATTCTTTTAATATCATCTAAAATATCAAAAGTTTTAAAATACTTAATGTCTCCCGGATAATAGGGTTGAAGAACGGGAAGATCAAAGCTATTTATATTAAAACCGATTATGTAAGAACAGCTTTCAAGTATTGGAAAAAGGTTATTAATATCTTTTTCCGTAAAAATTTTTTGCGACTTATCTCTATAATCAAATAGTGCTAAAACTGTCATCCCTAGTTTAGCGTGTTCAGAAAAATCTCGAAAAGTATATTTTGTTTCCAAATCGATGACAACCGGAAATTTTTTCATTTTATTTTAATTAGCTTTCTTTTTTAACTTTCCTTCTTTATAAATCTCTAGTTCCAATAATCCTGTTTTTGTTAAAGATATTTTTTTTAGCTGAAGATTTGCCTGATTCAATTGCTGTTGATACTTAAAATATAAACTATCGAAAATTCTTATAAATACTTCTTTTTCTTTTTTTGAAAGAATTGGAAATTCTTTATGAAAAAATTCGTCAAGTTTCCCCAAACTCCACAAGCTTTCAATAAACTGTTCATTTTTCAAATTAAAAGACATTAGATCTCCTCGAATGGGTCTTATTTTAAACTTCATCATTTGAACCTCTTCAAACATTTGTTCAACAGATGGTTTGCTGGAAATTATTTTTTGGATATTTCCAAAAAGCGACAATATATCCTTGTTTATTTTTTTCTTCATAGCTATAATTATTCAATGTTAAGACAAAAACTTCAAGACGATCAATTGACTGCCCTTAAAGCTGGGGAAAAAACCAAGCTTGGCGTTCTCCGTTTCATTTTAGCACAGATCAAAAATAAAGAGATTGATAAAAAATCTTTTCTTACTGATGAAGAAACACTGCTAGTTTTGAGGAAAGTAATTAAAGAGTTGAAGGAATCTGTTGAAGCTTTTGAAAAAGGCGGAAGAATAGAGCTGGCTGATGATAATAAGAAACAGTTGGAAATAGCCTCCGTCTATTTACCAGCAGAAATCAGCGATGAGCAACTTAAAACTGAAATTGAAAAAACTATTAAAGAAAACCAAGCTATTTTTGATAATAATCAAAAAGCAATTATTGGAATTTGTATGAAACAGTTGAAATCAAAGGCGGATCCCGGGCGGATAATGAAAACGCTACAAAGTATAATTAAGTCATGAAGTTAATCAAAAACATCATCTTTCTCCTGTTTCTTTTGTTCCTTTTTTCTTCTTTACTTAAAAATCTTTTTAATTATAAGAGCAAACTTGATTTTTACCAACAGTTTAAACAAAATTTTGAAAAAGAAAAAAAGCGCAACATCGAATTAAAAACCGAGGTTGTCCGGAAAAAAAGTACTGAAGAAATTGAAAAAATAATCAGGAATGATCTTAACTTATTAAAGGATAACGAAGTGGCCTTAATTATTCCTTCGCCGCCTAAAGTTTCTGTCTCTGTCACCCCAATCCCATTACCCAACTGGCAACAATGGTGGGAATTATATTTTAAAAAAAACTAATGTTACGGGGCCGGGAGTCGAACCGCGGTCTAGGAGATTATGAGCCTCCTGTGCAGCCGTACACTACCCCGTATTGTCAATTCGCTCTTAAATTATACTAAATATTTAATTTTTAATCAGGCTAAATGATATAATAAAATCATGAACAGTTTTGTTATCTCCATCATCGTCCCTGTTTTTAATGAGGAACTTAATGTCGACCCCTTGTTAAAACGGCTCGTCCCCATCCTTAAGAATTTTTCCTACGAAATTATTTTTGTCGATGACGGTTCAAAAGATAAGACGCCTTTTGTGATTAAAAAACAGTTGACCAAGAATAAAAATGTAAAACTTATTTCTTTTTATCGGAATTTCGGTCACCAAATGGCTTTAACCGCCGGTTATAAAGCAGCTAATGGTGACTGTGTTATAACTATTGATGCAGACCTGCAAGATCCTCCGGAAATTATTCCTCAGATGATTGCAAAGTGGCAAAAGGGTGCAAAAATAGTCTATGCAAAAAGAAATGAAAGACAAGGAGAAAGTTTTTTTAAAAAATTTACTGCCAAAATTTTTTACCAAATAATTAACGTTCTGTCCGACACTCCTATTCCTCAAGAAGTTGGTGACTTCCGGTTACTCGATAAACAAGTGGTTCTTTTTCTAAATGATTTGTCTGAGCGGCCAAGTTTTTTACGGGGAATAGTTTCGTGGGGTGGTTTTCCCACGGAATTTGTATATTTTAAGAGAGATAAAAGATTAGCCGGTGAAACACATTACGGTTTTTTTAAGATGTTGAATTTTGCTCTGGAAGGAATTACGTCATTTTCCGTCAAACCACTCCGGATGGCCACTTATTTCGGATTTATGTCTGGAGTATTGGGTTTTTTAGGAATAATATATGAATTAATTAGAAAAGCAATTTCTCCTCAATCTTTCGTTATCGGCTGGGCTGGTCTTTTTACAGCGATTATGTTTATTGGGGGAATTCAGCTTATTACAATTGGAATAATTGGAGAATATATTGGTAAAATATATCAGGAAGTGCAAAGACGACCAAGGTACATTATAAAAGAAAGCATAAATATATGAAAGGTTTCGGCATTATTTTAATTGCAGTTGGAATTGCTCTTTTAATGTTTGTTTCTTATAACCTCATTAAAGAAAAAAATAAAATTGCCTCGCCTATTCCCGAAGACAAGGGAGTAAAAGTAATTTTTGTTACTCCGGCTAAATAGTTATGGCGGTGTTTCAAGTTTAAATTCAAATAAATTATTTTTTGTATTATCTTTGCCTAAAAATAAGTTTTGAATTATTGTCAATATTAAAAAGGCGCTGACAAATAAAATAAATCCGATTAAAGCAAACTTTAAGGTTCCTTGAGCTTTTTTGATTCTTTCGGCATTGCCGAATGAAGTCAAATAACGGAAAGAGCCAACAACAAACATAATAAATAAAACAATGATTATAAAGAATGTCGACATATAAAGGATATTTCCAAAAACTATTTCTAGACATTTAAGTGTTGGGACGCCATCAACAACGCAATTTCCCCCTGGACCGGTTTCCCAATCTTGAATCTGTGCAGAAACTGTAAAAAGAGGTAAAAATATATTAAACACTATTAAGAGATAACTAGTTAATTAGACCAGGAAAAACAATTGGTTTTGTTATTCCTAAACCTAAGGCGAAGATATTTTCAATAACTGCAATTATTGCTAAGACTGCAAACATAATGACAAGTCCAACCACTGCTGATTGAATTTTCTCTCTTGCTTTATCAACGGACTCTTTATTTCCACCAGAAGTAATCCATGCCAAGGCCCCTAATAAAAGATATAATATCGCAATTAATCCTCCGATAATAAATAAAAATCTCAATAAAAATGTCAAAACATCGTTAAATTTCGGAATTGTAAATCCTAATTTGACTTCAGGATAAGTAACATCTGCCGCCAACACTGTTAAGAAGTTAAACATATGTAAAAAAGTATAGAGAATCTTTTTTGGCTTGTCAATGCCTATTCATCGTGAGATCTAAATTGTAAAGCCTCAGCAACATAAGATGTTTCAATATTTTCTTTCCCGTTAAGGTCAGCGATCGTTTGACTAATCTTAATTGTTTTAAAATAACTCCGGGCAGATAGTGACAGTTTAACAATTGCCTGCTTTAAAAGATTAACTGCTCCAGGAGTTAACTGACAAAGCTTTTTAATTTGAGCTGAAGACATTTCTCCATTATTAAAAATCTTTAATCCTTTAAACCTCTTTTTTTGAATCTCCCGCGCTTTAATTACCCGTGTCCGCACAATTTGACTCGACTCACTTAAAATATTACTCGTTAATTTATCTTCTGAAACTGAAGGCACGTCTATATGTAAATCAATCCTATCCAAGAGTGGCCCTGATAATCTTTTTCTGTATTTAAGAATCGTTCCCGGTAAACAACGACAGGGTTTTTTTTCATGCCCAAGATAACCGCAGGGACATGGATTTGACGCTGCAAGAAGTAAAAACCTTGAGGGAAAAATAAGCGTTCCTGCAGCTCTAGAAATAGTAATGAACCCATCCTCCAATGGCTGCCTAAGTGATTCTAATGTTGTCCGAGGAAATTCAGGAATTTCATCCAGAAACAGAACTCCCCGATGAGCCAGGGAAATTTCTCCAGGAGTTGGATTTGAACCACCACCGACTAACCCGATACGTGACGTTGTATGGTGAGGACTGCGGAATGGCCGGCTGGCAATAAAATTTTGATTATGGAGTAACCCTGCTACTGAATATATTTTTGTCACCTCAAGGATCTCTTCTTTTTCCATTGGCGGCAAGATTGAAGGAAAAGCCCGTGACAAAAGTGTTTTTCCTGTTCCAGGCGGACCCTTAAGAATGATATTATGAAATCCTGCTGCCGCTATTTCTAAGGCTCGCTTAGCAGTTTCCTGACCTTTGATATCTTCAAATAAGTTATCGTATCTTTCTTCTTTGATAAGACTAATAAAATCCCTATGAGGATAAGAAGGAATTAATTTAACTTCATTTAGATGTAAAATTAAGTCCGTCAAATTTTTAACGGAATAAACCTCTATTCCATCAACCAAAATTACTTCGGCAACATTTTCTGGGGAAACAAATATTTTTTTAATTTTTTTTGACTTAGCAAGTAATGCTATTGATATTGCTCCGGGAACACGTCGAACATCTCCTTTTAAAGACAGTTCTCCTATAAATAAACTGTCCTGTAAAATTTCTTTTTTAATCATTTTTCCCGCAGATAAAATACCAACTGCCATCGGCAGATCAAAAGCTGAACCGACTTTAGGAATATCGGCAGGGGCTAAATTAACAGTGATTCTCGTGTCGGGAATTTTGAATGATGCATTATTGATTGCCGCCCGAACCCGCTCTTTTGCCTCTCCCACCGCCTTATCTGGAAGACCGACGATGGTAAAACCGGGAAAACCTTTTGAAGCCACGTCAACTTCAACTTCTATTAATATTCCGTCTAAACCAATGACTGTCCCTGAATATATTTTTGATAACATATTTAAATGCATAATAAATTTGTGTCCTTGTCAACTGCTTATAACCTACAAAAATATAGGTTTAGACTGTAGAAACGAGGTAAAAAAGTTGATAGATATTTTATTCTTTATTTACATTTGACATTAAAAATTGCCCGTACTAATATAGGAGTTGCTTTTTATTTATTAATTTAATTACATAAAAATATGGCAGTAGTCCAACTTGATAAAAATAATTTTGAAACTGAAGTGTTAAAAAATAAGGGAGTCGTTCTCGTTGATTTTTTTGCTACTTGGTGTGGACCTTGCAAAATGACAGGACCAATTATTGACCAATTGGCTGAAGAAGTAAAAAATGTAAAGTTTTTCAAAATTGATGTTGATCAGAATCAGGAGCTATCTTCTCAGTATCAGGTTTTTTCTATTCCAACTTTTTTAGTTTTTAAAGATGGTCAAGTTGTTAATCAATTTGTCGGCGCTCAAAGTAAAGAAGGATTTTTAGCAGAAATAAATAAAGCCCTTACGTAAATCAGGATTTATCTTTTTAAAACTCTTATTACGTGTCCATGGACTACTTTTAATCCTAAATGAGCTTGCGCAAGAATATACAGAGCAAACGTTGCTAACCAGCGGATTGATGAGGTGATTGGTGCTTTTTGACCGACAATAATTTTTTCATCGCTTATCGGCAATTTAATATTTTTGTAGTCGGAAAATTGCGATTGAGATACCGCTTGTAATCCCATTTTTTTTAGATCAGGGGGTAGTTCTATTGTTTCGGCTCTCGGACTAACGAAAGGCCTTACTTCTTCTTCTACGTTGTCTTCTGATGGTTCTTTTATTTCAAATTTTTCTGCCGCAATTGGTTCTGCTTCTTTCGGCAAGCTAATATTATCAGTTTTTTTATTTTTCTCCAGCAAATCGTCAATGGCTGTGTAGTTTTTTTTAGACATAATTTTATTATAATGTATTAATGATCACTTGTACTTTTGAAAATGGTAATAAAACATCTCTTCGCCATGTAACAGTAAATGCAATCGTAATAAAAGATAGTCAAATACTTCTTGGGAAGAGAGGTACTCTTAACGGAAAGCCCATTTTGGAATCGGGAAAATGGGGATTACTTGGAGGTTTTTTTAATCATAAAGAAAATCTTGTCCAAGCAGTCAAACGGGAAGTGATGGAAGAAAGCGGTTGGGAAATAAATAACTTAAAACTTCTTCGGATTAATGACAATCCGAATCGACCTCATGAAGACCGCCAAAACGTTGATTTTATTTTTATTGCTAACGCCATTAAGCAGGTAGGAGTTTCTGATGAAGAAGTTTCGCGACTTCAATGGTTTGATCTGGATAAACTACCGGCAAAAGAAGAGATTGCTTTTGATCATGGAGACAATCTGGAATTATATAAAAAATGTCTGAAAGAAAATTTTTCCCTCCCGATTCTTGGATAAAATCAAGCTTTCTTTAATAATGTAAACCTCTTGAAAACGAAGTTAGATAAAAATCTATATCCGTAGAAAAATGAAAAGGTATAAAATAAATCGGAGATCAAGGTATTCCTGAAAAAAGGAAGACCAAATCCATAACATTGGATTAACCCGCTTAAATTTCTTTGGTACATTGTTCCGGTTGCCCAAACACCAAAGTTAGTTATCAAAAAAAATAAAATTGAAGAAAATAAACTTGCCAAAAACAGTGACTGCCATTTATTATTTTTTATCAGTCCCCCAATTAGGGCAATTATAATAAAACTCACATAAACATAAGGTACGGTTTTATGAAATCCTAAAAATACATCGGAGATAAACATTGCGGTTAATGGAATTAATAAAGCAATTTTCTTTTTAAAATGAGATCCTGAAAACAACGCTAATCCTCCGATCGGGGCAAAATTCGGTGCATGGGGAATCAGACGAGCTGCAACTGCCAACAAAACGATTGTAAAAATTGAAACTTTAGATTTTGTATCGGTTTTTTTCATTTGTGTAGAGATTATAAAACAACTTCTTTGTTTTTTCCATACTTCCGGGCCAAATCAAAAAACAAATCTGATAATCTATTGAGGTATTTAACAATTCGTAATTCGTCGTTCGTAATTTTCTTTTTATTGAAATAGTCAATATTTTTTCTCTCGGCTTTTCGGCAAATAACTCTTAAAATTTGGAATAAAGCGGAAATTTCGTTACCTCCAGGTAGAATAAATTTATTTAGTTTTGGAAGTTTTTTTTCTACTTCATCAATTGTTTCTTCAAAAGTTAAAACCTGACTCTCTAAAAAGAATAAATTAACTTTTGCTCCGGATAAAAAACTCATTATTTGATAAAGGTCTTTTTGAATTTGAATCAGGATGTTCTTATCGTCTTTATTTTTTAATTTGGCAACAACTAATCCGATATAAGAAGTTAGTTCATCTATTGAACCGTAAGTTTCTATCTGACAATCAGCTTTAGAAATTCTTTTCCCACCAAATAAACCGGTTTTTCCTGAATCACCCGTGCGAGTATAAATTGGCATATTAGCATTCGCTGTATCCACATCCATAGCATTTCTTACAGCCTTCTTCATGGACAAGGGTCGCCTCTCCACAACTGGAACAAATATCAAAAGAAGTTGACTTCGGCACTGCCATTAACGGTTGGATTAATGATGGTTGTGTGGTGGCAGTAACTAATTTAGGCGCTTCTTCTTTTATCTCCTGATGATCGCTTGTTCCGTTTGACTTTTTCGTTTCCCCATTAAATCCATAATGCATTGATAATACTTTAGCAACGGCATCGGGAAGACTTCTGATTCTGTCTTTTCCAAATCCCATACTCCTAGCTCCACCTATCCCTGATAGCTGGCTGACTATTTCCTGAACTCTCTGTTCGACTGATAAATGGGACGAAAATCTTAAGGCTACCGAAATCATCCTGCCTAAACCCTCCGCCATTGCATAAATATCTGTTCCTGCCTTACCAACAGTTATAAACATTTCTAAAGGCTCAGGAGGATTACCACCATTAGTATTTAAAGTAATGAAGGCTATTCCAACCGGTGTTTGAATTCTGTACGTCGATCCATGAACAACCATCGGTCGTGGTTTAATTGTATACGTTGGACATACCAACTCTTTCTCCTCTGTTTTTTTGACTGAGTTTGCTTCCGGTTTTCGCTCTAGTACTCCTGGCCGCGATCCATCTCTCATGTAGGCAATTCCTTTACACCCTAATTTATAGGCAAGATTATAAAGCCTTTTTACGTCATCAACTGTATGTGAGTTTGGCGCATTAACAGTCTTTGATATTGAAGCGTCTACATATTTTTGAATTGCTCCTTGGACTTTTACATGATCTTCCGGAGTTAGTTCATTAGCGGAAACAAACCACTCGGGTTTTTTTAATTTTCCCTCTTTTACTTCTTTTTCATGCTTTTTGTACCATGCATCGTAAAGGTCATGACGGATAATATGATCACCTAATCTGTCATGTCTGGCAAATTCAAATTCATAAACCGGTTCAATCCCACTAGTTGTCCCCGCCATTAAAGAGGTTGACCCTGTTGGAGCTTGCATAAGAAGAAGCGAGTTTCTTATTCCATTTTTCTTAATTGATTTTTTAACATCATCGTTTAATTGACTGACAAATTTTCCTTCGAGATATAACTTGCGGTCATATTTGGCAAAACTACCTTTTTCCTTAGCAAATTCCGATGAGGCCTTATAAGCTTCTTCCATAATGAACTTATAAACCTTATCAATAAATTCAAGAGACTCATCCGACCCATACCTTAAATGCAGCTTGATCAAGGTGTCGCCTAATCCCATTGTCCCTAACCCTATCCTTCTTTCTCCTTCAAGTTGAGTTTTTCTAATACCTTCAAAGACATACGGATCCATATCTATTACATTATCTTGAAAACGAACCGCACTCCTGACAATATTTTTTAAAGTATTAAAGTCAAATTTACCTTTTTCATCAATGTCTTTTTCCTTAACAAGTGCCGATAGATTTATCGATCCCAAATTACAAACGCCCCATGCCGGCAAGCCTTCTTCCCCGCATGGATTGACACAAATAATTTTATTCCAATAATAGTTGTTATAAAGTTTGTTATATCTCTCCATAAAAACAACTCCCGGCTCAGCCGATTTCCAAGCAGCAGTTGCAACCAAATCCCAAAGCTTTCTCGCTTTAACGATTTTATGAACAATAACTTTTTTACCCATTTTCTTCCATGCATCTAGATCACCTGTCCATTTCTGGTCATATTCAGGATCTTTGATATCGGGAAAAACTAATGGCCAATCGGCATCTTTTTCAACTGCTTCCATAAAAGCGTCAGAAATATTAAGAGAAAGATTCGCCCCGTTAATCTTTGACAAATCCTGTTTAACGGTAATAAACTCTTCGATGTCAGGATGCCAGTCCCAAAGCATGAGCATTAAGGCGCCTCGGCGCGTACCTCCTTGTTGAATAATATCTCTTGTTGCAACTGAAAAAAGGGAGGCCCAATTTATCGGACCGGAAGAAAAACCATTGACTTTTTTAACTCTTGCTCCCCGAGGACGGAGAGACGAAAGATTAATCCCAACCCCACCACCACGAGCCATAATCTCAACCATATTCCCTAACGTTTCAAGTATCCCCCCTCTTGAGTCTTTTGGAGAAGGAATAACAAAACAGTTATAAAAAGAGACATCATAACCAGTTCCGGCTCCTGATAAAATCCTACCACCAGGAACATATTTAAAATCCTTCAATACCGAGTAGAATTCTTTTTCCCATTTTTTTTGTTTTGATTTTTTTTCAACCAATGAAACAGCTTTGGCCATACGAGCCCACATATCCTCCGGGCGTTTTTCAATTGGTTTGCCTTCCTTACTCTTTAATGAATAACGATCTAAAAATACTTTTTCTGAAATCCCGGTTAATTTCATACTGTCTATTTTCCGCCAACTGGCGGATTAATTTTTTTTAACTCTTCCTCAAAGTCATCAAGGTCAACAAATCTTTTGAAGACCGAGGAAAATCTGATATAAGCCACCTTATCAATTTTTTTTAATCTTTTAGCTGCTAAGCTACCAATTATTTTACTTTCTATTTCTGTTGTGTCCTTTTCTTTTAATTCTCTTTCAACTTCGTTGATTATAATATCAATTTTTTCAGCCGTAACAGTTGTTTTTTCGCATGATTTAAAAAGACCGCTTCTTAGCTTTTCCCGGTCAAATCTTTCTCTAGTTCCGTCTCTCTTAATAACCAATATCGGCAATTCTTCAAGCCGCTCATAAGTTGTAAATCTTTTATCACATTTCGGACAGGATCTTCGTCTTCTGATAGCTGTCCCATCTTCTGAGACTCTTGTTTCAATAACCTCAGTGTCCCGATTGTGACAAAAAATACAAAACATATAGTGCGATATTAAATTTAAAACACTACCTGGCAGTTTTCAAGAGGTCGTAATATATCAAAACCATATCATTTTTTTCTTAAAAAATATT
>Ga0172379_10009156_pt1 | contig 12274 bp, 10 predicted proteins | sample GrowelOW334metaG_FD_119756 | JGI IMG/M metagenome (GOLD analysis project Ga0172379, IMG submission 119756) | Groundwater microbial communities from an aquifer near a municipal landfill in Southern Ontario, Canada - Groundwater well OW334 metaG | ecosystem: Environmental > Aquatic > Deep... | reverse complement strand
GTTGCTATTTCCATGCTTTCTTCCACTTTATGCAGCATACCCCCGGTCATATCAATTCCCTTCGAACCCATCACATCTTTTTTAATATATTCCCAATTTACCAAACTTATTTTCGGAATTAATTTACCCTTTGCGTCCCACACTCCGATTTCTTTGCTCACCTGAATTATCTTCTCAATTTCCCAATTCCCGCTTTTAATTATGGGAACCAATAATTCAATTATCTTTTCACCAGAATATATTGTCCATCCTCCGTCTTTCGTATCTGCCACATCACCGTAAAAAACCAATGTCTTATCCAAATTTAAATCATTTTTATTTCGAAAATATTTGTGCGTTTCTACAAGTTCGGCATCAAATCCGGCCTTTCGCATTTCTAAAGCTACGATTTCTCCGATCTTTTTAGCACTTCTTCTGACTTTTTCCACTCCACCGGGAGTTTGAATACCATATTTTTTTACGGCAAAATGCCCGAAATTTCCACTGCCTGAAACTATTAACACTTTCTTTCCACTATCGCTTATCTCTCTAATCAAACTCCGTATAACTTCCCAGTCTGCTATCTCTGTTTCCCACTCTTTCGGGGCTATCAATCCTCCCCCCAATTTAACCAAATAAATTCTTTTCATATCAGCCTGGTTCCAATTGACGGTTTATTTACTACTGTAAACTTAACCAATTCCTTCATATTCCTTATTTACCGTCAATTCTTTCAGCATTTTTTTCAGTTCAAACACTTTTTCGTAATGATGCGAATCACCGGGTATTTCCACCAATTTATAATTTTTGACCTCCAATTTTTCCAACTCCTGTTTTAAATCCGCAAATCTCATGATCGGATCATCCGTTTTTTGTATAAACAAAGTCGGCAAATTGTATCCTTTTACCCAATTTTCCACCGGCCAGCCCTGAGTCATTCCCCACCTTATAGCCGTCCCTACAAACATGCACTTTACCGGTTTAATCTTTCCCTCAGTCACTGCTTTCATAGCCAACAAAGTTCCGGCCGATTTGGCAAAGATCACAAATTCTCCAAAATCCTGGGCCTTTTGAGCCAGGTTTTTCATTTCCATTTCAGGATCAAGAAGCAAGGTGTGTGTACCCCAATTATCGTAGTGTTGTACCCATGTTTTCTCAAAATCTTCCTTTACCAATTGTTCAATTTCTTCCGTCCACACTTGGTTACGCCAATCATTCCCGGGTAAAATTATCAGATTCACACCCTGATTATAACCTATCCTTGTTTAGTTAGATTTGACAGAAACTCATCATTACTTTTGGTCTTTTTCAGCTTTCCAATTAATAACTCTGTTCTTTCATCCTGATCCAGCATATCCAGCATTCTGCGCAGTTGCACCACTTTTTCATACCTGTCTCCCAAAAGCTTTTCCTCACCCCTGGTTCCGGATTTAATCAGCTCAAATGCCGGAAATATCCGTCTGTCAGCCAATTTACGGTCCAAATGAAGTTCCATGTTACCGGTTCCCTTAAACTCTTCATAAACCAAGTCATCCTGCCTCGAACCCGTATCGACCAGGCATGTACCAAGGATAGTCAGAGATCCGCCTTCCTCGCACCTTCTAGCGGCTCCAAAGGCCTTTTTGGCGGGGTATATGGCTGCGGCAGAGAATCCCCCGGATAAAGTCTTACCCGAATCGGAAGTAATCATGTTGTATGCCCTAGCCAACCTGGTAATAGAGTCTAAAAGAATAAATACGTCTTTACCCATTTCCACCAGTCTTTTCGCCCTCTCCAAAGCCAGCTCGGCAATTCTTACTTGTTCCAAAGGTGGTTCGTCAAAATGCGAAGCAGCAACTTCCCCTTTTAGGCTTCTGGTAATTTCTGTCACCTCTTCCGGTCTTTCCCCGATCAATACCGCCATCAAATGCATTTTCGGATAGTTGGCAGAAAGTGATTCGGCAATATCACGAAGCAGCCAGGTTTTTCCAGCTTTTGGCTGAGCTACAATTAAACCTCGTTGGCCCTTACCTATTGGTGCTATCAAATCAATAATTCTTGTTGACATTGTTTCCGGTTTCAGTTCCAGTCTCAATTGTTCATCAGGGAAAATCGCCGTCAAAGAATCAAAATCAGGCCTGTTTGCCGCTTCTTCCGCTACCAATCCGTTAACTTTTTCCACTTTCAGAAGTCCCCAAAACCTTTCATTATCTTTAGGTTCTCTGGCCTGCCCTCCCACCAAGTCTCCCGGTCTTAAATTAAACCTTCTGACCTGCGAAACGGAAATATACACATCTTTAGAAGAAGGAATCATTTTCGGCCTCAAATACCCATGCCCGTCCGGAGTCACATCCAAATAACCCTCCACAAATTCAGTAGGAAGGCCAGCATCAGGTAATGTTCGATCATCTACTACTCCGTTAAAACCATAATTGGATTGCTCTTGGCTATCCTGATTCCGATTAGAAGTCGGAGTATAAGCAGGTCTGACTCCTGTTCCCCTTGGAGCCACTCTGCCTACAACCCGAACTACTCCGGGTCGCATCATAGAACGTACCCCCGGTCTGACCATAGGATCTCCATTACCAAAATTTTGATTATCAACCGTAGTCGGCTGTTTGTCGTCGTCATTCATATAAAAAATCCAGTTTTGAAGGCATTCACAAAATTATCGTTTCCAAAAAACCCGAAGGCTAGATGAGAGTATAGCACCCCGAAAGTGCCTGTCAACTGCTTGATTGTTACTCAAATTCTCGTGGCTACTACCACCAGCCTTTTCCATGTAGTCCCCGGCGGGTAACAGGTCTGTAAAATCAACTTTTCCGATAAATCCTGAGGTACTAAATATTTGGTTTCGTTCGGACTCAAAATTTCCCGGTCGGCCATTTGGTACTTATATAGCTTATTTTGATATACCACTTGGATTTCATCTCCCAATTTTAATTTATCCAATAGATAAAATACGGCATTATAGCGGGCAAAATCCAATCGGCTCCCCACGGAATGGGCAAACAAATAGGTGGTTCCTCTAAATCCCGGATGCGATAGTCCGCCGGCTTCGGCTACACCCTGTTTTAAGGCAGCCAGATATATCTTCGGATCACCTACCTCAACATTGGATATAACTTTCGATTTAGCCAATATTTTGGGTATATAAATCGAATAATTTTTGTCGGGAACCTCCCAATCCAGTTTTTCTATTTCGCTAAGCATTTTCCCTTCAAGTCCTAATTGTTGTCTTTTTGCTTCCCGTCTATCCAGGAGTTGGCTTTTTTGAAAATCATTGAATATCCTTGCCAGCCGGGTTTTTGATACCGTATATCTCACCTCTGCAAATCCCAGGGGTAAGTACACAAAAACCAACCCTAAAATCGAAATTACAATCAAGATGCTTCCTACCGCACCCAATATGTAAGAGGCTATTTTTAATACTTTCACAGCCACTCTCACACTGATCGGGGGTGTTTGTTCACCGGGCTTATAAATTATTCCTGATTTCACACTTCAATTCTACCCATTTTAGAAGCTATTTGTCTAAGTCCGAATCCGGACACTCCTAATCCCATCCAAAACATAGTCCTGGTCCACAAAGGATCAATGAAACCTGTTTTTGGGGTAGTTTTCACTATCGCCGATCCGGTAGCTCCGTCAGTTTTCGGCGTCGGTGTAGGACTCGTAGTTGGCTTAATCACAATTTGTCTGTCAGTCACCTGTGCTCTGAAACGCACATCAATTTTTTCGCCAGGTTTTACTTTACCCACATAAGCTCCCAGGGATTTAGCAATGTCATCAGAAACTGAGCATCCATCGCATCCGCCTCCGTATTTTACCGATTTACCAGCTATATATGTTAGTTTTTGTGCAGCTTCATCTTCCACTTTAATCTCCACATTACCGGTAGCTTGAGGCGCAGACCATACCCCAACAAATATTCTGTTTCTTAGATTGTTACCCGGATCCAGAGCAAAACCTGCTCGGACATTTACATCAGAAGACTCGACGGTACCAATATTTTCCACAATTACTTTAAATTCAATTTCATCCAAATTATTAGCCTCGATCGTTTTTGCCCAACCGCTTTGTCCGGTTGTAATGTTTCTGGCTTCCAGAATCTCACCACTGCGAAACTGCAACTGAGCCAAAACCCTGGAAGGCAAGACCAATGAAATCAACACCATAGCCGCTAATTGAATACCTGAAAATTGCTTCATAGTTGTATTATAGGACATAATGTCAACAAATTCAATCTCCTACCACAGCTTTGAAGCTAGTTTCCTGAATTTGATCCCTGTCCAACCTAAAGCCAGCATTCCCCCCATGCCCAGCCACACCTCGATACCTGTATCCGGTGTTTTTTTTGTAATCGCCGAAGCCGTAGCTGCTGCTTCCCCCGTACAAAAACAGCTTTTATCCGAGACACATGCCGGATTCCGGCATGAACCGGACACACAAGCAAAACCCGCTTTACAATCAATAGCCTTACTGCATTTTAGTCCGCAAATCTTGGCGCCGGGAATTGGAGTTGGAGTAACTGTTGGTTTTACAGTAGGCTTTACCGTAGGTGCCAAAGTTGCCACAATTTTTGTCAATTTCGATGTAGAAACCGGTCCAGTCGGACTCGGAAATGGAGTACTGGCTGCAATATTTCCACCCGAGTTTGAGCCTGAATAGCAGTCGCCTGAATACCAAACCATATAACCTAAAAGTTTACAGGAATTATCCCAAGCCCCGTCTTCTCTGCGGCATTTTTTATCAAAAACCGACAATTGCACAGTGTAACCACAACTTACTTTATCCACTTGCTCATAATTAGTCCACTGACTTTCGGATTCCAAACACTGATTCCACTTTCCGGTACAAACCCACTTTACTACTCCTTGGTTTGAGCTCTGACAAATTCCAGTAGTCGGATTACAACCGGGATCACAATTATAAAAAGAAGCCGTGGTGCCGCTGTCACACAAATTTGTGTAATATCCCGATCCAAAAGTAATCGCCGCCTGAGCTGAAGAAACCACGCCTAAACCGGCCAAAACAGCCCAAATCAAAAGGTAAAAAATCGTTTTCTTCATGAGTTGCACAACGGGAAGTAGAAAGCCTGCCCTGCCTACTACTCCCCCTAGTATAACCCAAGCTAAATAGTTTAAAAAAAGTCACTACACAGACAGATTTTTTTCTTGACAAGGATAGTTTATCAATGATATTACCTTTATCAAGTGAGAACGCCATTTCTGTCCGGGCGTTTTTCCTCAAAGAGGCATTGCTACTCGTGGCCCTCAAGCTAGCGTTAGCGATGCTTCTTTTTTTGTGTATCAGGCTCTTCCGGCTCTCACCGAAATAACATCCTGATTCATATTCGACATCTTCACCAACTGTCTTCTCATCTGGATATATCCAAAGTTACTTCCCAAATTCACCCTCCTCTTTTTCAAGGCAGATTTAAATCTAAATAATTTGAGCAGTTTATCCATTGCTAATCGTTGCCCTCGCTAAAGTTATAACATTTATTGTCAAATTGCACAACCTATAGCGAGCTAAAGGCGAAATATATAAAATCCCATAATATGATTTCATATAGTATATACACCTATATATGGCCATTTGTTTATAACTTATTCTTTAAACTCTGAACAATGAACTATGAACTTGTCTTCTGGGGATAACTAGTGCAAAAGTTTCTGGATCGCCATCGAAACGTCTTTACCCGATTCGGCAGATGCAACCCTAAATCCGAGTTTTTTAGCTTCTTTAATTCTCAAATCTAATCCCGCAACTTTTCTCACTTCACTCAAAAGTCCTACTTCACCTAAAGCTGCAATGTCAGACGGAAAGGCCTTATTCAAAAACGCCGAAGCAATAGCCAGACAAATAGCCAAATCGACCCCCCGGTCTGCTAGTTTAATTCCTCCCGTCACATTTACGAAAATATCTTCATTTTCCAGTTTCAACCCTGAGCGTCGGATCAAAACCGCTATCAGCATCTGCAACCTGGCAAAATCCACACCCGTTGCCACTCTTCTCGGTATCGCAATTTGAGAAGGTGATGTCAAAGCCTGAATTTCTATTAGAATCGGTCTTTTCCCCTCTAATATTACCGATACCACACTTCCGGGAACTCCCTTCACCCTTTCAGCTAAAAGTAGGGATGATGGATCAGAAAGACCCACTAATCCAGATCCCGTCATTTCAAACACTCCTACCTCATCTGTAGGCCCAAATCGGTTCTTCACCGCTCTTACTATCCTTAAAGATTGGCTTCTTTCCCCTTCAAACCACAAAACTGTATCAACTATATGTTCCAACACCCGTGGACCCGCAATTGTCCCTTCTTTAGTTACATGCCCAACTAAAAAGACAGGGATACCCAATCTTTTTGCCACAGTGGATATTCGCTGTGCACATTCCCTCACTTGCCCAACCGAACCGGCTACCCCGATTAAATCCTCAGTTCTTAATGTTTGAATAGAATCTACTATTACCAAATCTGGTTTTTCACTTTCAATTCTGGCTGAAATTTCATCCGCATCACTGCACTCAAATAACAACAAATTATCACTTTGCACTACTTTACCCTTGAGCCTCTGTACTCTTAAGGCTACCTGACTCGCGCTCTCCTCCCCGCAAATATACAATATTTTCGGAATATTAATTTTCAATGCTATTTGTGTTAAAAGTGTCGATTTACCAATTCCAGGCTCTCCTGCTACCAGCACCACCATCCCATCCACCAATCCTCCCCCCATCACCGAATCCAATTCCGATTCCCCCGTCTTTATTCTTTGTTTCTGATCCGTTTTTATTTCCGATAATTTATATATTTTGGATTTATTTGGAACTTGGTGCTTAGAATTTGGAATTTGCGAAACAGTCTCAACCATACTGTTCCATGTCTCGCAGGACGGGCATTTTCCCGCCCACTGGCTTTGCGCATATCCGCACTGCTGACACACAAACTGACTTTTTATTTTTGTCATCAGTTTACTTATACCCTACCGGCTTTGTCGAAAGAACCACACCCAAAGACAATCTCCTTTTCTCCAAATCCACTGACTCCACAAAAACATCAATTTTCTGCCCCTCGGTAAACGTCACCTCCGGTGGCATTTTCGAAGCATGTATTAATCCCTCTATTCCTTTCTCCATCTTTACCAACACCCCGTAAGGAGCGATTTTTGCCACTACCCCGGAATGTTTTGTATCAACTTTGTATTTTTGGGTTACCACCAGCCACGGATCTCCGGACAAACGTTTTACAGACAAAGCCAATTTTCCGTTTTCTTCATCCACCCCTATCACCTGAACTTGGATTTTATCTCCCACTTTTACAACCTTTGACACTTCATCAATCTTTTCCCAAGAAAGTTCACTGATGTGAATCAAACCCTCCAATTTAACAATTTCTTTATTCTTGCCGGTCCCCTTCACCTCTTCAATCTCTGCAAATACTCCAAACGGTACTACCCCGACTACCGTGGCCAAATATTCTCCTCCGATTTTGACAATCGATAATGCAATTTTTCTGGATTCTATTTCCTCTGCTTCAGATACAGCCTTTTCTGACAAAACCAATCTATTCTGTGACCTGTCGATTTCTACCACTTTTACTCTCAAACTTTTACCCACGGCAGACGAAGAATTACTTTCCAGATCATGTCCCATTTGTGAGGTAGGAATAAACCCGTAAACCCCATCCAAATCCACCAGCAGCCCACCCTTAGTGGTCTCTTTCACCCTCACAGTCAACTCTGATTCGTCTGTAATAGCCTGTTCAAGCACTCCCCATTTGGAATCAATGGCCGCTCTCCGAAGGGATAAAATCACCTGTCCGGCATCATTTTCCGTAACCAATACTATTCCTTCTACCTTATCCCCGATTTTCAAAGCCTTAAAGTAATCTTTTGCCAGTTCAAATTCCTGCTCCGAAACTACCGCTTCTGTTTTACCTCCTATATCCACATACACCGTCCGATTAGTAACTTCTGTAACTTTTCCCGAAACTTTTTCTCCCCTTTTAAAACCATGCAACTTATACCCTGTAGCCTTCAGTAACTCCTCCATTGTCTGGGGTCCGGATTTATCTGATTTGGAAGTTGTAGTAACCAAAATTCATTTTCCTCGCTTTCATCAAAAGTGAGAGTATTATATCATTTTGTTTTCATTCCCGCATTAAGAAAACCTATAAATAACGGATGGGGGGAAAGAGGTCGCGATTTATATTCCGGGTGAAATTGAGTTCCTACAAAAAATGGGTGAACCTTTTTCGAAAGCTCTATCGCCTCTACCAATTGGCCATCCGGGCTGGTTCCGGAAATTATCAAACCCGCCTTTTCCAATTTTTCCCTATATTCATTATTAAACTCATATCTATGCCTGTGCCTTTCTTTTACAAAATTATTTCCGATTTCATTTGGTGTTTTCCCATATTTTTTATATACATCTTCTAATATCGAATTTCGTTTTACTCGGCAATCCCACGATCCTAATCGAATAGTACCACCATACTGATGTGCTTCCAGATATTTTTTCTGATCCGGCATCACATGAATTACTTTATTTTTAGACTTATGATCGGCTTCCTCCGAATTGGCATCCTTCAGTCCGCATACATTGCGGGCAAATTCGATCACCGCCATTTGCATTCCAAAACACAAACCCAAATATGGAATTTTGTTAATTCTTGCATACCCCACTGCTTCCACTTTTCCCTCCACTCCCCGGCTTCCCCACCCTTGAGGTACTACAACTGCATCCGGCTTGATTTTTTTCAAATCCTCCAAGTTTAAATCCGTTGCATCAAAAGGAACTATATTTATTTTTATTTCCAAAAAAGCTGCAGCATGTTTCAAAGCTTCTAAAACCGACACATACACGTCTCTATGTAAGCTTCCGCCGTGTTTCACATATTTTCCGATTAACGCAACATTAATTTCTTTTGTAGAAGTAGTGGCCTTTTTTACAAATTTTTTCCACTTGGAAATATCCGGCAGCCTTTTTCGCATTTTAAAATGTTTAAATATTTTTTTAGTCAACCCCTGTTTTTCCAATATCAAAGGTACTTTATAAATTGAATCGGCATCAGGATCATCGAAAATTGCATCATCCTGCAAAAAACATCTCTTCCCCAACGTTTCTAGTCTGGGTTTATCCATTGCATATTCCCCTCTGGTGATCAATATATCCGGAATAATTCCGGTAGATCTCAGTTGCGAAATTGCATGCTGAGTGGGTTTAGTTTTCAGTTCACCCACATTTTTCAAATAAGGCACGAATGAAACTATTACATACATTGCCTCCCGTTCTCTTCCCACCTCGCGCGCAGCATACAAAAACGGTAAATTTTCAATATCTCCTGTAGTCCCCCCTATTTCCACCACCACAAAATCAAATCCTGATTCCAATTCATAAAATCGCCGTTTGATTTCATTTGGTACATCAGGAATCATTTCCACATCCCGACCCTCATATTTAAACGCCCTTTCATTGTTAATAATTGTTTGAAACACTTTCCCTGAAGTAATATTATTTTCCTTGGAAAAACTTTCATTGGTAAATCTTTCATAATTCCCCATATCCTGATCTATTTCTCCCCCGTCATCGGTTACAAACACTTCACCGTGTTCGGCTGGTCTCATCGTCCCGGCATCCACATTTAAATACGGATCAATTTTGATGTGACTTACTTTAAATCCCGCTGATTTCAAAAGCATTCCTATTGAAGAACAAACAATTCCTTTACCTAATCCGGACACCACTCCACCGGTTACAAATATGTATTTAGCTTGATATTTTTTGGACACGCACAAGTATCTCAGTGACTTCTAAAAAAATCAATATCCCTTTTAACCACTAAATCCCAATTTGGCAACAGATTATGATCCGCTCCCGGATATTCAAAATACTTAATATCTTTTAATTCTTTAGCCAGATTACGACTCCAATCCACAGGTATGGATTCATCATTTGTCCCCTGGTGCAATTGAATCGGCGCTATGATTGTATCTAAATAATTAGCCATACTAAATTGATTTGCATCATATTCACTTTCAAATTCCGCCAATTTACTTCTTAACTGTCTATCTCCCTCACCGTTCTCATTCATATAAAACAGAATCGAATATGGAAATCCCGCTCCCACGGGTGCCCACAAACTGGTTGGATACGGTTTCCCACTGATTTCCAATACGGCTAGAGCTATTTGACCACCATTTGAGTGGCCCCAAAGATAAATCTTCCCGTTGCTAAAATTCCAATTTTCCACTCCCGATAATAAATTCAGAACTGTCGTATATTTTTCAAATCGTTCTTCAAAAATATCAGATGAAGGTGATGCAGATTCAGCATAACCTAAAAAATCAGGTGCAACAGATATAAATCCTGTTTCGGCAAATTTTTCTGCACTTCTCCAAGTTCCATAACCGCTTTCATAATTTTCCGGTTTGGCATATCCGCGAATCTGCACAATTACCGGGCACTTTCCGCATTCTTTTGGTACATGTGCCAAGCCGGTTACTTTCTTCCCATCACTTTCAAAGTGAAACTTATAAACTCCTGGGGAGGTTTGTTCATCCAATAAAATTTCCGATTTATATTCTCTTTTTCCTAAGTTTTTTATCGTGTATTTCAACAGCGGTTGAATTTTAGTTTCTTCTGCTTGTTGTACCTTCTGCGGCCAAATATTTTCCCGTTCAAAATATAAATAGCTTATCAACACTCCGATTATCAGCCCGGCAAACAATCCTAAAAACCATTTCATCAAATTATTTTACTGCCTTAAATACAATATATCCTTGCCTTCTGACAACCTTCTCAGAATTACCGAATACTTCATTTAGTCTTTTTAGTACACTTTCCATTCTATTCACCACAAAATAGACACATCCCCCCTTCTTTAAGACTTCGAAAGCACCTTCAATAAATTCTTTTACCACCTCTTTACCCTGGTGGGTGGGCGGATTGGATATAACAACATCAAATTTTTTGTTAACCGGAATATCTTTGGTTACATCACCCAATTCCACCATCACATTTCTTAAGTCATTGTTTTTAGCATTTGTTCTGGATAACCTCACCGCTCTGATATCGCTGTCTACCAACAAAACATTTGTATCTGGATCACGTGATGCAATAGTTAAACCAATTACTCCGCACCCGCACCCCAAATCTAAAACATCAGCATTTTTTGGAATTTCCACTACATCTAGCAAAATTTTACTTCCCAAATCAATCCCATATTGCGAAAACACCCCGGGTAACACTTCCAATTCCAATACTTTTTGGTCATCAATCTGAATCGAATCAGTCATTTTGAAATTCTACCACTAAAAAAGCGCATTATTCTCGGCTTCGACTTATCTTCACGGAGGGTTGCCCCTCAGCTATTGTCGGCGCTGGTGCGTTTTACGGCTCTGTTCGGAATGGGAAAAGGTAGTTCCACACCGCTCAAGAAACCGAGAATAATACGCTCTTTTTATGTAAAAAGTTGTGCGCTTAAAAGTGAAGAAAATTCTAGCAATAGAGAATCGTATAATCTACTTCTAAAGATCTATTAGTACTGGTAAGCTAAACGCCTTACGGCGCTTACACCGCCAGCCTCTTATACGGAGTGGTCTTCTCCGGATCTATAAGTTTCTAATCTTGGGTAGGGCTTCCCACTTAGATGCTTTCAGCGGTTATCCACAAGGAACATAGCTACCCGGCGATGCCGCTGACGCGACAACCGGCACACCAGAGGTTCCTCCAACCTGGTCCTCTCGTACTGAGGTCAGTCTCCCTCAAAAACTCCACGACTCTACTGGATAGAGACCGAACTGTCTCACGACGTTCTGAACCCAGCTCGCGTGCCCTTTTAACCGGCGAACAGACGGACCCTTGGAAGGTACTGCCCCTCCAGGATAGGGCGAGCCGACATCGCAATAATACTTTGATTACTCAAAGCGCTGACTATTCCTTCACCCTCTATACTTAAAATTTTTAAGTATGGTAGGGGCTGACGTCTTACCTTGGATAAATATCCAAAGTCCGTGGTCTTGAAACCACAAGTCGATACGGGGTCACGAAGACTTCCCTCGGAATTGTCCTTAATTGTTCGAAATTTAAGGAGTTCTCCGATATGAGTCAGAAAAATAACCAATGTTCAAAACATATATAACAAGACTTGCTAAGGCTATTACTAGCCATGCACCCCGAAAACCTATTTGGTTAAGGTGCCAAACCGCCGCGTCGATATGGACTCTTGGCGGCGATCAGCCTGTTATCCCTAGGGTAGCTTTTATCCGTTAAGCCCCACCCGTCCCACGACGAGATGGGGGATCACTAC
>Ga0172379_10009155_pt1 | contig 12274 bp, 14 predicted proteins | sample GrowelOW334metaG_FD_119756 | JGI IMG/M metagenome (GOLD analysis project Ga0172379, IMG submission 119756) | Groundwater microbial communities from an aquifer near a municipal landfill in Southern Ontario, Canada - Groundwater well OW334 metaG | ecosystem: Environmental > Aquatic > Deep... | reverse complement strand
ATCGCACTCTGCTGTAAAAGCGGTTCGCCTCCCGTGATTACCAATCGCGGAGGTTTATTTTTGATGCCGCCCCTTTCCCATTCTTCGCGTATTTTTCGGGCGGTCTCATCAATGCTCCACACTTCGCGCTCCATCGTAAATTCCGGAAGTTCTTTCTTCCACGTGTACGGCGTATCGCACCAAGCGCAGGCAAGATTGCAGTGATGCAAGCGAAAAAACACCGCCGGTTCCCCCGCCGTTCTACCCTCCCCTTGTTCGGCAAAAAACACGCCGTCGCCCGATACAATAAAGTTCATGTTAATAACAATAACATCATGCCGGCAAGTAGGAAAGCCTCAACGCCAGACTTGACATTTTTATATAAATGGTATATTATTTCTCCCAGTCTTCCACGAGTCAACGAGGTTATTTAAAAATGAAAAAAAGCGAAAAAAAGACAGCAGAATATGCTGAACATATCGGTTTTTTAAACCCAGAAGAAGATCTTCCCGTCTTCTTTGTCCACATCAAAGGAAAGTGCTACGCGTACTATATGGACATAAAGACCAAACGTATATGTGCTCTCGCCTTTAATACATACGATATCAACAAAGCGAGTACACACCGTTACGACGGATTCCCGGCTTCGGAATGGGATTGGCTTCACGAAGCAGAAAAGCGCAACATCGAGATCTCTTCAAGTGGTCGGGTAACCACGAATGAAAAAGAGGATATCCGTAATCTTCTTGCTGATACGTATATCGGAAAGAAGATAGGGCTTAACGATTAACACATAAGGACAACAGCGTACCAAGAACCGGTACGCTGTATTTTTTTAAGGTCCAAATTCATACCCGTTTACAACAATAGCATCCCATCGCCGAATGAGAAAAACCGAAAATCATTTTGCATCGCCTCTCCATACAGTTCAAAAAGTTTTTCCCGTCCGACAAAAGCGGAAACGAGCATCAGAAGCGAGGATTTCGGCACATGAAAATTCGTAATCATTCCGTCAACAAAGCGGAATGCATACCCCGGACGGATAAACAACCGCGTTTCGCCGACCTCCCCGAGGACTCCCCTCGGGGTTCCCGAGGGGAGTCCTCGGGGAGAAAGTTCCGCCCATTGTTCAAGCGTCCGCACGGCGGTTGTTCCGACGGCGATTATCGGTCTTCCCTCTTTTTTGGCTTTCATAAGCGCCTTCGCGGTTTTTTCGGGAACTTCGTACCATTCTTTGTGGAGCTTCCCCGTTTTGAGAGCTTCTTCCGTGAGTGGCGCAAAGGTGCCGAGATTTACGTGAAGTGTTACGAACTCAATTTGAATTCCCTCTTTTTTCAGTTTCGCCAACAATCGTTTCGTGAAATGCAATGATGCGGTGGGCGCCGCAACGGATCCGATTTTTTTCGCGAAGACTGTCTGATATTTTTCGCGCAGTTGCGTCTCTGAAAGTTTCGTATTTTTTATATATGGAGGAATCGGCGTCTCCCCGTATTTTTTGAAAATTTTCTGAATGTCTTTAACTGGAAACGACGGTTTCAAAGTATAAATTTTATCTTCCTTTCCCAAACATTCAAACCAAATTTTCGGCGTCAAAAAAACCCGTTCCCCAATTTCCAAAAAATGATTCGTGAGCGCTAAAATACAATCGTCGTCCGTAACTTGGGGGTCGTTCCGCCCGTCCGTGGCGGTGCGTCCCCCAAGTTCGTCGTTCGTCGTATTCGTTGATCCGACATAAAAAACCTCCACCCGCCCTCCTGTCTTTTTCGTACAATGCAACCGCGCCGGAAACACCTTTGTATCATTCAAAACCAAAACCGCACCCTTCGGCAAATATTTCCCGATGTTTGCAAAGGTATCAAAAACAGGACCCTGCCCTGCGTAGCTTTTAGCGGAGCAGGGACGTTTGTACACCAACAACCCCGCCGAATCCCGCGGTTCCGCCGGCTCAGTCGCAATGAATGACGGGTCAAACGGATAGTCGTATTCGGATAATGTTTGTTCTAGGGATTTCATGATTGTTTATGTTCCCATCCAGTTCATACTATCATTAAATATCTTTCTTGGCAAAAAATATTCAAATTTATAGCGGTATTTTCATTGGCGTGCGGAAATACTTGATTAAATTCTTGACAAATATTCTATTTGTGATATAATAGAAAATAATTAAGTTGTTATTTCACAAACGAGGAGAAGTGTCATGAAATGGTTAAAAGAGTTATTCTGTAAACATAAATGGGAAAAGATTTATGAATCAGAGCCGTACCCGGTAGCGTGTATCAGACGCTATCTGACCGTAGAACAAATATATGAATCAGAAAGAATAGACAGAAAGTGGAAATGTTCAAAATGTGGCAAAACCGACTGGGACCACATCCACACATATGATCCTCCAAACCCATACTACAGATAAAAAGAGTTGTTGAAGTCCGTGCGTTCGCGCACGGACTTTTTTAAATCAGTCCATTTTTTATTTTCTCTCTAAATTCTTTTGCTAGATTGTTTAGATAATAAAGATTATGAAAAGTAACCAAATGCATTCCCGTGTACTCCCCCGCGCGGAAAAGATGAGCTAAATATGAGCGAGTGTAATTTTTGCAGACGTAGCAATCGCATTTCGGGTCTAACGGTTTTTTATCTTTTAATAAAACTGTCTTTTTCATGTATATTCTTCCGCTACTCGTGAAGGCAGTGCCGTGTCTGGCGTAGTGTGTCGGGGCGATGCAGTCAAAAGTATCCACTCCCGCGCGGATCATATATTCAAAATCTTCGGGATGTCCGACGCCAAGCAAGTGTCTTGGTTTTTCTTCCGGCAATTCTCCAAGAGTACTTCGCAGCATTTTTTCCATTTCTTCTTTTTCGTAGCCGAATTCTCCGCCGATCGCAAAACCGTCAAAACCCATCGCGCCGATTGTCCGCGCGCTTTCTTTTCGCAAGTCTTCCCATTTTCCGCCTTGCACGATTCCGTACAATGCTTGCTTTCCTTGCCCGCCGAAGCCTTGGCGAAGGAGGGTATTTTTGTGCGCTTTCAAACAAATCTTCGCCCAGCGGTGGGTGCGTTCTACTGATTTTTTCATGTAGTCGTAATCCGCGAGCGGGCTCGGGCATTCGTCAAAAGCGAGAATGATATCCGCCCCAATCTTTTCTTGTATCGCAATGGATTCTTTCGGGCCGAGAAATAATTTCGCGCCGTCAATCGGCGATCGGAATTCCACGCCTTTTTCCGTGATTTTTATTTTTTGCGGCTGCATTCCCTCTTCAATCGTTCGTTCTTCGCCCTTTTTCAGAATTTTCCCCACGCCGTGATCTTGCCCGAAGCCGAGCGAGAAAACCTGAAATCCGCCGGAGTCCGTCATCATCGGTCGTTTCCAGCCCATGAATTTATGCACGCCGCCATTCGTCTTTACAAGATTTTCTCCCGGACGCAAATGCAAATGAAAGGTATTGGAAATAAGCATCTGCGTTCCCGTCCGTTCAACGTCTTCAGTAGAGAGCGTTTTTATAGTCGCCTTGGTAGCCACCCCAACAAAAGCCGGCGTTTCCACCGTACCATGCGCCGTTTTCAGCAACCCAAGCCGAGCTTTGCTTTTCTTGGATTGTTTGATTATGTTGAATTCCATTCCTAGACACTACACTATTTCCGTGTTTTTGTGAATGTTGACTTATTTTTACACTTGTGCTAGTGTAAAAATAAGTAATGTTGCTTGATACATTTGAGAAGATAAAAAATGAAAATAACTTTTGCCATTAGTGCGAAGAAACTTTCTGACTTTTTAAAAGGAGAAGAAGTTTTTTATAGTGGAATAGCCGGCGATGGTTCCGGAGGCATTCGTATTGAGTGCGAAGAAAAGGATATAATTCTTACAAAACAAACGGAAGCATCCCCATCTCTGCGCAGAAATATGGAAAGGTCTTAGTCTCCGTCCACATACAACCGCAAGCGTCCAATGCTTGCGGTTTTCTCTATCCCCAATCACTTGGACGTCGGACGTCCAAGTAAAATCATTCAATCATCAAATACTTTTCTTCCCTTTCCGTCTTTTTTCTATCAAGCATTATCGGAAGCGCATCCTCAGCGTATTCTTTATACTCCTCTTTATTGTTGAATTGTCCAAGAATAATATCTTTCTCGCACATCGGTTCCTTCGTCGTTCCCGTATATTCCTCCCAGCTTGATTTAATCAACTTGGACGTCGGACGTCCAAGTTGATCATTTATGCCATGAACGCGAAAATTTAAATTTATATAAGCACTGAGATGAAGTAAATATTCATTTGAATTAACCCAGACGGCTTTGAATTTTCCACGAAATAAATGCCCGTGTCTTTTATTTCTCTGGTTGTAATATTTCGTATATCCCCCTCCAAGACGTTTCATAAATTCACTGATTCCATTTTCAGCAACTTGTTCCAAAAGCAAATGAAAATGATTTGGATTTATGCAATATGCAATAATATTCACCAATTGCGACTTGGATGTCGGACGTCCAAGCGATTGGACATGATTAAAGGATTGTTCATAAATACTCCCTATCGGGGTTTCGCTGTTGAACATTTTTAGACTCTCCAAGAACCGCGACGAATCATATTCATCTGAAACAATGTCGCGATCTTCTATTCCGTGATTATACACATGATAAAACTCGCCCATGGCGAATGATTCTTTTGACATAATAATCATTATACCACTTGGACGTCGGACGTCCAAGTGGATTTGACAAATATGCGCATTGGTGCAATTATTACTGCAGATTGTTTTTCTCTATGACCCTCTTTTAAAACTTTCGGGAATAAAATTATGAATGTATTTCTTCGGAGCTTGCGCGCTCCTTTTGTTTCCGTTACGCTTTCCGGTATTTTTCTCGGGACGGCAACGGCGTTTTTTACCGCCCATCATCTGCACCTCTTCGCCGTATTGGCGGTCGTGTTTGTGGCGGTAACCGGACACATCTCGGCAAATCTCTTCAATGATTATTTTGACCATCGTTCGGGAAACGATGTGCGAAACAAAAACATAACGCCGCTTTCGGGAGGAAGCCGCGCCATTCAGGATTACGGCCTCGGCGAAACGAGCGTACTTCTGTATGCTTGCGCCTTTCTCTCACTCTGTGCGTTTGTCGGATGCTGGTTTGTTTATGCGGAACAAAATATCCGCTTCGCTTATTTCGGACTGGCGGGACTTTTTCTCGGTTTTGCCTATACCGCGCCTCCGTTCAAACTGGTGTACAGAGGACTGGGCGAACTGACGATTATCATCACGTTCGGACTGTTCGTTGTCGGCGGAGCGTATTTTGCTCAAACCGGAAACATCACGCTTTCGGCGCTTGCCGCATCTTTGCCCGCTGGACTTTTGACCGCCGTTATCCTTCTCGTCAACGGTTTTCCCGACAGAGTCGCGGATACCGCTTCCGGAAAAAGAACCTTCATCGTCCGCGCCGGAAAAAATCGCGCCGTTCGCCTCGTCAAAGGTTTCGTGATTATGTCTTACCTGATAATCATCGGCGGCGCGATATGCCATCTTCTTCCCTGTGGAGCGTTTGCCTCGGTTCTTTCGCTTCCGATCGCCGTGCAATTCTTCAAAAAAATTGAACGGATAGATGAAGAATTCTTGCCCGTCGGAATAAACGCCATTGTCTTGCAAATCGCCTTCACTATTTCCACGGCTCTCGGCATCGTCATAAGCGCGATTTTTGCTTAAGCAAACCAAAGCCCGCCCGTATCGGCGGGCTTTTTTCTAAGACATCTCGGCTTTTTTCTCATTCAATATGATATCTTTCAAATCGCTTCGTTCTTGCGGATCATCCGATTGAAAATATTCCAAAATAAGTTTATCGCGTTCCTGGCTGTTTTTCGGATCTTGCGATGATTGAAATTTTGCCAATATTTCAAGCGATTTCTTTCCATAAATCTGTTCAATATCGCGGAGATGCATCATTTCACCGGTGAATTGTCCTCGTATAATCCGCGTGAGAGAAAAACCGGGTTTTTCTCTCCTGTGCTTCGCGATTTTTTCCACGAGGGCATATACGAGCTTTTGATTCGGCACATATATCCCGTAACCGATATCCGCGAGTTGTTCTTGCGTGATTCCAAATCGTTTTTCAAGTTCCGCCGCCTCTCCCTGAAGGAGCATTCTTTGCGTAATGCAAACAACGCCTTCGTTAAAACCGTTGAATTTTCTTTCACCGTTTTCGGGAGATATTACCAAATATCCCGTTCTGTAACTCCCGACCGAAACTTGTTTTTGCGCATCAACGCTTGCGTGATATTTCAAACGCGAAGACAGGTGGATGCATTCGTGCGTCAAGTCTTCAAGATTGAACATTTCCCTGTCATCGGGATTGGAGCCGGAAGAAACGGCCTCGTTGTTCATGTATATGGCTTGTTCGCTCGTGCGAAATAAACCGCCGGCATCGCACACCACGCCGGGGAATTTTTTTTCAAAAATTTCTTTTGCCAAAAAATGTATTTGCTCCGGTTCAACAAAACGTCCTTCGTGAGGAATGGAGAGCTTTTTGAATGTTTTTTCCAGAGTTGCTTCCGCGAATTCAATGTATTCAAGCTGTTTCCGCGTTTTTTCAATTTCTCCCTCAATCGGCTTTGCGCTTGTATCGCGTAGCCCGTCAAGCATTTCTTTCACGCGAGATCTTACTTTTGATTTTATCACCTCTTTCTCTTCATTTTCACCGGAAACGCCGCCGATAAGTATTGAATCTTTTTCCATAAAAAATATGTCGGAATTATTATTCCTTTTCTTTTATCGGTTGTTTTAATTTCTCAATTTCCGCACCTATTCTTTTTCTCTCTTCTTCGTCGTCGGCATTGGTACGAAAATAGTCCGCAATCAACTCATCACGCCGATGATCGTCTTTGGTTCCAAATACCGATTTATATTCCGCCAAAAGATCAAGAGACCCCTTTCCGAAAATATCATCTATATCGCGCAGAGGCATCATGTCTCCCGTGAATTGTCCTTTTATCAGCCGATACATTGATCTGACCGGACTTTCTTTTCTGTATTCGCCGATAGCTTCGGCTATATCAAAAACAACATCCTGATTTTGCGCATAACGATTATAGTGCGAATCTTGCCTCATTTCTTTCGTAATCCCCGTTCGTTTTTCAAGTTCTTCCAAAAAATCCGAGAACAAAAAATTCTGCGTTATACAAACCACTCCTTCGTTCCATCCGTTGAATTTTCTCGTCGGCTTCCCGTCTGTAACCGTCGTCATCGCATAACCGACGCGATAATCAAACGGAACGACGGAATCGTCCGTTCCGACGATTGCCTGATAAGAATGACGCGATGCCAAATGAATGCATTCGTGCGCCATGTCGGAAATATCAAATATTTCCTTTTCACCTTCCGGCGCATCTTCATTTCCGTCTTTCAAACAAATCGCGTTTCGCATTCCATCGTGAAAACCGCCGACATCAAGCGATACATGCTGAAATTCTTTTTCAAAATCCTCTTTCGTAAAGAAGTGTATTTGTCCGTCGGAAACGATATTTTGCTCATGCGGGATTTTGAAACGATCAAACATCGCGGAAAGAAGAGCCCCTGATGTTTCTATCGCCTTTTTTTCTTTTTCCGTTTTTTCGCGTTCGGAAGGAAAAGGCGATTTTCCCTCTTCATGCAAGAACTTGATGCCTTCTTCAACGCTATCCTTCAGGATTACCCGGTCTTCCTTTTCAATGGGATTTCCCGTCATTTTTATCGGAAAGTTTTCCATATTTTTTATTCTGAAAGTTATTAATCGCAGTACCGATACCGAACCCCCATACTGCAACCCGCAAGAGCGCAACTTGAAGAATCTTGCCTGATTCGCAAATCGTCTTGTTTGATTTTTTCCATGTCGTCCCCTTTTCCGCGATACAGGCATTGCTCTTTCGGCTCTGTCCCGCCGCAACACCCGCAACCGCAGGCGGTATACGTTTCTTTTTCCGCTGACGATGCGCTTATTGTCGCCGACACGGGAAAAGTTTCTTCCGTTCGGCTCTTGTTTTCTCCATACTTTAATTTGGAAATGACTGAAAGCGCCAAAGCCAAGATTATCACCAAAATAACCGTCCCGAAAAATATTTTTTCCAATATCTTCATGGCCTATTTGATGTCAAATATTTGTTTCAATTCCGCGATACCCTCTTCAAACGGCACCGTCGGTTCCCAACCCAAAAGTTCTTTTGCGAGAGAATTATCGGCAAGCGTATCATGCGGTTCCAAACGCGGAGCAATGTGTTCCACCGGACCGCCGATAAGTTCCGCAAGCTCGTTAATCGTATGATTTTTCCCCGAACCGATATTGATCACCTCGCCTTTCCCGACCATATCTCTTTCCGCGGCAAGAATATTCGCGCGCACCACATCGCGCACGTGGGTCATATCGCGCGTCTGCGTGCCATCGCCGGTAATCGTAAGAGGTTTCCCTTCACTCCGCAATCGGAGAAATAATCCGATGACCAGCGCATAAGCGCCGGCGGGGTCAAGCCGCGGTCCATACACGTTGAAATACCGCAAAGAAACCGTCGGCAACTCATAAATCTCGCTGAAAAGCCGGCAATATAATTCGCCGATATGTTTGTGAAGACCGTACGGGCTTTTCGGGTTCGCCGGCATATCTTCGCGAAGCGGCATACTATCTTGGTCGCCATACGCCGAACTTGATGCGGAAAAAACAACCTTTGAAACGCCGGCATCTTTCGCGGCTTTCAAAATATTGAGCGTACCGCCGACATTCACGTCGTTGGTTTCAATCGGATGTTCAATGGAATACTGAACGCGAGGAACGGCCGCAAGATGAAATACGTATTTCGCGCCTTCCATAACGGCATGCATATCCGAAAGATTGCGAATGTCTTTCTCGTGAAAAATCGTCCTCGGATCAACATTCTCACGATGTCCCGCAACAAGATTATCAATAACGTGCACCTCGTACCCTTTTTCAAGAAGTCCGTGAACGAGATTGGAACCGATGAATCCGGCGCCGCCGGTTACCACCACTTTTGTTTTATCCATAAAATCAAAATATAAATAATAAAAGAATCATTGTTATTCGTTTTAAAAAACCGAACCTTTTACCTTCTTTTCCCACATCTCGCGCCTTTGTTTCAGCCATTCTTCTTTATCAAACCCCGCCACTCTCTCTTTCATTTTTGGAAGCGATGCTTCGTCGTTATACATGAGCAAGGCTATGATTTCTTCAATGCGGGAGTTCTTTTTTTTATCGGTCAGTTGGTTCAACTCGGTTTTAAGCGCCGTGCGATATTGCTCAATTTTCGGTCCTTTGCCGGGACGAAAAATAACGAACGAGCCGGCGCCCAAGCTCCGATTATCATTCCAAATTTTCTCTATTTCCTTTTTACAGTACGTTGTTTCGTCAAAACGAATGGCGATGTTTTTTTCTTTATACTCATTCTCAACCGCACGGAGGGCATCGTCAATTTCATCGGTCCATTTTTCATACAGCACGTAAGCGTCAATATCGGACTCCGCGTTGCTGTATCCTTTCGTCTGCGAACCGAACGGAAACACGCCGATAAACTCCGGAAATTTTGAAAGTTCTTTATTGACTTTTTCCGCAACTTCAAAAACGAGTTTGTTTTTCCCGCCCTCAATATCCGTCGCGTCAAAAAGCTTGTTTGAACGAAGCTTTTTCTTTTCGGGAGACGCTTCTTGTTTTGTTTGTTTTTCCATGATTTTAATTTTGAAATTGGATATTGGGAATTATTTGCTAATCGTACTCCGCTACACCAAGGGCAACCCTTTCCCCGCTCGCAAGCTCGCTCCTTAAGGGTCGCCCTTGGTTCCGCTCAGTGCTTATTTCCCGCTCCTTGATAATAGCGTCTTAACCGTCAAGAGCGCAATCTTAATATCCAGCATGATTGACCGATTCTTTATATAGTACAAATCATACGAAAGTTTGTTTTTTGTTTCTTCAACATCAATGCCGTGATGTGGGTGATTTTCGTGGTAAATCTGCGCCCAGCCGGAAAGGCCCGGTTTGATGAGATGGCGGATATTATAGTATGGCACCTCCGCGGCGTATCGCTTTACCGGATCGGGAAATTCCGGGCGAGGACCGATGAGGGAAATGCTCCCGAGAAGAACATTCCACAATTGAGGAATCTCGTCTATGCGACTTTTGCGCAAAAAAGCGCCGACTCGCGTTACTTTGTTTTCCCGCTTCGCCGAGTCTTCGCGGGACAAGTCCGTCTGTCCCCACGCGCCGCCGTCATCCGATGTCATGGTGCGGAATTTCAAAAGATGAATGATGCCGTTCCCTTTTCCGATCCGATCCTGATGGCTGAAAATCGGTCCGTCGTCGTCAAGCTTGATAGCGATAAAAACAAAAGGATACAACAACAAAGAAACAAGAAGGGCGAAGAAAGATACGACGATGTCCATCAAACGCTTTAAAATGTCATACACCGGATGCGATGAGGACGAAATATTTTGCAAAAACCAATTGTAACGGAGAAGGGAGAGCGGAACGCGGTCAAAGATATCTTCATACACTTTATGCATGTCAATAAAATTCACGTTCGCAAAAATGAGATTGTAGAGATGCGGCAAAAGAGGCTCTATTCTCGCGCTCTTGGAATCCAGCACCACGACTGAAATGCCATTCTCGTACACCGGGCGCACGAGATCATCTTCCGCGTCAAAACCATCTTTCCCGATGTCCAAAAAACCGACAAAAGACAAAGAATACCGCGAATTGTGATTCACCTCTTCATACAGTTCGCGTATTTCCTTCCCTTCGCCGACAAGAAACGCTTTTTGTTTTTTGCGAAAGCCGAAATATGAAACGAGGCGCGTCCTCCAGATTAAAATAAAAGCGAATGAAACGGCAAGATAAATAAACAGCAGAATCTTCGGCGTGATGATAAGCGCGGGAATGAAATAGAAAAAGATGACGGCGAGAACGCTGTTGATTATTTGAGTGTTAAGAATAAGCGTCGGCAAACGGCTCTTGAAAAGGAGCGTATGCTTTCCGTATAAACCGGCAACAAAGAAACTGATAACCCAAGCGGTAAAAATAAGAGAGAAAGGAAAAAGATGGAGATAAAACAGTTCCCGCGACGGCGCCGCCAGATTACGTAGGAAAAGCGCCAGCCATAAAGAAATGACAAAAACGACGATATCGCCCAAAAAAAGCAAAAGCCCTTCTTTTTTGTTATAAATAGTCATGTAATACATTATAGTAAGAATCGCGCAAAAGGGCAAAGCAAAGCGAACAGGAAACCCGCATATGCCGTATAACCGATTATGTATGAAAAATGTTGCAGGCGGGTGTGCATATCTGCATCAAAAATGTTTGCGGCAGTCAACAATATTATATATAATGGTAATTAAGAGTTTGAATCGGAGTATTCGCGCGCACTAATCTCCATCGCGCCAAAAAAAAAGACAAAAGCCCGTGTCTTTTGCGTTTTTGTCGGGTATTTTAACTTATACCAAATCTTCACTTGCCATGATAAATAACGAGATTATCTCATTCATTAACAAGGTCTCCGTCAAAGGAACAAGCCGTGAACAAATACGCGCCGCCTTAATAGCGGATGGCGGATGGACGGCGCAAGATGTTGATGAAGCGTTCCGCGCGATAGACACGCCAAAACTATCGGAAAAAATATCCGCGGACAAAGTAAAAGAAGAAGATTTTTCCGATACCTCTGTTTCTTCCGATATTCCTCGCGGGCAAGAGGCATCCGAAAACAAAAACGAATCTATTGCGGATTTACCGCCGGAAAATGATTTTGTTGACCTTTCCGGAGCATCATTTAAAGATGTTGCCGAAGGATCATCTTTATCCGTCAATCATCCCGATGCCAAGAAAAAGTCCAAAATACCGACTCCTTTGGTTTTTGCTTTTATTGTCTTCGCCCTCATTGCTTCTTTTCTCATCTGGCCGTCGGGAGAAATAAAAGTTTCGCCGCAGGTATTGGAGCAACAACAGCGCGATATGGAGAAAATGATACAAGAATCTCAATCGCTTCTCAATAAATAATTATACAATGCCATGAAATTCAAATTTTTTAATCTCCATAACGCAAGCTCCGCTTTTTTTGCAAAAACGGGACCCGCCGCTCTTAAAAAAGGGTTTACGCTTATTGAGCTTTTGGTGGTTATTGCGATTATTTCATTGCTTTCGTCTGTCGTGATGGCGAGCGTTAGTTCGGCGAAGATAAAAGCAAAAGACGCGGCGATAAAAGCGCAGGTAGCTCAGTGGGTAACCTTGATGGGGCTTAATTTTGATGATTACGGAAGTTATTGCAATTTGCAATACGGGTGGAGT
>Ga0172379_10009154_pt1 | contig 12274 bp, 17 predicted proteins | sample GrowelOW334metaG_FD_119756 | JGI IMG/M metagenome (GOLD analysis project Ga0172379, IMG submission 119756) | Groundwater microbial communities from an aquifer near a municipal landfill in Southern Ontario, Canada - Groundwater well OW334 metaG | ecosystem: Environmental > Aquatic > Deep... | reverse complement strand
CGGAGGGACACGGGATCCACGGGGAGTAACGATAAAAGTGGATTCCGGCTCACGCCTCGCCACGCCGTAGCCTTGGCGGAGGGTGGGGCCGGAATGACGACGAAAGTGATTGAGTTAATTGGATAGTATAACATGACAAAAAAATAACTTATGAAAAAAACAAATTCAATCACGTTATTTAATCAAAAAGAAGTTCGTCGCGTTTGGGATGAAGAAAAAGAGCTTTGGTATTTTTCAATCATTGATGTGATCGAAGTTTTGGCAGAAAACAAACGACCAAGAAAATACTGGAATGATTTGAAGAAAAAGCTGTCCTGCGAGGGAAGTCAGTTGTCCGCAAAAATCGGACAACTGAAAATGGAATCGCCAGACGGAAAAATGTATCTTACCGACGTGACGGACACGGAAACGCTTTTAAGGCTTATCCAGTCAATTCCTTCCCCGAAGGCGGAACCGTTCAAACTCTGGCTTGCGAAAGTCGGGTATGAACGAATGGAAGAAATGGAAGACCCGGAGCTTTCTTTTGACCGTGCGATGAAAACATACTTGCAGAAAGGTTATTCCGAGAAATGGGTGAACCAGCGCCTCAAAAGCATCGAAGTAAGAAAAGACCTGATCGGCGAGTGGGGAGAGCGAGGAATAAAGGAGGATTTGGAGTTTGCACTATTGACCGATGAAATAACAAAAGCATGGTCGGACAGAAGCGTTAAAGATTACAAAAAATTCAAAGGGTTGAAAAAGGAAAACTTGCGCGACAACATGACGAATCTTGAACTTGCGCTAAACACCCTCGCTGAAGTTTCCACGACCGAAATTTCCAAAAAGAAAAAACCCAAAGGGATAGAAAGCAACAAACAAGTCGCCCGCGCCGGAGGTCTTGCCGCCAAGAAAGCAAGAATTGAAATAGAAAAACAAACGGGAGAAAGCGTGATAACAACAAGAAACGCAAAGATTTTAATGAGTGGGCAGAATAAAAAATTACCAAAAATTGTTAAAAAATAAAAATTAATTATAAATTAAAAAAAATCTTGAATAAACCATGTCATATAAAAGAATTGTTGGCCTTGTGGTGATTGTTTTATTGCTCATTGCTGGTTTTTTTGTTTTTAGCAAATCCTCAAAAAAAGCACCCCAAGAAACATTGCAAGTTGAGAATGCAGTAAAACAAATTGTCTCTTCGTTTTTAAAATCTCCTGGTTCAGCTCAATTTCCAGAAATTATAGTAGAAAAACAAACAACGCAGGAAAACAAATATATTGCTTTTGGTGATGTGGATTCTCAAAATGGATTTGGTGCGTTGCTAAGATCTCATTTTTTTCTTGTGATGTTTGGTAAAGGGGGTGATCTTCAAAATAAAGATAATTGGACTATTGATATTTTAAGTTTGGATAATATGCTTCTTGTTTCAGGTGGAAAAATCATTGATTCGCCATTTCCTCTTACTGAGGAACTTATTACTTCTCAAAAACAACTAGAAGATTCAATTAGGGCGGTTAAAAAATAATAATAATGCGAGTATTTTATGGAAAAGGAAATTGCATTTAAGTCAAGCATAATAGCGAAAGAAAATCTTCCTTTTCCTATTGTTTTATATCCGGGTCATTACGGAGCGTTTTTCGCCTTTAAAAAAGATGAAAAATCCAATGCATATTTTTGTTCTTGCGCATACGAAGCGATTGAAAACTATATAAAAATAAGAAAATTAACTCCAATTCCCAAAAATATCAACAAGCACAGAATGTATGTACTGGATTCTTTAAATTTTCCACTTCCGATAGTAGAGGCTCTAATGTCAAGAAGTGTGGAAACGGATAAAGTGTTATCTGTTTTAAATTTTTCAGAGAAACTTTGCCATGAATGTAATCTACAAACCCCGTCTTATCGTTATTGCCACGAGATGTATGGTGGGGCTTTTAAACAAAATTATGGCTGGTATATAAACAAACAATCTTTTGAGTGGGGTTTTGATAGATACAAAAATAAAATGGTTGTTTTGGGGGCATGTTCGGACGAGTTATTATCGCTTATTGAAAATCCTGATTTTAATGAGATGCTAAAGAGGGTAGATTTATTAACTAAAGAAATAGAATTATTCTTTCAAGCTGAACAAGCGAACCAATCCCCGATTTTAGTTATGGAAAGACTCGGGTTGTTTGAAAAAATATCAAAATATAAAAGAAAAATCAATAACGTGATTGAAAACGAAGTTCGAATGAAGTTTGGGCATAAGAAAGTAGGCGAAGCTTGGACAAGCGAAACCATTCTGTATTACATCATAAAAAAATTATACCCGCAGTACACTATTTATCGTCATTATCGCCCCGCTTTTCTTGGTGGGTTAGAACTAGATATATATCTTAAAGAAATTAGGGTAGGTATTGAATATCAAGGTATTCAGCATTATAAACCAATAAAACACTGGGGTGGAGAAGAATCCTTTGAGCGGCTAAAAGAACGGGACAAGAAAAAGAAACAAATTTGTAAAAAAGAAAATATTCCACTGATCTATTTTGAATATGGGGAAGGTTTGAACGATGCTTATGTAAAACAAAAATTAGATATATACGTTTAACTTGATTCCACGCGGCTCTGCCGCGCGTCCGTATAGGAAGGTTTGGAAACCCTTGGTTTCCAAGATATAATAGAGGCATGGCTGTCGTCAAAACTCGTCACAATGCGTATACCGCTCACTACCAGATCGTCTTTCCCGTAAAATACCGCAAATCGTTACTTACCGACGAGATCCCGCTCGTATCCTTTCCTCCAAAATACGGAGGTTCGCAGGTTGTCAGAATTTTCAAAAGTATTACCGCCAAGCAACTATTCAAGAAATTTCCCGAGCTCAGAAAAGAATTGTGGGGAGGAGAGTTTTGGAGCGACGGTTTCTACTTTGCAACGGTCGGCGAGCGGGGGAATTGGCACGTAGTTGAAAAGTATGTAGCGGAGCAGGGAAAGACGATGGGTGAAACTCCGCAGTTAAAATTATTCGAGTAAGCAATGCCTCCGGTCATACCTCGGGGCTTTGCCCCGGGGTTATTGATTGAAAATGAAAAATAATTTACCATTACTTAAAAACGAACTCGCGATCGCAAGGACGTCTTTTGAAATTGCAAAGGAATATAAAAAAATAGCACAAAATTCAGACGACACACTCGTTGACGAAAAAGCGATATCACCATTTTATATTTTCGCCTCCTTTGCTCATCTAAACCATTGTCTAATGAGTATCAGAAAAGTCTTTTTTGAAACAAGACACGACGCAGTGCCATCTTTATCTAAGACAAACCCGAAGGCGAAGATTGCTACTGAAGGCAGATATTTTGATATAAGAAAAGATATAAACGAAGTGATCGCCCATATGAACAATACGAGAGCGGTCAACAGTATTTTTACGATATCAGAAGAAAAATTCACGAAGATTGAGAAACTGTTGGACGAAATTGCTGATTTGGTCAACGATGGCCTACCTGATGATGAAAGCGGTATTCTTTCCGGTTCCAAAGGGGCACTTTCAAATGTGATATTTGGTTTTGAGAATTTAATCTCTGTTGTCAATCGCGGGATAAAGAATCGGTAATGTTTACACAAAAAAAACTATAAAAAAGAATCAAATCGTCTCAACAACAGTGTCGGGTTTACTTTTGCGTAAGACAAACCTGATGCCGCATGTTCCACATAAGCGTCGTGGCTAAAAAGGCGTTTTCGGAATCGCTTTTTAAAAGTTGGGCAATTTCTTTTTTGTACACGGCAATGCTGTCTGAATGCGCTTCTTTCGGTGTTTTTCCCTTTATTAGTGAAATGCCGACTTGATTGGAGGTCGAGAGAAAAGGTTTTGCAAATTGATCTTTAAGAGGCTCGCGCACCGCGTCTTCCTGCGTCCAAAATTGATACGGTTCGGTATATCCGATAAAGGCTTTTGCGCCCTGTCTAATGGCGGCCGGCCCAAGCACTTTTCCGGATTCACACGAACGCATGTATACTACTTTATCCTTCAAAATTTCTGCATTTGCATTTGCGTCAACCAGAGTCTCGTTGTCGTGCCCCGTTATGATATCCGGGGCGCCATGTCCGTTAAAGATGAGAGTATCCGGCTGTTGTTTTTTGAGATAACTTTCCAGCTTCTTTTTTGTCGCTTTCTTTTTCTCCAGGTCGATCACGTGCAGCCCTTTTTTCTTTGCTTCGTCCGCAAGCAAACCGCCCCAGTAGTATAGATAGTGGGTTACGGAGTCGTGTTTCGGTCTAGTGATCAGCAGATACATCTTCGGTGGGGAGGTTGCTTAACGAGCGCAGAAAAAATAATTGGGTTTCGATCACCTGTTTTCCTATTTCCGTTTGGTTTCTCACTTGATCGATTATATCCGTCATCTGCATTTGCGCGGAATTGCCGACAGAAAGCCGGGCATTTTCGGGAATGGTTTTGAGGCGAGCTATGACCAGATTTATCATATCCTCTGTGATGGTTTCTGATTCCATGATTATTATTTATCAGACGATGTCGGGATAAATTTTAATTCAATGAGTTTGGATAAAATTTCATTTCCCAGCTCTGTGTTTCCGTTTATTTCCCGATAGGCGACTTCCCAAGTGATCGGGCCGCCCTTTTCGGTGCCCAAGTCCAAAACGATCTCCTTGCGCAAATTCAAAGGAAGATTGGCGTAAAATTTAAAAAATAGATCTTTCATATGCGTTATTACGCTTGACCCAACGATAATATTTATCTTCATAATACATGAAATTATGAATAATTCAATGTGTTTCGGCTTAACCCTTCTTTTTTCTGGTCATTTTTATACCCCCACAGGGTATTAGGAGATTTTTGGGTTTTGTGATATAATGAAAACACCTTATGAAATATTTCGCGACATTATTACTGCTTATCGGTTTCGCCGGAATGGCCATCTTCGGTCTTTTTGTCATGGATTTTGCCATGGGTCATGGTGAGGTTGGCTGTATCGCATCCAATATCAGCGGAGATGGCGGCTTTTGTCCGCTCGGCGCTCTCGAAATGGCTTTTCATCACATTGATGCCTTTCAAGCATTTTCTCTGACTACGGCGGGTCAAATGTTCGGGCTCTTTCTTTTGCTCTCGTTGTTCGTATTGTCTGTATTGTTTTGGAGGTATCTCGCGATAAGTCCGCCTGTATTTTTGGAAAAACGCTTGCGAGAAAAAGATCCTCCCGCTTTCGAATTCAATAAGTTAAACTGGCTCTCTCTCTTGGAGCACAGCCCCTCCGCAGTTTAAGCGCGATTTAAGCTTACGGCTTTTTTCGTGCATTTTTATGGCGCTCCTTGAAGCGTCTTTTATGAGTATTGAACTGTAAAAAACATGGAAAAAAAGACAATAACAATAGTGTTCCTCGTTTTTGCCTTCGTTTTCGGGCTCATGTTTTGGGGGAGAAGCCTCCAGAATAACGCACTCTCGGATGCGAAGCCCGTGGACGGTGCGAAAACAGCGCTTACTGTTGAGGGTGAAAGCTTTTTCGACTTCGGAAACATCTCGATGAAGAACGGAAAGGTGAGTACGGTATTCACCGTCGCAAACCGAACCGATAAGGAGATCTTTCTCAAAAGCGTGACAACTTCCTGTATGTGTACGGAAGCCTACCTCATGGGGGGAAAGGCTGAAAAAGGGCCCTTTAAAATGCCGGGAATGGGATTTGTTCCTCTCGCGAATGAGACAATTCTTCCCGGCGAGACGCGGACGATCAAAACGGTGTTCGACCCGAACGCTCATGGCCCGGCCGGGGTGGGACCGATTGAAAGGGTTGTACGCCTTGTTGAAGAGAATGGCGGATCTCTCGAATTCGGTTTTAAAGCGAAAGTAACTCCTTAAATATGAAAAGTTCACTTAAAATCATTTATCTTGCGATATTCTTGGTGGCCGCCGTGCTTGTCTTGAAGATCATGCCGGGTACATCGCAATTCTTGTGGAAGGTGAGCGGGGAAGGGTCGTGGCTTTTGCCGCTTATCATCATCTCATCGCTCTTGGACAGCGTTCACCCGTGCTCCTTCTCTATTCTGCTTATTACGATAGCATTTCTCTTCGGGATGCAAATGCCGCGAAAGAAAATATTGCAGATCGGCGGAGTGTATATTGCGGGAATATTCGTCGCATATTTTCTGATCGGCCTTGGAATCCTCAAAGTGCTGCATATCTTTAACACCCCGCATTTTATGGGAATGCTCGGTGCTTCTCTGCTCATCATGTTCGGAATGATCAATCTTCTTGGTGTTTTTGTTCCGCGTTTTCCCATAAAACTTCGCTTGCCGGAGGGGTCGCATCGGGCTATGGCGGCGCTTATGGAAAAAGCATCCGTTCCGGCGGCTTTCGGCTTGGGCCTTCTCGTTGGGATATGTCAATTCCCGTGCATGGGCGGACCCTATCTCATGGTTATCGGGCTTCTGCGAGATCAGGCTTCGTACTATGCGGGATTCGGATATCTTTTTCTTTACAATATCATCCTGGTTTCACCGCTCATCCTTGTGCTTTTCGCTTCCGCCGACAAAATCCTTCTGGAAAAGATGGAGGAATGGAAAAAGACAAACATGCGCAAAGTACGTATATATGCCGGTTTTGCGATGATAATTATCGGAACATTAATATTCTTTATTTAATACCATGGACAATACAATGGACCAAAAAGAATTTCTAGCTCGCGTCGAAGCGCTCAAAGAAAAAGGCGGCGCTGATCTTTCCACCGCGGAAGATCTGAGCATCGCGGTCATGAATCTTATCTCTCTTGAAGAACATTTTTTCTTCACGGGAGTGAAAACGAAAAAAGACGAATATTTTGATACGGCTTTCGAGATCCGCGAGATGCGCAAAGAACTTCTGAAAAAATTGATGCCGGAACATGAAGGTGAAACGTGGTGCATCTCAAAACATTTGTTGGCAACGGCTATGCGCCTTTTTGAGGTTGGCAATAAATTGCAGACAGAAGGAAAAAAGACTGAAGCCAAAGAGATGTTCGAAAAAGCGTATCAATCCTACTCCATCTTTTGGGCGCTCAAACTGAAACTCATAAGCGGCGAACGAGTGAAAGAAACCGCCCGGGAGGCGTCCCCCATGGAAGACCTTATTAATAAATTAGCGCATTGTTGCGATGAGTAATAATCAACTAAAACTTATGGAAAACAACAACCAAGATCAAGCGACCGATGATGTTTTGGAAAACCGCGATACAGAGCGATCGGCTGAAGTCGCTGCGGAAAACAAGATCGGACTTAAGTCTATTTTTAGAAATGGTTTAATACCGGCGAGCATTTTGCTTTCCTCTATTATTCTCTCGGGCGCCTTGGTGTATTCGGCAAATTCAGGAAACGGAGCGCAAAAAACAAATCTTGCCGGAGCTGCGCTCGACGCGGAACTGGAGGAAAAAGTTATGCCGCCCAAAGGGGTTTTGCTGCCTGTTGTATGGGGAGATCTTGGAAAAAAACTGGTTGACGCCGGCGTCATAGATGCGGACAAATTCAAAGCGGTTTATGAACAAAGGGGAACATTTCCGGATGAATACAAAGACCTGCTTCTTGGGAGCAAGAATGGCAAGCTGAAAATTACCAAAGAAAATTCGGGATTTCTTCTTAATCTGTTGTGGGCGCTCGGGTTGGGAAACAAAAATCCCATTTTGGAAAAAGGAGAGATATCGGATCCGAAATACGGTGGTGCGGAAAAATTCGCCTCCACCGGAGGGTGGACGATTTCCAAAGGCAACCCAATGGATCATTTCAGCTATCATACGTTTATTACTTTGACGGCGGATCAGCAAGCGCTCGTAGACCGGGTTTCAAAGGGAATTTATCGGCCATGCTGCGGAAATTCAACTCATTTTCCGGACTGCAATCATGGGATGGCGATGCTCGGACTTCTCGAACTTATGGCATCGCAGGGGGTAAGCGAACAAATCATGTGGAAAACCGCTCTGGAGGTGAATTCGTATTGGTTTCCGAACAATTATCTCACTATCGCCGCTTATATAAAAAATAAAGGTACGGACTGGGAAGACGTAAACCCGCAGGAAATGCTCGGATCGGAATATTCGAGTTCTCGCGGAAACGCTAACATCTCTTCTCAGGTCGCGCCGTTGCGCGGACAACAAGGCGGAGGCGGTTGCGGCGTTTAAAATATATAAACTAACAGTAAATTTTATGCATGATCACAATAACAACAGCGATGATAGCGGCGGAAAGGGAATGAAAGTCATGATGTGGATGATGATGATATGTTGCGCCGGTCCGATCCTCCTTACTCTTTTTTTGGGTGCGGGAGGGCGCGCGGCGGGTGTTTCGTCATGGGTCATTTTGGGGGCGATGGCGATAATGATGTTCGCGCATTTTTTCATGATGAGAAGATCGAGCGGTCATTCCTGCGGAAAAAATAGCGGACAAGAAAAATCAGACGAAAAAAATATTAAGAAAAAACTATAACAATGGAAACTTCACAAATAAAAAAAGTAACGCTCGACATTCACGGCATGCATTGCGCAAGCTGCGAGGTCCTTGTGGAGCAAAAATTTAAAAAAGCCTACGGAATAAAAAAAGTTCGCGTTGATCATGCCGCCGGAAAAGCCGATCTGGAGTGTTCGGGGGAGCCAAATATCGCCGAACTCAACGACATGGTGAAAGAATATGGATATACGGTTTCCATGCGAGAAAGAAAAAACAACGAGATCCGCGGCAATGTAAGCACAAACGCACCCGTCGATTACCTGCAAATGGGGTATATGTTTCTCGTGATCCTTTCTTTATATTACCTTCTGAAACAATTTGATTTTCTGCCGAATTTTTCCATCTCCGAGCGAATGAGCTACGGATTGATCTTCTTGATCGGAATATTTGCCGCCGTATCATCCTGTATTGCCGTTGTCGGCGGTCTTTTGCTGTCGTTGGCGGGAAAGTATAATGAAGCGCACCCCGATCTCACTGGAATTCAAAAATTCAAACCGCACGCGTATTTCAATATCGGACGTGTTGTCGGTTATACGGTTTTCGGGGCATTGGTCGGAGCGCTTGGTTCAGTGATCACGCTTTCTCCACGGTTTAATGGATACCTTATGATCGTCGTGAGCGCCGTTATGCTGCTTCTTGGTTTTCAATTACTGCATCTTTTTCCCGGACTAAGGAGATTCAGTCCGAAAATGCCGAAATTCATCAGTCATAAGATCCACGACTTGGGCGCGGCAGAAAGCAAAGGAGGGCCATTTTCGCTTGGTGCGTTAACTTTTTTCTTGCCGTGCGGATTTACGCAAGCGCTACAGCTCTACGTTCTTGCGAGCGGAGACTGGATAGTCGGAGCGTTGACAATGCTCACTTTTTCGCTGGGGACTCTGCCGGCGCTGCTGTCGATCAGTGCTGTTTCGAGCTTTGCCAAAGGAGAATTTCAAAAACACTTCCTTAGATTTGCCGGGGTACTGATCGTCATGCTCTCAATGTTTAACATAAATAATGGTTTGGCGCTTGCAGGATTTAACGTTAATTTGCCGACCTTTGCCGCGGGTTCAAATAACGCCGGACGATCGGGTGCACCGAAAACAGAGATCGTTAATGGAAAGCAAATTGTTAGAATGACCGTGAGCGGATACTCATATTCACCCAGTCAGTTCATCGTTGTTGAAGGAATCCCCATCGAGTGGCAGATCGACGGAACCGCTGCGGCGGGATGCGGTCGAGTGATCGTGATGCCGTCTTTGGGTATGACGAAGTATTTGTCGACGGAAGGAATTACGACCATCACGTTTACCCCGACGCAAACGGGGGCTATTCCGTTCAATTGCAGCATGGGAATGATGACGCGCGGTTCGGAATTTATTGTTGTGCCGAACACCACCGGAATTTCCGGCGCAAAACTTGACTCGTCGGCGAGTATTCCGGTTCCAGTTTGCGATCCCGCCGTTTCCAAATGTCCGGAAGTGCAAAAACTTTCCATGGAAGTTTCAGAGGAGCGCGGTATTTTTCCTCGTTCGCTCACGGCAAAAAAAGGATCGCCGATAGAATTAACGATAGATGATAAAATCCCGCTCGGGGGATGTGCGTCGGTATGGGTGATACCAAAATATGATATTACGATCCCGATGAACGGCACCGTGAGCAAAAATACTTTTACCCCGACAGAAGCCGGAGTTATAAATATTACTTGCAGTATGGGGTCAAAACTGGCGGAAATTGTCGTTGCTGATTAAAAAACAGAGTATTGAAACAGTGCAATGATCTCCTGAAAAAAAAGAGAGTGACCCTTTCTTTTTTTTTCGATTTATTGATATACTATTGGGATGAATATTAGAAAAGATCAACAAACCCACATATTTCATGTGAATGGGATGCACTGCAAATCCTGCGCCCTGGTGACGGAGCAGACGCTCGATGCCGTGGATTTTGTCGCCTCAGCCAAAGTTAATTCACACAAGCAGTCGGTATCTGTCTCCGGAGACTTTGCCGATAAGACGAAAGAAGAGATCGCCGAAGAACTTTCCAAAGCGCTTTCACCGAAAGGGTACTCGCTTTCCGTTGAAAAAACGGCCGTATCGAAAAACTGGGAAGAATTCTGGATCGCCGGTCCGCTTGCCGCGCTCTTTGTGCTGTTATTTATCCTTCTGCAAAAAATGGGATTGGTGAATCTTGTCGATACGAGCGAAATGACATTCTATACGCCTTTCATTATCGGCATCATCGCCTCGCTTTCCTCTTGCATGGCGGTTGTCGGCGGTCTCGTGCTTTCGATGTCCGCAACATTCGCCAAGGAAGGCGATCGCATCAAACCTCAGCTGCTTTTTCACTCAGGACGCATTGTTTCGTTCTTTCTGCTCGGAGGCATGATCGGCGCCATCGGATCCGCCTTTCAGCTGAATGCCTTCGGAAGTTTTTTTCTCGGAATGCTCGTAGGGGTCGTGATGCTCGTTATGGGGATCAATCTTTTAGATGTTTTTCATGGCGCGAAACGCTTTCAGCTCGCTATGCCGAAAGCCCTGTCCAAACACGCGCTCAAGGCTTCCAACATGGCGTATACCGTGACACCGCTCTTGGTTGGCGTCGCCACATTCTTTCTTCCGTGCGGTTTCACTCAGGCCATGCAGGTCTATGCGCTTTCGACCGGCAACTTTCTTACGGGAGGACTCACGATGTTAGCTTTTGCGCTCGGAACTTTTCCGGCGCTTGCCATTTTGAGCTTTAGCGGAGTCGGCGTTGCGCAAGGACGAAAAAAAGGAATATTCTTCAAAACGGCCGGGCTCATCGTTATTGCGTTTGCGCTGCTCAATATCATCAACAGCTTGGTTGTTATAGGGGCGATTAAGCCGCTGTTTAACTTTTAATTGTTAAATTGTTAAATTGTTAAATTGTTAAATTGTTAAATTGTTAAATTGTTAAATTGTTAAATTGTTATTAAGGTTTGTTGGTGTGTTGCATAACAATTTAGCCATTTAATCATTTAACATTTTGTCAAATTAGTTTATGTCTTCTAAAACAATATCACTTATCATCATCGCCATCGGTATCATCGTCGCCGGAGTCATTATTTTTTCCGGGTTCGGCGAATCGAAAGAAAATGCACCGTCGCCGCTTAACTTGGGCAACGTTTTTATCCAAGGGGGGAAACAGACGGTCGACATCATCGCGAAGGGGGGATTCGAGCCGGAAACTTCGATCGCGAAATCGGGCGTTCCTACCGTACTGCGGATCACCACAAAAGGCACGTTTGATTGTTCTTCCGTTGTGAATATCCCCGAACTCGGCGTGAGAAAAAATCTGCCCGTAAACGGCGTAACCGAGATCGATCTCGGCACGCGAGCGCCCGGAACACTAAACGGCAGCTGCGGTATGGGAATGTATCCGTTTACCATAGAATTTAAGTAACTTATTGTTCGGATTTTACATTATCACAAGCAAATTTATTTATCCCCTCCATATTTGGTAAGGGGATTTTTTGTTTGATACAATAAAGATATACATTATCAAATAATATTTATAGTTTTGTATGTACAAAAAATTTACCGCGAGTCCCATTCACCATCAGATCTTTCTTGCAACGATGGCGATCACGGTTCTCTTAAGCAGCGCCTTCGCTGGAATTTTGTACGCACAAAAAACATTCCTTTCTTCCGCTCCTTCGCTTTCGATGCCGATCAATCCCTTCCAAACAAAAGGCGAAACCTCCGGCATTGGCACCCATTTCGCTATTACCGACAGCGAATATTTAAATATCACCCTCGACAGTACCCAAGACATCGACCTCAAACTCGTTTCGCGTCCGAAAGTGATCACGATGATGTTTCAGGAAGCAAGT
>Ga0172379_10009153_pt1 | contig 12275 bp, 8 predicted proteins | sample GrowelOW334metaG_FD_119756 | JGI IMG/M metagenome (GOLD analysis project Ga0172379, IMG submission 119756) | Groundwater microbial communities from an aquifer near a municipal landfill in Southern Ontario, Canada - Groundwater well OW334 metaG | ecosystem: Environmental > Aquatic > Deep... | reverse complement strand
TCGAGGAGGGCCTGGTCACTCAGGGGCTTCTTCGGTTCTTCCTTCGCGATCAGCGCGCGAATTCTCTCCATGATGCTTTTCTGCGATTCGGCCTCTCCGGTCGTCGACTCCAGCTTTGACGAAAAGAAGCTTTTATAAGGGATAAGCCCCTGCGGCGTGCTCATGTATTTCCCCTGGATGGCACGGCTGACTGTCGATTCGTGGATGCCGATTTTCTCCGAGATGTCCTTGAGCCTGAGCGGGTGCAGGTGGGAGAAGCCTTTTTCAAAAAATTCCGCCTGTGATTTTACGATTTTGTCGGTGATCTCTGACAGGGTGGATTTTCGCATCTGCATGGCGCGCATGAAATCGATAGCCGCCTGGAGTTTTTCCTGGATATAGGCCCGTGTCTTTTCGTCGGTGCCTGGGCTGCGCAAGAGACGCCGGTAGGTCGGGCTGATCCTTAGTTCGGGGAGCCCGTCTTCATGAACCTCGACTTTCAAGGCCTCTTTGTCGTCTTCTTCCGAAAAGGTGACCGTTGCGTCGGGGATGACCGTTTGAGACTGCCCGCCGTAAAAAGTCCGTCCCGGCTTGGGGTCCAGCCGGCCGATCAGCTCGGACGCGGACTTGATGTCCGAAAGGTGAGCGTCAAGGGCCTTAGCCAGGCCCGCCAGGTCGCGCTTTTCGAGAAGGTCAAGATGCTCTGAGACCATACGGACTGCCAGCGCGGCGTCATGGTGGGGGAGCCGGTCGAGCTGAAGGAGGAGGGCCTCCTTCAAGTTTCGTGCTCCGATGCCTGGGGGATCGAGCTCCTGGATCTCGGCCAGGACCTTTTCTGCCATTGCCTGGGGGTAGCCGGCTGATTTGGCGATTTCATCGAGAGTTGCCTGAAGGTATCCGTCGGTATCGATATTGCCGATGATTTGTTCCGCAAGGGCGGTTTCTTCGGGTGACAGCTCCAGAAAGCGGATTTGCCAGGTCAGAAAGTCGGCGAGGGCCTCCGGCTGCGTGAGCAGAGATTCCTGATAGTCCCTGAGCTTTTGCGTCGAGCCCGGGTGAGGGACGCTCAAATTTGAGGCCTCGTTGTTTTGAGCCAGGCTTTCGTCGTACTCCATAAGTTTGTCGAAATTTTCACGGAAATCCAGTTCACCGGAGGAGCTCGGCGCTTCGTCGGACTTCGGATCCGCGGTTTCCTGCGGCTGGGCTTCCGTTTCGGGCGCGGTACGGTCCGTTTTTTCCTCCAAGACCGGGTTTTCGGCGAGGGCCGTCTCCACGGTCTGCTGGAGTTCCGCCAGAGGAAGCTGCAGAAGCTTCAAATACTGCCGAATCTGCGGGGACAGGACGAGTTTTTGAGACTGCTGCTGGACCATTTTGGGGTGCATCATGCCTCACGATAGCACTTTTCGGCCCGGAAGTAAAGTTGTGTAAGCACCCATGATCCTTTGAGTTAGAAAAAGATTGACACCTCCTATGGAACTCCGTAGAATGCAAAAACTCTATGCAAACGAAGGAAATCATGACATCTGTGAGCGACGACACAGCGGCGAAGGGGACTGAACAGAACCCCCCGGCCTCCGGTGCGTTGGAGTCCAATCCTCTTCATAGCGGGCTTCGCAAGAAGAGCATCCCCGCCGGGTTGTGGACGAAGTGCCCGAGCTGCGAGCACGTGATGTTCAACAAGACCCTCAAGGAAAATCTCTCCGTCTGCGACAAGTGCCAGTATCATTTCATCGTCGGGGCGCATGAGCGGATTTATCATCTTCTGGACCGCGAGACCTTCGAGGAGTTTGACGGCGATCTGATTTCCCTCGACCCCCTCGACTTCAAGGCCGTCAAGTCCTATAAGGAAAAATTGAAGTACGATCAGAAAAAGACCGGCTTGCGGGAAGCTTGCGTGACCGGGGCGGGAAAGATGGGCGGCCACGAGGTGGCCTTCGGCGTCACGGATTCCCGCTTCATCATGGGGTCGATGGGCTCGGTGGTCGGAGAAAGGATCACCCGCCTGATCGAATATGCGGTGGAAGAAAAGGTTCCTCTCATCATCGTTTCCGGCTCGGGGGGAGGGGCTCGCATGTATGAGGGTGCGATCAGCCTCATGCAGATGGCCAAGACTTCGGCCGCTCTGGGGCGCCTTGCAAAAACGGCGATGCCATTTATTTCGATTCTGACCAATCCCACGATGGGCGGTGTCATGGCGAGTTTTTCCTCTCTGGGCGACGTCATCCTCGCTGAGCCCAGGGCTCTTCTCGGATTCGCGGGGCCCCGCGTGATCGAGCAGACGATCCGCCAAAAGCTCCCGGATGATTTTCAGACGTCCGAATTCTTGATGGAACACGGCTTTGTGGACCGCGTCGTGGACCGCCGCCAGCTCAAAGAAGAGCTGGTTCGGCTGCTGGAGTACGCTTCGTAATGGTTTTTTTGAGGTCCCAAAACTTATGTTTTGGGACAATATCCCCGTAGACGAGCATTAAGCGAGTCACGGGGAGTACTTGCGCATTAGGCGCAAGTATAAGCAGATCAAAACTTGACGTTTTGATCTATTGGAGGAGCTTTGGCGACCGTCAGCCTCAGAAACGTCAGCAAAAATTACCAGGAAGACGTCCCGGCCGTCAAAGAGGTCAACCTGGAAGTGGCTGACAAGGAATTTGTCGTGATGGTCGGCCCTTCGGGCTGCGGCAAATCCACGACCCTTCGCATGATCGCCGGCCTCGAGGAAATTACGTCCGGCGAAATCCTGATCGACCACCAGATCGTCAACGACCTTCCCGCCAAGAACCGGGATATCGCCATGGTGTTTCAGAATTACGCGCTTTATCCTCACATGAGCGTGTACGACAACCTGGCCTTCGGCCTCAAGCTTCGGCGTTATCCCAAAAAGGAAATCGAGCGGCGCGTGATCGAGGCGGCCGAGATCCTCGGAATCGGGAGCCCCGCGATGCTCAAGCGCAAGCCCAAGGAGCTGTCCGGAGGCGAGCGGCAGCGGGTTGCGGTCGGCCGCGCCATCGTTCGTAAGCCGAAGGTGTTTCTCTTCGACGAGCCGCTGAGTAATCTCGACGCGAAGATGCGCGTCCAAATGCGCATGGAACTCCAGAAGCTCCACAACCGTCTGCAGAGCACGATGATCTACGTGACCCATGACCAGGTGGAGGCGCTGACCCTGGGCGACCGGATCGTCGTCATGAAGGACGGCAAGATCTACCAGATTTCGGACCCCGTCAACATCTACGAAAACCCGAACTCCAAATTCGTTGCGGGATTTATCGGGTCTCCGCCGATGAATTTCCTGCGAGGGAGCATCGTTTCCCAGAACGGAAGCTTCTTTTTCCAGGACCGCGGGATTAAACTGCGGCTCTTGCCCCAGCATCACGCCAAGATCGGGGTTTACCGCAATAAGCCCGTGATCTTCGGGATCCGCCCCGAGGACGTGTATGACAAAATTTTTGCCCAGGACGCGCGGCCGGAATTTACCATCACCGCGACGGTCGACATGGTGGAGCCGATGGGCTCCGAGATCTATCTGTATCTGAACGCGGGCAACAACGCTTTCGTGGCCCGCGTCTCGAATCAAGACACGGCAACGATGAATCAGGACCTTCAGGTGGTCTTTGACATGAGCAAGGCTCATTTCTTCGACCCGCAAACGGAAGAGGCGATTTTCTAATCGTGATGGGCTCTGTGGCCCGGCGGCAGATCAGTTTTGCCGCGGCCCTATTCGTTTCGTTCGGCTTGACCTACCGGGCGGTGGTTTGCCTTGCCAGCCTGAAAGAGACGATTGTCCCGGAAGTTTACCTCAATGAAATCGCCGTCCTCTTGGCGGCGTTTGTGTTTCCCATCCTCGGCGGTTGGATCGCCCTGCGCATCATCGGCGGGCTCGTCTTTGCCGGTTTCGGCGTTCTCGTCGTCCTTTTTGTCCGGGCGGTGACGCACGCGGGCGTCTTTGCCTGGTTCATCGCCGAATACGCCATGCTCTGCTATGTGCTCTACCGCATGGAGTCGATCTTCGAAAATCATGTCGCAGCTTTCGAAGTCGAGCGCGAAAAGCACCAAAACCTCACCAACGATCTCAACTTGTCCTACAAGATCAAGGGCGAGGGGATTAGTATCCTTTTTGAGAAATATTCCACGTACTACAATCTCAGGAAGCTTGCGGAACGACTGGCCACGACCATTTCGGTCGCGGAGCTGCTCCAGATGGTGGTGGATTGCTCGCTGGATTTCGTGCCGGTGGGGGACATCGCCCTGATTACGCTCGCCGAGCCGCGGGAAGAAGGGTCTCTGTCGGTGGCGGCCTTGCGCCGGGCGGTCAAACCGGTGCGCGCGCGAGGAGCTTCCGAGAACCGTCAGGGGGATCTCTTCGATCATTGGATCCTCAAAAACCGCCGCCGGTTGATCGTGACCGACTCCCACCAGGATTTCCGTTTTGACGTGATCGAGTCCCAGAAGATCGAGGCGCTTCGAAGCCTGGTCGCGGCGCCCATCGTCAACGAAGGACGGGTGATGGGGACTTTGCGCGTCAATTCTTCTAAGTCGAAGGCTTTTACGAACGACCATCTCCGGCTCCTCGACACGATTTCGGTGCTGGCGTCGTCGGCCATTTCGAACGCCATGCTCTACGAGGAGACCGAGCTTTTGGCGATCCGTGACTCTCTCACGGGCTTGTATGTCCGCAGGTATTTTTTTGAGCGCCTCAAGGACGAGCACCGCCGGGCCCTTCTCACGCACCGGCCGCTTTCGCTTCTGATGTGCGACCTGGACCATTTCAAGGCCTGCAACGACCGCTACGGGCACGGGGCGGGTGATTTGATCCTCATCCGGTTTGCTGAAATCCTCGCGCAGACGGCCGAGCAGGCGATCGTCTGCCGCTACGGAGGCGAAGAATTCTCCGTCCTCTTGCCGGAAATCGCCAAAGAGGACGCGTCGGCCCTTGCCTTGCGGATCTGCCGGGCGACGGAGGCGGAATCTTTCATGATCCGGCGCGAACCGGTCCGCATGACGGTTTCGATCGGCGTCTCGGGTTTCCCCGAGGACGCTCTGGATATGGAGACTCTCGTCCAGTTGGCCGATCAGGCTCTCTATCAAGCCAAACGGAAGGGAAGGAACCGGGTATGTTCAAGCGGATCCTGATCTTTTTCTTATTCCTGATGCTGTCGGCCGTGCTCTGGATTCAGGGTCGCCAGCTCATGTTGAACGTCTATGTGTTTTTCCCCCTGCTCGTTTTTCCGGCCTATTATTTCTACGAGACCCGGGATGATGCCGCGATCCTTGTTCTTTTCGGACTTTTGACGGCGCTCTTTCTGCTTTTTTTTATTCCCGCGCCGTCCTGGGAGATGGTCGTTTTCGGCGCCGGTCACCTTGCGTTTGTGGCGCTGGTGTGGGCTTATTGGGCCCGGTGGCAGGGCGCGGTTCGCGCCGAGATCGCCCGGCGCGACGCCGCTGTTTCGGAGCTCGAAACGCTCCGAAAAAAGCACGAATCCCGCCTCGAGAGCCTGCATCACCTCGAAAAGCAGGTGGGCGGCCTCCTGGACCTGTTCGAAATCGCCCGTGACTTCGGCGAGTGCCTCAGCTTCGAAAAAATGGCCGAGATCCTGCAAAAAAAGGTGCTCCCGGAAATCCGGTTCGAACATCTGATTTTGTGGGTCTTTGAGCGCGAAAAAGACCGTGAGCGAGAAATGGACGCGCCCTCGGCGGAGGTCCTCTTCTTTGTGGGGGAGCGCGGCGTGGAGAGCGGGTCGCCGGGCCAGATCTCGCCCGAGCGCCTACGGCGCTTCGAGGAAGTTCGGGCCAACTCGCAGATGGTCCAGAGCGAGTCTCAGTGGGTGTTCCCTCTTGTCGTCGACGGCCGCTTGGCGGCGTGTCTGGGGGTAGAAGGGGCTGCGGCCGAAGACCTCGCGAAGTTCGAGGTCTTGAGCGCATACCTTGCCCTTCAGGTCAAGAAGGTTCAGCTCTACGAAACGGTCCGCGAGCTGTCGATTCGTGACAGCCTGACCGGAATTTTCGTCCGCCGACATTTTGTGGAACGTTTTGAGGAGGAATTGCGTCGCTGCATCCGTTTCAAGCTGCCTCTGGCCGTATTAATGTTAGACATCGATCACTTCAAACGATATAATGATGATCACGGTCACATGGCGGGCGACAGTACGCTCAAACAGGTGGCCTCAATCCTCAGACAAAGCCTGCGCAAGGTGGACCTGGTGGCCCGGTACGGAGGGGAGGAGTTTGTCATGGTAATCCCCGAGACCCGCCGCGAGGGCGCTTTTGAGGTGGCCGAGAGAATCCGGTCGGGTGTTGCGCGTCATAATTTCAAGGTTTTCCATGAAGAGACCCGGGTGACGGTGAGTGTTGGGATTGCGCTGTACCCAGCGGATGTTGAAGCGTCAGAGCAGGCGGTGGAGCATGCCGGACTTGCCGCGGAATTGATTCATTGCGCGGACCAGGCGCTTTACCGGGCAAAAGAAGAAGGTCGAAACCGCGTCATATTGTTTCATGATTTGTAATTCGAGACTCCGAATGAAATCGAAATGCTTGCGGACGGTCGCCCTGTGGCTCGCGATCGTCCTTGTCATGCCTGGCGGTCTCGCCCTGTCGGAAGACCGTCCCGATTCCGGAAAAAAAGACGTCCCCGCTGTCGATTCCTACGCCCCGAAGAAGCCGCAGGTCGAAACCGTTGCCGATACCCTGGAATACTCCCGCGACCAGAAGAAGGTGATCGCAAAGGGCAACGTCGTCATCCGGTATGGGAATACCCAGCTCACGGCCGATTACGCGGAGGTCGAGACCGACTCCAAGCAGGCTTACGCTTATGGGCACGTGATTGTCTTCCAGAATGGGAAGGAAACGACCAAAGCGGAAGAAATTTATTATGATTTCGAGACCGAAACGGGCAGTATTCCGAAAGCGCGGCATCTCGCGCCGCCCTGGTTCCTGCGTGCCGATGAAGTCCAGCAGACCCGGCCGGGGGTGAAGACGGCCTGCCGAGGCGGCTTCACCACTTGCAATATGGACGATCCCTACTATGAAGTCAAAGCCAAGAAAATGATCATCTATGAGAACGACAAGATCATCGCTCAGGACGTTACGATTTACATTCACAAGATTGCCGTCTTCTGGCTTCCTTATCTGATTGTGCCGATCGACTGGCTCGAAGTTCCTGTCTCGGTCTCCGCGGGATACTATTCGCGGTGGGGCTATTACATTCTGTTCAGCAAGCGCCTGCATTTTACGCCGAATGTCGGCGGCCGCCTCTACCTCGACTGGCGGTCGAAGCGGGGCTTTGCCTCCGGGTTTGATCTCGACTATGATTACGGCCCCCGCGCGCGTGGCATCGTGGAAACCTATCTGGCTTTTGACGAAGAGGCTCCTAATGCGAAAAATGACGAGGATCCTTTCGGGGAAACCCGCCGCAAGGACCGAGGGCGCATCACCTGGCGGCATCGCACCGATTTTGATGATTACTCCTACCTTCTTCTGCGCTATAACCGCCTGGCCGATGAGTACTTTCTACAGGAGTTTTTCGAGAAGGAGTTCCGCAACGAGGTGGAGCCTCAATCGTACATGACCTTTACCAAGAACGGGCCACGCTACGGATTTTACGCGATGGGACAAAAGAAGATGAACGATTTCGAGCGCATCGTGGAGAAGCTCCCTCAAGTACGCTTCAACTGGCGCAACCAGCCCCTCGTGAAGATTCCGAAGACCGATTGGATGACCTATTACGAGAGCGAGATTAGCGCAGCTAACTTCTACAAAGCCTTCGGGCGCGACGAGAATTTCAACCACACGAACCGCGTCGAGCTCAATAACGCGTTCATGCTGCCGCTTCAGTGGAACGGGATCAAGTTCACTCCGATGACGAACTGGGACAACACGTATTACAGCCGGACCCGGGACCATGCCGACGCCAAGTTGCGGACCATTCTCTCGGGGGGAGCGGATCTGAGGACCCAGGCTTACCACCTTTTCCCGGTGACCTTCCACGCGCTGGGAATGGAGATCAACCAAATCCGGCACATCCTCGAGCCGAGCGTGACCTATCAGTCGACCTGGTCCTCGCTCAGCACCGAGCAGCTGGTGGAGTACGATCACCGGGACATGATCGACAGCTCGAACCGCGTCCGGCTGGGCCTCGAGAACCGGTTTCAGACCAAGCGGGTTGTGCGGGGCCGGGTTCAGAGGGTCGACTTCCTGAGCTTGAACAGCTATCTGACCTATGATTTGACGCCCGACAGCATGGTCCGGGACGGCATTTTTGCGCCCTTCGACGACGGCAAGTATTCCCGAAAAGACGGCACCTTCACCCTTTTTAGCCAGGAGATCGCAGTGCGCCCTTACAATTGGCTGCAATACGAGCTGCGCGCCGATTTCGATACCCGGCGCGCGGAGCTCCGCGCCGCCACGCAGGACGTCAAGGTCCAACTGCCGAAACAAGTCAGCCTCGTCTTCGGCCACCGCTTCGCTCAGCGGTTTTTGGATCAGCAGTCGGTCAATCAGTTCGTCTTCGACGGAACCTGGACCGTCAACAGCCTCTGGGACCTCGGCGGATACATTCGCTGGGACACGCAGACCATGGAGCTCGAAGAGTGGCAGGTCAAGGGGAGCCGAAGACTCGCCTGCGAGTGGGTGCTCGATTTCGGTTATAACGTCCGCAACTCGGATATCCAGGACAACAACAAAACGCTGTTTTTCGATTTCTATCTTGCCCCCTTGCCGGAGGTCGGGATCAAGACCGGGCCTAATCGCGCGTCTTTTGGCGCGCCGGTCATCGGCGACACCATCGCCGGCGCGAACGCGGCCTACAGCATTTCTCCGACCCCTTACGATTCGCGGGAGCGGCGGCTATGAACATCGCCATCATCGGATCCGGGTACGTGGGCCTCGTCACGGGGGCGTGTTTCGCCCACCTGGGGCACCGTGTCGTCTGCGTCGACAACAATCCCCGAAAAATAGCTTCCTTGCGCAAAGGGGTTTCTCCTATTTATGAGCCGGGCCTCGAGGAAATGATCCGGGAGAATACGCGCCTCAAGCGTCTTTATTTTACCGCCGACATCGCCCGTGCGGTGGAGGAAAGCAAAGTCCTGTTTATTTGCGTCAATACTCCGCCGAAAGAAAACGGGGAGGCTGATCTGTCTTATGTCGAGAACGTGTCCCGCGAGATCGCGGCCAATCTGAAGGAATACCGCTTGATCGTGGAAAAAAGCACGGTCCCCGTTCAGACGGGCGAGTGGATCGAAAAGACCATCCGCGAAAACCAGACGCGCAAGGCCCTTTTCGATGTGGCCTCGAACCCCGAGTTTTTGCGCGAGGGATCGGCGGTCCACGATTTTCTCAATCCGGACCGCGTTGTTCTGGGTGTCTCGACCCGCAAGGCCGAAAAGATCCTCCGTGAGATCTATGAACCTCTCAAGGCGAAGCTGGTGGTGACCGGCCTCAAAAGCGCCGAGATCATCAAGCACGCATCGAATTCTTTTCTGGCCACCAAAATTTCCTTTATCAACGCCGTCTCTAGGATCTGCGAAGCGGCGGGCGCCGACGTCGAGCAAGTGGCGTACGGGATGGGGCTCGATCCGAGGATCGGCCCGAGTTTCCTGAAGGCAGGGATCGGCTTCGGCGGATTTTGCTTTCCTAAGGATCTGATGGCCTTTCACCGCATGGCCGAAAAGCTCGGGGTCCATTTTCCGCTCCTCAAGGACGTGCTGCAGATCAATGAGGAGCAAAAAAGTTACTTCATCCAAAAGATCGAAAAAGCGATCTGGAACCTGCGTGACAAGAGGCTCGGGGTCCTGGGACTTTCGTTTAAAGGCGACACCGACGATATCCGCTTTTCGCCCGCGATCGACATCGTGAAAGTGCTTCATGCCGAGGGGGCCGCGATCCGCGCCTACGATCCCGAGGCCATGCCGGGGACGAAGGCGGTTCTGACCGGCATCACTTACTGCAAAAATCCTTACGAGGCCGCGCGCGGCGCCGAAGCCCTCCTGATCTTAAGCGACTGGGACGTTTTTCGCCAGCTCGACTACGCCCGCATCAAAAAATTAATGAAGCACCCCGTCCTTTTCGACGGGCGAAACCTGCTCAAGCCGTCGGCGATGCACAAGCTGGGATTCCGGTATCACGGAATCGGATGCCTGCCGCCTTCCTGACGCCTTAGGCCGCAAGGAGAAGATATTCCGATGAAAGGCGTCATACTTGCCGGAGGGTTGGGGACGAGGCTTCATCCCCTTACGAAGGTGACCAACAAGCACCTTCTCCCGATCTACCAGAAGCCCATGATCTATTATCCCATCGAGACCCTCGTCCGCGCGGGAATCAAAGACCTCTTGCTCGTGACCGGCGGGAACTCTGCCGGGGACTTCCTCAAGCTGCTCGGAAACGGGCGACAGTTTGGCCTCAAGCACATCAACTACACCTATCAGGAAGGGGAGGGCGGGATCGCCCAGGCCCTGTCGCTGGCAGAGCATTTTGCCGGCGGCGACAAAATCGTCGTCATCCTTGGAGACAACATCCTCGAAGACGATCTGACCCCCTCGATCGAGCGCTTCGAAAAGCAAGGGCGCGGAGCGAGGATCCTTCTCAAGAAGGTCTCGGACGCGGCCCGCTTTGGGGTGCCCGAGTTCAAGGAGGGGCGGATCGTGGCCATCGCCGAAAAACCGCGCAAACCCAAAAGCCCTTACGCAGTCGTCGGGATTTATATGTATGATGCCCAGGTCTTTGACGTCATCCGGACGCTCAAACCGTCGGGGCGAGGAGAATTGGAAATCACGGACGTCAATAATTTCTACATCCGGCAGAAGACCCTCGAGCACGACACCGTGAAGGGCTTTTGGACGGACGCCGGGACCTTCGAATCGCTTTATCGCGCGACCTGCCTCGTCGCCCGGAAGGTCCGGCCATCATGAAGCATCTTCTCGTTACGGGTGGCTGCGGGTTCATCGGCTCGAACTTCATCCGCCGATTTCTGAAGACTCACGGGGATTGGAAGATCTTCAACCTCGACAAGCTCTCCTATTCCGGGAACCGCGAGAATACGCGCGCTCTTGAATCCGATGAACGCTACGAATTCATTCTCGGCGACGTTTGCGACGCCTCGGCCGTACAGCAGGCGATGAAAAATGCCGATGCTGTCATCCATTTTGCCGCCGAGACCCATGTGGACCGCTCGATCGAGTGCGCCTCCGAATTCTTGCACACCAATGTTCTCGGAACCCAAGTTATGCTCGACGCCGCGATCCGCTGCCGGATCCGGCGTTATATCCACATCTCGACTGACGAGGTCTACGGATCCATCGCACAAGGGGCTGCAAAAGAGGACGCAGTGCTTAAGCCCAACAGTCCTTACTCGGCTTCCAAGGCGGCCGCGGACCTTTTGGTGCGCGCTTACCGAAAAACCCACGGTTTTCCGGGCATGATCGTCCGGAGCTCGAACAATTTCGGGCCCTATCAATTTCCCGAAAAGGTCATCCCGCTTTTCATTACGAACCTGATCGAAGGCAAAAAGGTTCCGCTCTACGGAAGCGGTTTGAACGAGCGCGACTGGATTTTCGTCGAGGACAATTGCCGCGCAATCGAGACGGTCTTCGAAAGAGGGGAAGAAGGGAAAACCTATAATATCGGGGTCGGACGGCCCACAAGCAATTTGACGCTGACCCGGACGATTTTGCAGCTGATGAAAAAGGACGAATCGATGATCCAGCCGGTCGAGGACCGCCGGGGGCATGATTTCCGCTACAGCATCGACACATCTTCCCTCGAGAGCCTTGGGTTCAGGCCCGAATGGGAATTTGAGAAGGGCCTCAAGCACACCATCCAGTGGTACGAGAAGCATCCGGACTGGTGGAGCCCTCTCAAAAAAGACAAGTTTACGGTCAAGTAGGGCCCATGAGCGCCGAACGGACAGCGCGCCCGAGAATTCTCATCACCGGCGCGGCCGGAATGCTCGGGAGCGATCTCCTGGAGATTTTGGGCGCCCGGTTTGAGGCCAGAGGGCTGGACTTGAGGCCGTCGAGCGCCGGACCGGGGGCCGTGGTTCTATGCGATTTGACGGAGCCGGGGTCCGTGCGGAAAGCTTTTGAGGATTTTCGCCCCGGGATCGTTTTTCACGCCGCCGCGATGACGCATGTGGACGGATGCGAAAGAGACCCCGAAACGGCGCGGCGCGTCAACGTGGAAGCCACCGGGAACGTCGTCGAAGCCGCAAACCGCACGGGCGCGGCCGTCGTATTTTTCAGCACCGATTATGTTTTTGACGGCCGCAAGGGTGCTCCGTACACCGAGAAAGACCGTCCGTGCACCTTGAGCTGTTA
>Ga0172379_10009152_pt1 | contig 12276 bp, 10 predicted proteins | sample GrowelOW334metaG_FD_119756 | JGI IMG/M metagenome (GOLD analysis project Ga0172379, IMG submission 119756) | Groundwater microbial communities from an aquifer near a municipal landfill in Southern Ontario, Canada - Groundwater well OW334 metaG | ecosystem: Environmental > Aquatic > Deep... | reverse complement strand
TGAAATTTTAAAGTTATTTGGTGGAATATATGTGGACACTGATTATGAATATATAAATATTGCAAATCTGGAAAAATTTATTGATTTATATGATATTATTTTAGGTTTTGAGCCGGTAGAGCATAAGTTTACTATCGGAAATGCTTTTATTGCAGTTTCTCCGAACCATCCCTTTTTAGAAAAAGTTATACAAGAAATAAGACCTAATTTTTTTAACAATTATTTTGAAATCGCTATGTATAAAACTGGACCATATTTCATGACAGATAAAATCTTTGAAAATCTCGATTTGTTAAAAGGCGGCATCATTTTACCTCCAACATATTTATATCCGTTAAATGCCTGGCAGCAGGAATTTAAGATATTAAATTCATATTGGGATGATTACATAAAAAAAGAAACGATCGGGATACACTACTGGACAAGTTTGTGGGCTAATTTCAAAAGAATAGAAAATGCAGGTTTTCGAGATAAGAAGATTGAAAAAGAAGATAAATAAGCAGGGATTAAATACTTTTCAAAATTAGAAAAATTATTTCGGCCAGAGATTTGTTTTTTTTAATTCCTCGATTATTTCTAAAGGATTGAATATTTTTTTATTTGTCGATATCTTTTCGCCTTCTAAAAGTAGTTTCCCCATCATGATCCCGGGATTTATATGATGCATTTTTAAATGATCGGATTTTAAAACCGGATCATTATTTTTTATACGATCTATGCAGGGTTTTAAATTTTCATATTTTTTTTCATGATCTATCAAAAATTTCTTTCTTTTCACAGAGGGGAGATGTATCACATAGATTTGTATGGCAAGCTCATAATTATGATTAGAATAGAATATGCTCCAGTCATAGTCGCTGATTTTGTTTTCATTTTTAAAATATTTAATGGCTAGATCAAAAAAAGAAACAAATTCGATTTCTTTATTGGAAAGCTTAAGGTATTTGCAAATTTCAATTTTTTCTTCTAAAGAAGAGGAAGGAAAAAGTTCTAAAATAGAAATAATTATAGGTGTTTTATGCGGAAAGTCATCAATCAGTTTCAATCTGTCTCTAATTTCATCTATTTTACAATTTTTTAAAGCAGGAAATATGGTCTGAAGCAGATTAAACTCAAAAAGCATTAAAAGGGATTTTTTAAAGCCTTTATATAGGGCCATTTTAGTAAATTCTTGAGTAACTCTTTCAATCGCAACAGAGGGGAATAAATTCATGGCATTATCAATTATCGCATTTTTTGAATTAGGCTCTATCTCAAAACCAAATCTTGATGATAATCTGATAGCTCTGATCATTCTTAAACGATCTTCTTTAATTCTTTCATAGGGATCTCCTATAAAGCGAATGATTTTACTTTCGATATCAGCTCTTCCATTGACGTAATCAATTATTTCATTATTTATGGGATCATAGAACATTCCATTGATGGTAAAATCTCTTCTTTGGGCATCAATCTCGGCTGAAGTAAATTTTATTTGAGTAGGTCTTCGTCCGTCTTTGTATTCGATATCCTCCCTGAAAGTGGCAACTTCATATTCTTTGTTATTTATTATTACTAAAATTATGCCAAAAGCTTTTCCTATAGGAGTAGTATGGGGGAATAATGATTCGACTGTTTCGGGGGATGCATCAGTTGCTATGTCTATATCATCTGAAGGGTGGTTTAAAATATAATCCCGAACCCATCCTCCTGCAAAATATGCCAGATGATTTTTTGAATTAAGAGTTTTAACAATATAAATTGCTTCTTCCATAAAAAATTCTTTTTAGACCTTAAGAAATAATTTTTTATGTTATAAATAAATAATGCAAGATAAAAAGGAACATATGAGCTCAAATATCCAAATTTTAGATGATATACTGATTAACAAAATTGCTGCAGGCGAAGTTATTGAAAATCCAATCTCAGTTATAAAAGAACTGGTTGAAAATTCTTTGGATGCTCAGGCAAAAAATATAATTATAGAGATCAGACAATCAGGTTTTATCAGCATAAAAATTGAAGATGACGGAATAGGAATGAGTAAAGAGGATGCAGTTTTATGTTTTCAAAGGCATGCTACTTCTAAAATTAAAAATTTTGAAGATTTATTGAATATAAGTTCGATGGGATTTAGGGGGGAAGCGCTCTCTTCAATTGCAGCCGTTTCTAAAGTCGATTTAAAAACATCAAAAGATGATCTTGCGACCCATGTTAAAGTAGAAGCCTCCAAAATTATTTTAGTAGATGAAATAGCAAGAAATAATGGCACGAGCATTGAAGTTAAATCTTTGTTTTTTAATGTTCCTGTCAGAAAAAAATTTCAAAAATCTTTATCTTATATAAACTCGGAAATAATCAAAACTTCAACCCAGCTTGCTATTGCTAATCCGAATATCGGTTTTAAATTAATCTTAAATGAAAAAATAATCTTTTCCTGCCAAAACAATGAACTAAAGAAAAATGAAGCATTTAAGAAAAGAGTAAAAGAGCTTTTTCAAGATGATTTTGTGTCATCATGCATAGAATTGGATTTTCAATCGGAAAACATATCAATTTACGGATATATTGGTCTGCCCCAGTATTCCAAGAAGACTAAGAGTTTGCAGCATCTGATAATAAATGACAGGGTTGTCTCAAATTACCTCATCTCAAAGTTTATCAAGGATGCTTATGCAAATAGAATTGCAGAAGACGATTATCCTATTTTTGCCTTGAACATAAAACTTCCTAACAATTTAATCGATGTCAATGTTCATCCGCAAAAAAAAGAGATCAGGATTTCAGATAGCTTTTATTTAAAAGATTTTATTAAAAAAGCTATTGATTATGCTTTTGAAAATAAATTTAAAGAAAATAAAAATGAAGAATTCAAGGCATGTTTTAGCAATGATCTAAACTTTAAAAAAGCTGATTTTAATCCACATGCTTATGAAGAAGAAACATCTTTTTTAAAAGACAAAGAAAATGTTTTTCAAAAATATGAAAAACAAATGTATTTTGAAAAGATTTATAATGAAAGTCCCATTGAAAATTTTTTGCTGATAGACAGGTTTGTATTAATTGATTCGAATTGTTTACATGATCTTGAAGGTTCTGGGGTAAATGAACTGTTAGTGATTGACCTGGGAGTTTTAAATGCAGGATTGCTGTTTGAAAAAATAAAAAACAAAAAAGGCTTTTCAAAGATCCAGAATTTGCTTGTCCCGATAAATATTGAATTGAGTAAGAGCGATATGGCATTTGTAGAAGAAAATATCGATAGTTTTATCAATCTTGGAATCGATTTAAAAGTAATAACTCAAAAATCCATTTCAATAGAAGCTATTGATGAATCAATAATCAATGAAAATATCAATGAATTGTTTTTTGTAATCCTTGAAGATCTTAAATTTTTTAATAAATCAGAAAAGATAGATCATATTTATGAAAAAAAATTATCAAGAGAATTGTTAATGTTTTCTAAGAAAAAAAAATATTCAATGCAGGAAGCTAAAGATCTATTAAAGAAATTTAAGGATATGAAAAACACTAATTTTGATTCTTTGAGAGATCCTCATTTTATAAAACTTGACAAAGAAAAAATAGAAAGGTTATTTAAATGTTAAGGTGATTGGATGAATTTTGTAAAACGAATCAGAAATTTACAAAACTATATAAGAGAAAAAGATTTAGATTTGTTAATTATTGAAGATCCGATTTCCCTTCTTTACCTTACAGGACTAAGCCTTACATCAGCCAAACTATTTATCGGAACCCTTAACTCTAAGCTTTTTGTAGACGGAAGGTATATTCAGGCAGCATTAGAGAGCAATACAATAGATGTCGGTTTAATTAATGAAAAAGCTTTATATGAATTTATTTGCCAAAATGAGATTAAAAAAGCTGCATTTGATGCTGATGTTGTCACATATCATAACTATGAAAGATTGAAAGTTTTTTTTGAAAAGATCAAATGTATAAATGTTTCTGATATTCAAATTACCGCCTTATATAATCCTCTAAGAGACTTTAGGGTTATAAAAGACTCGGATGAAATTTTTATCATGAAAAAATCTGCCGAACTAACCTGGAGGGGATTTGAACATATTTCGTTAATTCTCAAAGAGGGGATTACTGAAATGGAGGTTGCATTTGAGTTTGAAAATTTTGTGAAAAAACATGGGGCCGACTCTTTGGCCTTTAATCCTATTATCTGTTTTGGAAAAAACAGCGCTAAGCCTCATCATGTCCCATCAAATAATAAATTATCTTTAAACGATATTGTTCTTATTGATATCGGTGTAAGCGTTCAGAATTATAAATCGGATATGACAAGAGTTCTGTTTTTTGGAAAACCGGATCCTGTTTTAGATAAGATGTATTCAATTACCAAAAGAGCGCAGGCTGCCGCATTATCTCTTTGCCGACCGGGATCAAAGTTAAAAGATTTGGATCTGGCTGCAAGAAAAGTTTTGCAGGAAGAAAATTATGAAAAAGAATTTCTTCATTCGCTTGGTCACGGAGTAGGTCTTGAAATTCATGAATTTCCAAGGATAAGATTTGATAATGAAGATAAAGATGTGTATTTGAAAGCAGGTATGATAATAACAATCGAACCGGGTATTTATGTGCAGGATCTTGGCGGGGTCAGATATGAAGATACCATTTTGATTACAAATGATGGATATGAAAATTTTTTTTAGAAATACTTAATTCATTTTTCTTTTAATTTTTATATTTGTAGATTCATCAAAGCCTACAATTGTTTTATCACTAGATCTATTAAATGAATTTGAAAAATCAAACAACTCAAGAATATCTTCATTAGGTGTAAAAATATTCTTTTTACAAATTAGTTTAACATTTTCCCAAGTTAGATTACTGGGCGGGTCTTCTTTTTGTAAAACTCTGATTTCTTCAGCGATTGTATCATTAAAGATAGCTCTTAGCATTTCCATTGTCACATTGGCAAAAGATGGTTTTGCATTCGTATTTTCAAGTTTTATGAAATCTAAAAGAGAAGGTGTTCCTATACTGTTTTTAAAATCATAAAATTTTGTTCCCTTTAAAATTTTATAAAAAGTTTTTTGCAGATCAGGATCTTTTAAAACTAAACTTTCCAGATGTATGTTCTCAGTTTTTTTTAATTTATTATATGAACTAATAAGACTATTTAAAAGATTATACTCTAAATTTTTTTTATAAAAGCTCTGGTTTGAGTACAAGGTTTTTATTAAGGACGCGCATAGATTATATAAGTCTTTTTGATTATCCCTGTCGTTAAGTAACGGAAGGATGTTAACTTTGCCTAATATCGGATTTATTTTTCTTATTTTGTTCTTTTCTTTAGTTTCTTTAGGTGCTTGTTTTTTGGAAGTTTCTTTAGCTATTGACTTGATGCTATTAAAATATTTTTTTTCAGATTTATTAAGAGCATCCCTTGATGCCTGCATATAGCCTAAAAAACTTTTTGAGACGATTTCATCAGTTTGTTTTTTTGTAAAAAGAGTATTAGTTGCTATTGCAAATATCATCAGTATGGAAATGACAAAAACTATAATATTCATAATATCTCTTAAAAGCTTTTATATTTTAACATTTTAATTTTTGACTTTGAATCAATTTTTTTGGCAAACAATCTAAGATTGTTTAATCTTTTTTTTATTAAAATAAAATGAATACAAGTGAAGTGTTTTTAACTCTTCAGAATAAATTGGTCTCAAGGAAAAAAACAAAATCGAATTTATTATTTATTTTAATATAAATTATTGCCGGATTTGTTTTTTTTTCTTTTGGCCAGAGATGATACCAGTTGAAAATATCAGTAACTTTTTCTTTGATTTCAGAGGAATTTCCAGGATCATAAGATAAAAATTTATATTCAATAGTATTAATGTTTTTAATAAGTATTTCTTTTCTTGAATCTCTTTTTTTGTCTTTTGGAAAAATTTCAAGTATAAGATTTTTTTTATCAATGAATAATTTTCCATCCAAAATGCTGCTGAAATATGGGTCAGGATCTATTCCTGCATCAAATGTAAAAAATAAGCTGGGATTATCATAATTTTTTTCGTAATCCGTATAAAAAGAAGGGATGTCTAATGAAGTTTCTTGAGATAGGTGGGTGAAAATATTATTTAATCTTATATGTAAGTCGCATCTTTCATAAACATTTTTTTTGAAATCATCTACTTCTTTTTCCATTTTGGTAATGTTAGAAAAATAGCCAAATAAGAAGGTAAGCAAAATTGATAGTAAAAATAACGCTATAATCACTTCAAGAAGTGTAAAGGACCTTTTTTTTAACATAGAAAATTTTTTAAATTTCTTTAGTTTTTCTTACAGAAAAGTACGCTAAATATATAGCAAGTAAGATAAACATTACAAGACTAATAAATGATGGAAAAGCTGCAGCTTTTGAAGCTGGAATAATACCAATAATTGTGAATAGAGCTATAAAGACCCCTGTAAAGGCATCGCCGCCGATCAAACCTGAGGCAATAAGTAAAGATCGGGTATTGTTTTTTTCTTTTTGATTTTTTTTATTAACATAAATAGCCACCAAGGCTCCTGTCATCATTGCTGTGGATAATGATAAAGGTAGATATATACCCATTGCAAACGGCAAGATCGGGATTTTTGTAAGAAGCGCTAATAAAGCGATCATAATACCGATCCCAACTAGGACAAAAGGAAGCTGTCCCTGTATGACTCCTTTAGCGATCATTGACATTAAGACTGCCTGAGGTGCCGGCATGTTTATTGATCCTAGCACATAGGCATTGTTTAATAAATAGATTGTATAACCTAAAACAGCAGCAGGTATCATTACCCCAATAATTTCTGCAACTTGTTGAGATTTTGGGGTTGCGCCTAATAAGAATCCGGTTTTTAAGTCCTGTGAAGTAGTTCCTGCCATGGAAATAGCTACATTGGCCACACAGCTCATAGTAATCGCAGCTACTAAATAAATTCTATCAGTCCAGCCGATCAACAAAAAGATAACCGATGTAATTAACAAGGTGGTCAGGGTCATTCCCGATGTGGGGTTAGATGAAGATCCGACAAGTCCGACTGTAATGGAAGTAATGGCTACGAAAATAAATCCCAATACTACAAGTAAAACTATAGTAAAAAAGTTTAGATTTGTTGTCGGGATTAACCAAAGAGCTAATATTATTGCCAAAGACCCCAGGATCAGATAGCCCATTGAAATATCTCTATCTGTTCTACTTACATGCTTTAACGGCTGAAAGCCTTTTGTAAGTTCTTTAATGCCGACATGTAGTGTTTTGACTAATAACGGGGCTACTTTTATTAGACTTATCAACCCGCCCATTGCAACTGCGCCGGCACCAATGTACCTCACGTAATTTGCCCATATGTCCTGAGCGCTCATTTTGGCTACGGGGATTTCAGAAGGAAAGATAATAATATTATTCGAGCCGAATAAATGGATTAATGGAATGATCACCCACCAGCTTAAGATTCCGCCTGCTAGCATTATTCCGGCAATTCTCGGACCTATGATAAAACCAACGCCTAGTAGAGCAGGAGTAGCATCTATGCTGAATTGTGTTTTCTCAAACTTAAAGAATGTCCATCTTGGAATTTCCTCCCAGAGAAAAAAAACGCTTGAACATATCTTATGAAAAGCTCCGACAAAAAAACTGATCAATGCTATCCCGGCCTTTGTTGAAGCAGATTCTCCAGCTTTCAAAAGCTCAGCGCAAGCAGTTCCTTCAGGAAAAGGGATGACTTTATGTTCTTCAACAATTACATACCTTCGCATAGGTATCATAAATAAAATACCCAGGATGCCTCCTAGTGAAGATAATATGAAAACCCTGAAAAAAGAAGGCGGTTCTCCTAAAAAATATAAAGCAGGTATTGTAAAAATAACACCTGTTGCCATTGCTTCTCCGACAGATGCAACTGTTTGGACTATATTATTTTCTAAAATAGTGGATTTCTTGAAACATCTAAACAAAGCGATAGACATGATAGCTGCAGGAATAGATGCTGATACGGTCATTCCAACTTTAAGTCCTAGATAAGCATTTCCTATGCAGAAAATGAACCCGAAAAGCACACCGAAAAAGATAGCTCTAAAAGAAAATTCTTTAATCTTTCGGCTCGGTTCAATATATGGCTTAAAATTGCTCTCACTCATAATACTTACCCTTAAATCGTCAGAATGCCAATTGTTTTTTTTATAATCTAGTAGAAAGTTTCTTTTAATCTTGAATAATGTGAAAAGAGTATTAGGGAAGAATTTTTTGATTTAAGATTTTTTTAAGAAATAAGATGATTTTTAAAGAATTACAGAAGAAAAAAAAGTTCCTTGAAAACTGATATTTTTCAAGGAACTTTAGGTAATCAAATCTTTTTTAATTAGTCCGTTTCTCTTGGTTGTTTTCTATATATATTATAGAAGTTTCCAGATCCTGTAGCGATTTATCTGAATGGGATGGAGAAGGTGTTCTTGAGATAGGAGAAGAAGAACGTCTTCTTGACGGTTTTTTCTTAGATTTTAAACTTTCTGGTTGTTCTGTTTTCTTATTATTATAATATTCTTTAACACTTGATATTTGCTTTCTCTTATTAGGATCTGAATAAATTCTAAGCATGTTTGCGCTGGAGGTTAAGAAAAGAGTTCCAGATAATCCAGCTGAACTAATTAAACTAGTTCTGGAAATATTTTGAACAGCTAGATGTGAAAAGTTATTCAATATCGAGATGTTTGGAATGCATCCGCCAAAAATTGCACCAAGTGCGACTACACTTATTGTTCCAAAAGCTATAGCAGCCCATTTTGATTTATTAAAATTTTCATAAGTTTTTACTGCGTTGTCGATTTTCTTTGATGTTTCTGAAAGATGGCTTCGGTACATGCCTGCTACATTTGCTAAATTTTTCATAAATTGCCTTTTGTTTATTATTATTTAATTTTATTAGTTAATATTAATTTCTATTATTATTATATAATATAAACTAATAGTTTTCAATTATTTATTAAATAATAATTAAGTTTTAATTAATAATTTAATTATTTTTATAATTATCTGAAATTTAGATATTTAAGCAATTGTATTTAAAAACTTAAAGTTTTAAGAATGCGGGACTTAGGTTCTTTTATAAATAGCTTATAATAAGCTATATAAATAAAACATTCATAAGTGACTAAAAGACAATGAATTTGTCTTTTTAGGCTAAAAGAAATATTTAAAATATAAAAAAAAGGGAAGAGATTTATAAAGAAATTTTACTTGGAATTTTATAGATTGTTTTGTATTTATATGTAAAAAAATCTTTTTGATTGGCTGGTTTTAAAAATATTTTTATATGAACAAATTTAAATGTTTCATCGTTATAGAATTTTTCTTTTTTTGAGTATACGATAAAGGTCCTTTTGATTTCTTGATTTCTAAAGGAATCCAGAAAATAACTTGGAAGGTATTGAACTTGAGCATCTTTAACATTTTTGGGTATTGATGAAATTTCATTTTTAAGAAGCTTAACTTTTATATCTAAAAAGCTAAGCTCAGCTATTCTTTCGCACTCAAGTTTTTCAAGTGATCTGATCTGGGTTTGACAAAAGCAGATAGGATTGCGGATAAGAGGTATTGAAATCAATGCTATTATTGAAAAAGCAACTAATATCTCAATTAAAAGAAAGCTTCTTTTTTTATAAGAAAATTTAATAAAACAGGGTTTCATGGAATAAATGCTTAATTTTTTTAAGCATTATACCATTATCCGGGCTAAAAAGAAGAAATTAAATATTCTGTTTTGTTTTTCACAAGATTTTAATGGGCTCAAAATCGAGGTAATCGGATGATGTCAAAATATATTTAATATTGTTTTTTTCACCGAACAGCTCAACGTTTTTTTTAACATTATGCAAATGACCGAAAACTGCAATGTCAATTTTATGATTTTCTAATATTTTCGATACTTGAGAGTCTTTTAAATCAGCTCCTATAGGCGGATAATGAGTCATTACAATTTTATGTTTTTTAGTTTTGTCCATTTGGTCCAAAGAGAGTTTTAATCTAATCAGTTCTCGCTGAAAAATATTGTCAGATAATTCTTTCTGGATATCTTTTTCAAGAGAATGGTTCTCTTTAGGATTGAAAGTAAAATTTATGAACTCATTGAAATTATAATCAGGGCAATCCCAGAGTCTTGTTCCTGCTATTGCAATATCATCGAATGATAAAGAATTGTTATGCAACGCAGAAATCGAAGAGGGAAGGGCTTGGCTTAATTTACTCAGTGATGGCCACCAATAATCATGATTGCCCTTGATAATAACCTTTTTTCCATTCAGATCATGTAGCCATTCAAGATCAATTAGGGCATCTTTGAGCAACATTGCCCAGCAGATGTCTCCGGCAATCAACACCAGATCGTTTTTTGAAACTACAGATTGCCAATTATCTTTTATTTTTTCTTGGTAATCCTTCCAATTTTGAGAAAAAACTTCCATGGACTTTTCTTTAACGGATAAAGATAAGTGAAGATCAGATATTGCAAAAACATTCATTAAAATTCAAAGCCGTCTTTAATATTTGCACCGGCTGTAATAATAATAATGTTATCTCTAACGTAGATATTTTCTCCATCATAATTGGAGAGATTGTTTTTGTTTATTAATTTGACGTTGTTGCCTATTTTGACATTTTCATCAATGATCGTTTTATAAATTTCACAGTTTTTTCCAATTTCAAAAACATCAGGCAGAACGCATTTATGATGAATTGATGAAGAGTAGGCAGAATTCCCTAATAAAATGCTGTCTTTAATTATGGATCCCTGATGTATCTTTGATCTTAGTCCGATCATAGATTTAGAAATCATCTCAGCTTCAATTATGCTGCCTTCGCAAATTATAGAATCCTCAATTTTAGTATTTTTTATTTTTGCTCCGGGTAAATGATGCGCCCTTGTATAAATGGGATTGATCTCGTCATAAGTCTTAAGTTTGCAAGAGGAATTTGTCAATGATATGTTTGCATCATAAAATGATTTTATGGTTCCGATATCTTCCCAATATCCATTATATAGAAATGCTGCAGCCCTTCCTTTTTTTAATTGGGTGGGAATTAAATGCTTTCCAAAATCCTCTCTGGAATCTTCTTTTAATAATGAGAACAGAGCGTCCCTTTTAAAAATATATATTCCCATTGATCCTAAATGAGATTTTTTGTTTTCAAAATTTTGATTGTTATAAAAATCAGATGGCAATTTGTATTGGTCTAATAATTCTTTGGTTTGAGGCTTTTCAAAAAAATCGATTATATAAGAAGCTGAATTGATTTTTAAGAGCCCTAGTCTTTTTGCATCTTCCTCATTTACAGGAAGTGCGGCTATAGTTAAATCAGCATTTTTTTCCCGTGCAAAATCATACATTTTCTGAAAGTCGATATTATATAACTGATCTCCTGATAATATTAAAAAATAATCGACGGGGAGATTGGCGAATTTATTTATGTTTTTTCTAATGGCATCGGCAGTGCCTTCGAAAAATATTTTTTCCCCATTAGGTCTTTCTTCAGGCGTTATCAAATCTAAACTTCCAGGAAAAAAATTATCGAATTGATATGTTTGGTTCAAGTGGTGGGCGATTTCAGTTGTTAGGTATTGGGCTATTACTGTTATTTGGCGAATATTCGAATTTAAGGAATTAGAAATCGGAATATCTATCAGCTTATATCTGCCGCCGAATGAAACTGCAGGTTTGGAATGCTTAAGTGTCAAAGGATACAGTCTTGTTCCTTTACCGCCAGCTAAAACAATACTTGCTATGTTTGGATGTATTCTAACAGATTCATAATTCATAAAGAAAAAGCATTAAGTATATTGTTTTGTGTTCCTCCCTTAATTTCGAAAACTAATTAATAATTAATTATAGGTCAACAAAAAAAGTAATAAAAATATAATTAACTTGTAATTAACTTGTAATTAACTTCAATTATTTATTGAATTTATAATTAATTCAGAATTATAGCTTGATCTAACATAAGAATCGGCATATATATATTTGACATTTAAAGACTTGCCGAAAGATTCGTATTCTTTAAATGTTGAGGGTGAAATGAAGTCTTTTATTGGGTATTTTTTCTTATTAGGGGCAAAATACTGACCTATGGTGATTATATCGCAGCCACTTGCTTTTAAAGCCTTTATGGTTTCAAAAACCTCTTCTTTTGTTTCGCCTAGTCCCACCATTAGTCCAGATTTTATAAAACGGACTTTTTTTGTGTTATTTACATATTTTAATAAATTCAAAGAGTTTTCATAAGTAGCAAC
>Ga0172379_10009151_pt1 | contig 12276 bp, 3 predicted proteins | sample GrowelOW334metaG_FD_119756 | JGI IMG/M metagenome (GOLD analysis project Ga0172379, IMG submission 119756) | Groundwater microbial communities from an aquifer near a municipal landfill in Southern Ontario, Canada - Groundwater well OW334 metaG | ecosystem: Environmental > Aquatic > Deep... | reverse complement strand
CAGCTCATGGGCTCATCGATTGTGGTGCTCATTTTGATTTGGACCTTTAGCGGCCTGATAACCAAGGATCTTAAAACAGGGCAGTACCTGGCACAATTTCTGATAGGGACCATACCGCTTTCATTTTTGCCGATGATGTTTTTTTGCATCGCGACCGTGGTTTCTGTGATGATGGGAAGCGCCTGGGGGACGATCGGCATGTTGTTCCCGCTGGGAATTCCGCTTGTTGTTTCAATGGCCGGTGGCCAGCCTCCGCTTATTGCGTGCGACCTGCTTATGCTTTACCCAGTCCTGGGAGCAATAATTTCTGGCGCTGTTGTGGGCAACCATCTGTCGCCGATCTCAGATGTCATGCTCATGTCGGCAACGAGCGCAGGGGCGTATCACATGGATTTATATAAAGCGCAGGTAAGTTTTTCAATCCCAAGCATCATTGCCGCGGCCGTCGGCTTTGGCATCGTTGGATGCATGCTCGGTTCATATTCGTTGCCGGCTAGCATTGCCACAGCATTGTTTGTCGGCTTGTTTCTGAATGTTGTTATTCTGGCTTTTTTCAACCATCACAAAGTCTGAAAAGATTACAAATATTTAAGCCGATGCGCACTGGATGACTAGAGAGCGATGGGTAGGAGGAGCCCGCTCGACCTACCCGATTCTTTTTATGTGGGTTTCTTTGAGGCTATTGATTTGGAGCGCCTGCTGCTGATGTGGTTGCGGGTGTTGCAGCAGCAACAGCTTTTTGTTTCGCTGTTTTTGTCGCTTCGACGAGCGTCGCGAGACCGTCACGTTTTATACGAGCAGCTAGATAGACCTTGAGTAGTTTTAGATCAGAGCCTAGAACCTTACTACCTGGGTCTTGGCTTAGGGCCTCTGCAGTCTTTTGTACCAATCCTTTGATTGCATCTGTATCTTTTGCTTCCTTCACTTGGTTTTCAATAACCTTGTCCATGTTCATATGTATGCTTTTAAATATGCTAGTGACTGACTCTTCAGCCCTTTGCAAGCTATTTTCTAAACTCTTAATTTTGTTGTCAACGCTTCTACTGCGGCTAGCTATTGCATCCGCTTTTTTTACTTCTTCAGCTATTTCATTCGCAGCCATTGCGCCCACTTTTTTTACTTCTTCAGCTATTGCGGCCGCCGTATCCTCAGCCTCCTTAGTTTTTTTAGCCAGCTCTTCAGCCTTTTTTGCCTCATCCAAAATCCTTCTTTCTTTTTCAGCAGCTCTTTCGGCAGCAGCTCTTTTAGCCTCAACTTTTGCGGCATCGGTTTTCCATTTATTCATAGCCGCTTTTTTTTCGTCTTCAACTTCTTTATCGGTTTTAAATATTAGCTGGTTTGCCTCAGCTGTACGACCATTCCTGTATAACTCATCTTTCGTTCTCAGAATGGCAGCTTCTTCTGCTGCAAGACGTTTAGCTTTTTCCAGGCGGTCATTGAAAAAATTGGTTCTTTCTTCATGCGTGACCGGCCTTCTTTCGTATTTGAATTCGGCCTCTTTAAGTTGTTTTCTTAGCTGGTCGCGTTCGTCTTTTGCGAGATTGGTATCGTCAAGCAGCCTGTTTATTTCTGCTATTTCTCTTTTTGTGGTGTCCATATCAATTCTATAATTTTCTGTTTCTGTTTCTTTTCCTTTATTTATCTCGTCTACTGTTCCAGCTACTTTCGTCCATTCTGAAGCCTCGATTAATTTCATCTTCATTGATTTTAGATCCTGGTCACTTCTAGGCTTTTTTATGGCCATTGTGCTAGGCGTAGGGCTATTGGACGGTGTGTTAGTTTTAAAAAAGTTACTGAAGCGCTGAAGAAATGATGGATTTTCTGTTGCTTCTGGTTGCTTTTCAATAAGTGGTTTTGCGGCTGGTAGTTTTTCTATCCCATCGACTTCATTTTTTAGGTATGACGCCGGTGAGTCATAACGTTGCAATGTTTTTGGTTGAATAGTTTCATGTGTGTCATAATGGTTCAATTTTTTTTCTGTATCAGGTTTTTTTTCACCGGTTGATTCCTCTATGTCATATTCCCTAGATTTTGGTTTTTCAGGCGGTTTTTGTGGGGACATAGTTTTTTGCAACCCTAATTTGCCGACATTTATCATCGCCTGCACATCTGTAACTCCAGTTGCTATCACAGCGGCCACCACTATGCCCGTGTACATCAATCTTACTACCATCGTTTCTTCCCTTTCTTTCCGGTTTATAGATACCAACTATGTATAAACTAACGAATATTGTTACAGGAAAGCAATAGATTGCTGATACATGAGGAGGGGGACTGGTTAAAAAAGGACGGGGCAGGAAAACTTCCTTGCCCCGCGACATTATTCGTATGACACAAACTTAATAGATTGCCGTTTGCGCCTCCTCAGCCTTTTGTGGAACAGGTCTTTTTTTTGTTATTTCCTGAGGCGTTTTTTGCTTAGCCCTTTGTGGAACCACTTTCTTCTTGGGCTTTTTGGGTGCGACTTTCTTTTTTACCGTTTCTGCTGGAGGCACTATTTTTCTGATCGGTTTAACTACGACAGGGAGAGGTTGAGCAACTATTGCCGTAGTTGGCGCAGGTAATGTGAGTTGCTCGGGTACTGCTGGGGCTACTTGTTCTTCTTGAGGGACAAGATCAAGATCGGAGGCCGGTTCTATCATATAATCCTCAAGAGATGACTGATCGAGATCAGAGGCCGCCTCAGCTGCGTCACCTGTTGTTTGAGGGCCAAGATCGGCTTCTTTTATTGTAGCATCCATTGGTAGCTGGGTCTGGTCTATGGGCAGATCTTCTTGAGGTGCGCTTTGTTCTTCAGATTGCACAGTCTTAGGAGTCGTAATTGGTTTAAGTTTGCCGCTCGCATCGCTGATGTTGATATTTTTTAATGTAATTGGTGAATTCCAGCAGCTGAACCCTATGTATTTCATCGGATTAGTTGTGCTTGGATATGGATCCTCCCACGAGAGGAAAACTGATTTTTCATCATTTGGATTATCACCATTTCTTACCTTGATCTTTCCATTGTCATACGTGAGACAGTATGTTTTGTAATCAAGGGAGTTAAGCAGGTCATCGGTAAAGACTTCTTTTGCGGAGCGGTCTAAACTCTTGATGCGAACCACCGATTTGGTATCATCCCATCCGCCAAGAACAACTTCATAAAGTTCTGTCGAAGTGTTACGTACTGCATTATTTACCGGTGAGAAGCAAATAAAGATATCGTTATTTGCTTTTGCTTGGAAGGTAAGCGTTACTTTGTTGTTAATAATTGGTTGTGGGTGCCAGATGTACTCGCCAAACATTGGTTCCAGGTCAAAGTCAAAGTTTGGTTGGGTAATGTAATCACGTGCAAGTTCGTTAATCCATGTGTTCCAGGTCTTTTTTATGACTGCTTCATTGCTGTTTGCCTGGTTAATCAAGAAGGTATTGTTGTAAGCACCAATTAAAATATTCACGATCTCGCTGTTAATGGCTGGTGGCCTGGTGGAAGGGTCAGCAAAGAATTGTTTGGTGTAGGCCAAATACATTGTTTGAATATAGCTGTAAATCAAATCGCGTGTCGCTTTTGCTTCAACAACTTTAAAGTAATTGATATTTAGAATTACTTTGTGGAGCACACTGATGTAGGCCGCAAATTCGTCCATTGTTGGTTGGCGTAGGCTTGCAAGCAGCGCTTGGACTTCTTCATAGCTTTGTTGCGCTTCAGGTTTTACGGTTAACGTTCCGAGTGCCTGACGATCTGCCTTATCAATAAAGACGTAGCTGTCAGCACTTCTGAAGTTAAATGATGCTTGTCCCTCAACAAGTTGCTGTTGTGTGGAGGCTCTTTCAGCATCTTGAGCTTTTGCTGTTGCTAGTTTTTCTGCAGCAATTTGTGCTTCAGCGCCCGTGAGTTCTTTTTTGCCGGCATTTTCAAGCATCTCTTGAGCGGTCGAAGCAGGGATGCTTGCTGATAACGCAATTCCTGTTGCTGCTCCGTAGGCAATCATAGCTGCGAGATTTTGAGTTGCATTCATACCCATACCCATTGCGGCCGCTGTTGCAAGACCAGTACCGGTTTGTTGTATAAATGTAGCTGTTTGCAATGAGGCACTTGATTTTGTTCGGTCTAGCGCTCCTTGCGCTTCCATGGCCATGCGTTGGAGTGTTCCAGATTTTGAAAGAGCATCGGCTTCTGCTTTCTTGAGTGCGATTTCCTTCTGGCCTTGAAGAAGCGAAAGTTGAACCTCTTTGAGTCGTTCGGTATCAGGTGCAACGGTTAAATCAAGCAGAGGGGTTCCTGCTTTATCAATCGTGAGCATGAAATTATAGAGTGTTCCTTGTTGTGGGGTGGCGCCAACATAAAATGAAAGATGGTTTACCAAGTCTTCCATTTTTATTGATTGGTCTAGTTGAGAAAATTGATATTCAAATGGGAAGATGATAGTCATATCGCCAACGAAGTTGGTTTGCTGGCTAGGTGTCTTATATGCCTGGCTGGTTTTTTCTAAAATGAGCGATGTTGGTGGATAGAGTTTTAAATTGGTGATTGAGGCTGATTTGCTTTCAAGACTTGCAAATCCAATGCTGCGAATGTTTTCAAATGGTGCAAAGTCCTTGATACATAGGATAAGGTTCTGACCAACTGCCCCTTGTCCAACCATTATCTGACCGTATTCATAACTTACCCAAAATGAAGTTGGCTTGCTTGGATCAAGTTTTATTCGTGGATACGTTTCTGATGTTACTGACGCGATGGTTTTAAGCCGTTTTTCATCAGCAAACCATTTTTGGATCATGATGCCTTCATTATTGCCATACCCAAAAACAACTTGATAGAGATTTCCATTTGCTGGATTTTCATCTACCCCTAGAGCAACGGCAACCTGTTTTTCCCCCTGGATATCCATTGACAGTGTTGCACGGTCGTTGACTCTAAAAAGATGTTTAGTCCAGGTTACGCTTTTTGTCGGTGTTATGGTTCCGCCGATTGTGGCATAGGCGCGTGTTTGTCGTTCAATGACAAGTGGCGCTTGCAACTGGACATTTGCATACTCTACTGGTTTAGTATCGCTGGAAATACCGACACGGTTGACATTATCAGTTGGATTTGGATCACGCCATGACAGAAATATGTTCTCACCGGGATCTCCGGTTCCCACAAGAATCAGTCCATTGTCGATGGTTACCCAATAGGCCATCAATTGGCCAGGGAGTACTCGAGCAAGAGGATTGGATGGAATTAACGTGTTGGTTGGATCTTCTTTAGGAAGCGTTTGAGCTACGAGTGTTTCTTTTGGAACGTTATCGACGATCGTGCGTTTGATGATACCGGACTTGGCATTGTTCCATCCACCAATACGGATCTTCCAAATAAAGTTTGTTGAAATCTCTTGGCCAAAGACAACCTCTACTCCTCCAGTATCGCCAGCAAGCGCCATAAATGAGATAGTGGCGCGTCCTGCAGGTATTGATGTTCCAAGCCAAGCAACGCCCTTGCTCAAAAGAGGCGTCAGATTGAGTGTTGGACTCTTGCTGAAACCATCGAATTGAGTTTCCGCAAAACCAGCAACTTTGGGCTTCTTTTTAATAGGAATGGCAACATAGTCACTTGTTGTTTGAGGTCCAAGGCCGCCACCCATACCAAGCTTTTCTACTTCGATTGCAACTTCTGCTGCTTTAGTAGTGCCTTGTTGTTTGCCATCGCTTGACATGGTGCTTGCACCTTCTGCAGTTTTGGTTTCAGTACGTCCTGGAATAATTGTTTTGAGTGATCCGCTTGAAATAAAAACTTGTGAAAATTTATCGTCAGACATTTTTATCCAGCTAGTGCCATTCCAACGATAGGGATAATCATCTATCGAAACACCCCATACTTCAGCAGCGTTTTGTACCGAAACTTGTTTCAGTTTTAACCCTGGGACCAAGAGCCAATCATTTTCCTCGAAACGAAATGCTTGGTTTGTTGCATTGATAGCCCATACAGTACCATTTGAAGCGACTGATACATCAATAGCAGTACCCGGGAGAAATTGTGGTGCGCGTGTTTGTTGATTGGAAAGTTTATAAATTTGTTTTTCTTCAGGATCAATTCCCCAGATTTCATCCTTATTTCGGACGCAGACTTTTGACCATTTGTGGCTGCCATCAATTTCGATCCATCCTTTTGGGGTCTTTGTACGTAAAATCTTATCAACTCCAACAGTACAAACGGTTCCATCGTCAGCAATTGAAACATGTTGTTGAGGCGCGCCAAGTTTTTCTTCGGTCCAATTTTTTCCGTCCCAATGGAGAAGAGCACCCTCTTTGGTTACCGCCCAAGCATCGTTGTTATCTTTGGCAGAAAGCTGAACGAAAGCTGGCTCGCGGCGTTGTTGAAGCGTCTGCCAGGTGCCGCTGGTTCTGTCAGCATTAAAGGTATACTTGGCCAGGAATCCGCCATGGTTTTTTCTGCAAAGATAAAACCTTGCGCCATTACCACCCCAGCCAATACCTTCTTCTGATGCAAGGCCTTCTGGTCCAACTGAGAGATGTGGAAACCTTACGCCAGGTCTATCAGGAGAATTGAAACGAAGCGTTACAATATCAGCGTCATTTATGATTCTCTTGCCAAGCTCAGTTCCATTTGCATCATAAACGCAAATATTTTGCAGCCAATCTTTATCGCAATTCCAATCTCTTGCGTCTATATCGCTACGAGAAGAAGCAACTTCAAATTTATATCTGTTAGCGTAAGAGTCCCAATTGTGATCTCTAGAAGTAATATTAAGTATTCTATCCGTATCGTTATGGAGAAGGGCTATGAAGTCGCCAAACGAAAGATAGAGGGGGTCTTTTGGAACTCGATTCTTCCACTTCATAAACTTCCAGATATTTTTTGAATCTTTGCTATCGGACGTTAAGTGAGCAAACTCATTTGCATTATTAACTTTTAGATAGTTGTCTGGATTTTGTAATGATTTAATCATGATTTCATCGCCGAAAGCAATGTTCTTATCGGTCAGGCTAATGCCCCATAGAGAATCAATTTTCTCTTCTTTAACTGTATCAGGTTCAAGTTTAATAGTTTCTTGGCCGCGAAATGTTGTCAAGCATCCGCCAGAAAGCCTGTTGCGCAAGTGGACCTTGTCCATTTTATTAGGTGCATCTGGATACGGAGAGACGATTTCCCAGTGGCATTGTTGATTTTCTTCCGGGACAAAATCGGTAGCGGTGAACTTCAAAAGTTTTGATTCAGCGTCATAGGTTAAAAATACTTTTGAATCGCCATACGGTGAAATTGCAATGCGTGGCGTAAGATCAGGTGAGATACCCTTGCGAATAACAAAGAGGGTGTTTGGATCGCTGGCATCAGCTGCATCGGCCTTGCAGGTAAAGGTATTATCAGGTTGTTGGCGATAGCTAAAGTATTTGCCTTCGGACAGAGATTTAATTCTGAACGTAGTAAGCTCTGGTAAAAAGTCTTCTGAACGGTCTTTATTGAAGTAAATATCGCATGGGTATTTGGTATCATTACGCATACGCTCCAAGAAGCCATATCCGCCCTTGGGAAGCGTTGATAACATTTTTAGGGTAGTATTTGCAGCTGAAAATAATGGCACTGCAGGAAAATAGAGCGCGAGCAGGACTATAAAAATTTTATGACACGGATACTTCATTGCAGACCTTTCTAAAAATGAGATTAATTATCACTCAAGGAGCATAAGCAAGTAGATTCTTAAAAATCAACAAACCTAATAAATTTTGTGCATTACTTTTAGTTAGCGCCGCCGACAGCAACTGGTTCAGTTGCCGGATTAAAAATTGCGTCAATTTCTTCTGGAGTAGCGGTAGCGCTCGTTTGTCCTTCGGTTGCGGGGGCATCGCCTGAGCTTCCTGTTAACAATGAGCTTGTGATAGCAGCAGTTCCAAGCACGACCATACCGCCAATGTTGTTACCGAGCCCTTTTGCAGCTCTCTCAATATTTTCATCATTTAACACGTCGTCAAGGGTGCTAACTGTACCCTCTACGGCATCATCTAGTTTCTTTGTGTATGCTTCTTCTGCTTTTTGGTGCTTTCTCTCAGCTCTTACAAGCGTAGTGTTTGTGGATTCAAATGTTTTTATTGTATCGTCGTCTACTTCAGGATTATTGGTTTTTTTAAACGCATCTTTAGCTGCGGCAGTTTTCTTTTCTGAGGGAACAAGTTTCCGATTAACTAATGCTTGATCAAAAGTACGGCCGCTTTTTTTAACTTCAAGGGCATCAATCATTTTTTGTTCAGCTGTGGTTGTTTTATCGCTTTTAAAGTGTGGTGAGAGTGATGATTGGGGATTTGTTAAATAAGTAATTTGGGTATCTAGCGAGTTTATATCACTCTTAATTTCTTCCAGTTCATTCTTTAGCTTGGCTGTCTCTTTTGATGCTTGAACAAAACTGGCTGCTTCTTTGGTAGAACCTAATTTGTCTGTTGCAGTTTTATAATCGGCTTCTGGCTTTTTGAGTTCTTCTTGTGTCTTCTTAAGTGCTTCAGCTTCATCTTTTGTTTGTTGTATAATTTTGTCAGTGCGGAACTCTTCTTCCCCTTTTTTCACCCAGTCTTTAACTTTCTGTTTGGTTCTGCTGAAAAAACCGCTGGGTTGGCTGTCATCTGATTTAAAATCTCCTGCTTTCCCAGCGTCTCGCGAAAAGTCTTTTTCTCCCGCTGGATCTGTTTGAAATTTTTGAGCAGTTGCATCATCTTTTGAATATCCTTTATTGGGGTTTGCTTGAAAACTTTTAGCAGCGTTACCTTCAAACTCAGCAGTTTTAGAATCTTTAGGTAACTGATTAGGCATAGAAGTGGTTCTTTCGAGACCTGGTTTTTTAGCAGGCTCTTCCTTTGGTTTCTCGGCGTGTTGTTGAGTTAGATTTTTTGCGCTTGTTTCTGACATTGACTGTGTTTTTATAAGAATTGGTTTTGGTTGCTCTGGTGGTTGAGCCGCTGTTGGCTGACCGGCGTTTTTTTCCGCAGTCCCTTTTGTTGGTTTCATGGTCAATTCATTTACTCGAGCTTTTAGCTTTTCGCGGTCAGCTAAGATTTGCTTTTGTTGTGCCACAGGTAATTTCAAGAAATCAGCTTTAGCTTGTTTTTTTTGTTGTTCACTTCGAAACATTTTGAGCTCCGCTGAGCTTACGTTTTCCATTGCTTTGACGTTCGAAAATAGGGCCATGCTTAACAGGCAAAGATGTAATAATCGCATTGACATTTTCACTCCTTCTTTCAGGTTATTTTTTTGCTTTGCCATCGACATTTGCGCTTGCATCAACGATGGCAATGTTTCTCAACGTAAGTGGTGAGTTCCAGCAGCTAAAGCCAATGTATTTCATAGGCTTGGCGCCATTTGCATAGAGGTCTTTCCATGATAAAACGACTGTCTCTTTTTTGTTTGGATCGGTTCCTGTTCCAACGTCTATTGATCCTTTATCATGCGTAAGCCAGTAGTCCTGATAATCAAGCGAATTGACCATATTTTCAATTTCAACTTCTTTGGCAGAGTGGTCTAAGCTTTTAATACGAATAACCGATTTGGTATCATCCCAGCCGCCAATGACAACTTCATAAAGTTCTGTATCTGTATTGCGCACTGCTTGGTTGATTGGCGAAAAACAAATAAAAATATCATTGTTCGTTTTTGCTTGGAAGGTGAGCGTTACTTTGTTGTTGACGATAGGTTGTGGGTACCAGATATATTCACCAAACATTGGTTCAAGGTTGATGTCAGTATTTTTTTGCAAAATTGATGGTGTTGCCAACTGATTGATTGATGCAAGCCATGCTGTTTTTGTTTTAGCTTCATAGTCATCTGTGGCGTTGATTAAAAAAGTGTTGTTGTAAGCGTTCAACAAAATATTCATAATTTGAGTTTGCATGGCTGCCGGTTTGCTTGTTGGAAATAATTGTTTATAGGAGTTAAGCATGACGTTTATAGCCTTATAAATCTGCTGTCGGGTGTTTGCATCAGCTACGACTGCAAGGTCGGTAATAAAGAGGATTATTTTTTGAACGGTGCCGATATAGTTTGCGATTGATGTTTTAGTTGGTGTTTTCAGTGTTGAAAGTAAGAAGGTTACATTTGCAGTATTTTCGGCAGCTTCCTGACTTATTTCAGTACTGCCAAGCGCTTGCCGATTGGCTTTATCAATGTAAACGTAGCTATCGCTGTTTCGGAAGCTAAACTGTGCTTGTCCAGCGAGTAATTTTTGTTCTATGTCCATACGTTCCACTTTTGCCAGCTCTATGAGTGAGTTTTTCTGCGCTGCAAGTTGTGCTTCTTTACCCCTCAGTTGTTTTTCACCGGCGCGTATTAAAGTGTCTTGAGCCATGACCGCAAGTCCAAATGAGGCTGCTGTCGCCGCTACTCCAAGGCCCGTGGTTAGAAGTTCTCCGGCTGCAATTCCTTTTTGTGTCAGCACAAAGCCAGCGGTCTTTGCGATTGTTGCGGCACTTGTTTCATATCCAGCTGTTTTTTTGAGTTCATCTGCTTGTTTGTCGTAGGATTTTTTTTCTTTATCACCACTTTTTGCAAGAGCGGTAGCTGCTGCACGTTTTGCATTTATTTCTGCTTGAGCTTTTTTTAATGAGTCTTGGACATCTTTTAATATTTCATCGTTGGGGCTGCCATATAAATCAAGTTTTGGTGTTCCATCTTTACTGAGGGTAAGTATGAAAGTGTAGCGAGTTCCTTGTCGTGGCGTTGCAGCAACATAAAATGATTGATGGTTTACTAGATCTTCCATTCGTATGGATTGTTCTAGCTGTGAAAATTCATACTCGAAAGGGAAGATGATGGTTACATTACCTGCAAATTTTGTTTGCTGCACAGGGGGTTGGTTTTTTAGTAGCGACGCATCCATTTCCAGCTTGACCGATGGATATACCGATACGTTAGTGATGCGGGCTGTTTTTTTAGATAGTGTTCCATATGCTATGCTGCGAATATGTTCAAGCGGGGCAATGTCTTTGGTACAGAGAATAAGGTTTTGACCGATGTCGCCTTGTCCAACCATAATTTGGCTGTATTCGTAACTTATCCAAAAGCGTGTTGGTTTAGCTGGATCAAGCTTGATTCCTGGATACGTTTCTGAAGATACTGAGGCGATGTTTTTGAGTGATTTTTCTTCAGCGATCCATTTTTGAATCAAGATGCCTTCATTGTTGCCGTATCCAAAAACAACCTGGTAGTAATCTTCAGTTGATGGATGCTCGTCATTACCCAGTCCTACAACAACCTGTTCTTCTCCTTGTATTTCAAAGGATAAAGCGCCACTATCAATTACTCTAAACGGTGCACCTGTCCAGTCTAGAGTTGTTGTGGGTAGGATAGATTCTTGAGTTACGACATATGCGCGTTCAGGTTTTGTTATGACCACGGGAGGATAAAGTTGAATATTCGAATATTCAGCGGGTTGATTATCGCTACCAAAGCCAACGCGGTTGATATTTGTTGGTGGATTTGGATCTCGACATGATAAAAATATATTATCGCCGGGGGCTCCCATGCCAACCAGGAAAAGACCTTTGTTAAAGGTGATCCAGTAGGGCACGAGTTGGCCGGGCTGGGCACAAGCAAGAGGGTTTGAAGGGATTGTTGTATTGTTTGGATCTTCTTCAGGGAGTGTTTGTGCTACGACGGTATCCGTTGGAACATTGTCGACGATGGTACGCCTGATGATGCCGGACTTTGTATTGTTCCATCCGCCGATACAAACCTTCCAGATAAAGTTTGTTGAAATATCTTGCCCTAAAATAACCTCTATGCCACCAGCATCACCGACACGGGCTAGAAAAGAGATGGTTAAACAGTCGGGCGTTGCGAGTGGAGTCTCGAGCCACGCTGCGCCCTTACTCAAAAGCTTGTCGAGTTGAAGTGTTGAGCCAAGAATAAATTTTTCTATCTTTGTTTCGGCAAACCCCGCAACCCTAGGCTTTTTTTTCATCGGAAGCGCGACATATTCATTTATACTTTCTGGGCTGATGCCTCCGCCCATTCCTATTTTTTCTATTTCAATGGCTACCGCCGCATCAGGGGTAGCCTCCTGATGCTTACTATTTTTATCGACAACACTTGCGCCGTTGACGTTACGTTGTTCTGTACGTCCTAGAGTTATAGTTTTTTTTGTTCCGCTTGGTGCGAAAATATAACCGAATGCCGTGGTGTCTTCTTTATCAAGTTTGGATAAAGTTTTACCATCCCAATGGTAAACAAGTTTATCTGTGCCAATACCAAAGACATCCTCATTGTTGATTGCTGAGACTTGTGTGAATTTTAAATTTGGGACAATGATCCATGCT
>Ga0172379_10009150_pt1 | contig 12277 bp, 14 predicted proteins | sample GrowelOW334metaG_FD_119756 | JGI IMG/M metagenome (GOLD analysis project Ga0172379, IMG submission 119756) | Groundwater microbial communities from an aquifer near a municipal landfill in Southern Ontario, Canada - Groundwater well OW334 metaG | ecosystem: Environmental > Aquatic > Deep... | reverse complement strand
CCATCTAGTAATCCGAATGTTTTTCCAATATCCGTTTTTTCCCGGTTGGTTTCGGTCCGGTTTGCTTCGATAAAAATATAAATATGGGACACAAAAAAAAGCGTATCGTAGGCCGCGGCCAGAAATGCTAAAAGGATAAGGAGCGGCCAATTATTGGCCGGCAAGACGCCAAAAAGAGAAAAGAAAACTATTGTCGTCAGCGTGGCCAAAATCATTATTTGTCTGGCGCCAAATTTTCGAATAAGGCGGTCGGCGACAAAATTAAATGGCACATCAATGATATTGAAAATAAGATAAAAAATGACGATACTTTCGATAGAATATCCTATTTTAAGAAGGAGAATCGGAATAAATACCGCAATTAGAGATCGTGCCAGAGTATGAAGCCAAATAGAGAACTCAAACAAATAAAGATCCGGGTTTTTGGCCAATTTGTGTAAATTATGACGATGATAAAATTGCGTAAGAGTCATAGGTCTACCGGTTGTTGTTATTCATTATAGAAAATTATAACAAATTATAATAATTTTCAAAATCTTGACAAAATTATAAATTTATCGTTAATATAAAGAATCGTTCTTTAAAAAATTACTTTCAATTTTAGAAAGGAGATAAAAAGTGAAAAGATTATGGCGAGAAGATTGGCTTAATGACGATGTTCTCAAAGAAACGACGCGAGCGGTGGTGGCGGCGGGGGAGGTCATTAAAATGGTCAATCCCGAATTTAAAGCAAAAAAAGGCGAAGGCCATCGTTCCGGCGTGACCGAGAGCGACAAAATGTCGCATCGAATGGTTTTTGAGCGACTTGCTCAAAGATTCCCGCAGGCGAAATTTCTTTCGGAAGAAGGAGAAGAAGAAAGCCCGCGTCTTTTTTCCAAAAATGATCCAAGGGGAATTTTTCAGGAAGAGCTGGTTGTAATCTTTGATCCCATTGACGGAACGGCGCCATTTGGCTCAATGCTCGGCACCTGGTGCGTAGCCGCCGCCGTGATGCGTTATGGCTGGATTACCGGCAGCGCCATCTACGCTCCCGCTTTAAACGGCGGTCTGCTCGTAGTCGCTGAAAAAGATAACGGCGTCAGGATAAAAGAGTGGAATTTTGAAAAAGAAATCAAAGTTCCCTCGACGTCAGAAGTCAAAAAGATCAGCGACTGCTTTGTGACTATGGGAGTTGACGCGACTCTTTACCGGCAATTTATGGGTATTGTGCCGGAAATCGGCCGCAATGTTCGGGCCTGGGGGCTGGCCAATTCGGGAATTCTCGGTTTGGCTCAAGTCGCCGCCGGCCGTCTTCAAGCGATTTTTGAACCGCCTCAAAAGGTTTGGGATTGGGCGCCGGGCTTTTTGGCTGTTTTGGAGAGCGGAAATACAATCCGTTTCTTCCGCTTGGTGCCGGAACCGGATTCCGAATTCAGTGTTTTGATTCCGGTGGACGATTACGACTACGAGGCGTTCTGTCTGTTTCCCCAGCAAAATCGTCTGGGATACGTGGCGGGCCAACCGCAAATCGTGGATTTCATTTTTGATTTATTGCCCAAAAAGGGATGGTCTCGCTTAAATCCCGATACCATCTGAAAAGAATTTAGTCCGAAAGGAGACGGAAATGATTGAAAGATTGGATTTGTTGGCGGTTTTGGGAAGAGGAATTCATTTGGATCCTCAATCAGGCCGATGGTTTCCCAGTGGAGATTTGGTAATGTGGGGAAGAACCAAGGGTTATTTGGGATCCATTGCTTCCCCGAAAGAAGTGAAGGAAAATAGTCCTTATTGTTTCCTTGGCGGCGGAGAATTAAATATTCTCGCCGGCGTGGAAATTTACCGGCAATATGGAGCGAAACTGGTGGTTTGCGGCTATGGAGACCGCGCTCCTTACACGAAAGAAGCGGATGGGCCGACCGAAAGCCAGATCGTCAGCGAGGCTTTCGTGGAACGGGGGGAATCAGAAAATTTGTTTTTGCCCGAGATCAAGATCTGGACCAAAGACATGACTGCTCCCCGATTTAACACTCACCAGGAACTGTTTAACATTTTTTCCCTGGCGGTTGAAAGAGGGTTCACGAATGTGGGTCTTGTTACCATTACTTCGCATCTTCCCCGCACCATCGTTTTCGCCAAGAAGCATCTGGACACGGTGCCCGAATTCGCGGATTTACGAGTGAAATTCTTTTCGGCGGAGCTGGTTTTAGCCGAAGCCGACCCGGCTGTCTACGCTTTAAGAGCTCTGAAAATTTTCAGTTCCGCGGCTTTCAAAAGGAACGCGGGATTGGAAGCCAGAGGCACGGAAGCTTTTCTCGCGGGAAGATACAAGGCTTGAACAGTTTCAAGAAAGAAGGTTTTGCATGAGGTTAAAAGTGGTCGGTTCTGTTTTAAAACCGGCTGGACGGGACGGATATTTGTTGGGCGCTTTTTTGCCGCCCAAGCATCCTTTTTTCTCGGAAAATGTGGAAATGGCTTGGCAAATAATCGGTCCGGATGATTTGTCTAAAGCCAGAAAACATCGGCACGAAAAGACAGAAGAGATTTTTTTGGCGCTTAAAGGCGGGATAACTCTTGCCGTTCAGGCCGAGGAATTAATTTTATCCAAAGGAGAGTTTGTCCTGGTTAAACCAGGACAAACTCATTAAGTTGTGGATATAAAAAAGGGAACAGTGCTGCTCATTATCAAAGTGTCTTCTGTTTTGGGAGATGCCGTCAAAAAAAGGAAAAAAGATGGAGATTGCCATAAGGAAGTTAAATAAGGAAGACTTTCACAAAGGTTTTTTTGAATGTCTTTTCGATTTATTCAGTCAAGAAGTCGGTTTAACCCCGCTAGAAGCCGAAGAAATTTTATCCAGGGTTTGTTCTAATCCGGCGTATTGTTTCTTCGTGGCTGAATTGGAGGGCAAGATAGTAGGGGCAGCCACTTTATTGATTGAACAAAAGTTCGTCTTGAAAGGAGCCAAATTCGGCCACCTTGAAGACGTGGCTGTGCGAGAAGAATATCGGAGATGCGGCATTGGAAGGTCTCTGGTAGAAGCTCTTTCGGCTGAAGCTGAAAGAGAGGGGTGCCATATGGTGCGGCTTGATTGCACGGAAGGAAAAAGAGCCTTCTATGAAAAATGCGGATTCAAAAAAGAAGAGCTGACCATGATGGAGAAGATCTTTTTAAAGTAGTTTTTTCCAAAAGTTAAACACTCTGCGAAAACCGCAGAGTGTTTTTAATTTGACAATATGTCTAAAATGAGATACTGTATATCGTAAAGTTCTTTTAAACCAATGATATTAAAAACTTATCCTTTTTTAAAGGGAGGGTGTTATGGAAGCAAAGATGTTTCTTTTGAGAATTCTTCGGGCGGTAAAAAGGAATTGGTGTCTTGTTCTCTGTTTTTTGCTTGGTTATCTTTTCTTTGGTGATATTCGCCACGATGTTTACTATCGGATTATCCCGCAAAAATCCTGGTCTTTCTGGGAAGTTGTTCAAATCTGCGAAAAAACGAGGGTGGATTTGGGGGATTTGGGGTGGACGCTGAATCATAAACTGGGGGAAATTGCCGAATTTGGAGTCCCGGATGATTATCGCTATAATTGGGATGTCGAGAAACTCAGTCGGAAGTTTCGTCCCAAATATACCAACGAAACAATATCCCGCAGTGTTGTAAAGATGGCTCGGATTAAGATTATGCCAGACAAAGAGTTATCCGGGATTGATAACAGGGAACACGGCTTGGGTAACTATGGTTTTTCGGGCGATCATGAAAAGAGTTTCCAAATTATATGCTATGACGTCATTGTGACTCCCGGCAGCAAATATATCCAAGTTGATGAGTCAATCATCGATAGTAGCGGAATCAGAATTTCTGGCGAGTGGTTTATTCCTTGGTCTGGAAAAATGAATAAACCCTTACTTCCGTTTTTTCCGTGAAGAAACAAAGAAAAATAAAGGAGGGCCTAACCGGGCTCTCCTTTTTATTTTTTTAAAATTATAAACTTAAATGCTTTCGGCTGGACAAATCAAGACCCGATTGATATATTATTAATATCTTTGGAGCGTCTTAAGTAAAGCCAAAAATAAGCTATTTTTTAGAGTCTTTGAGAAATAAGTTAATTTCAATGGAAGAGCCAAATTATGCCTCTTTTTCCGCCGGATTTTTGACCGCGGCCGAAGAGACGGTAAGAAAAATCAGAAGCGATTACAGTCAAAAAATGGACCAAGCGATTGAGTTGCTTTTTGAAGCCTGGAAAGAAGGGCGTTGGGTGTATGTCATGGGCAACGGCGGTTCGGCTTCATCGGCCACTCATCTCGCGGCTGATCTTTCCAAGACCATTTGCAGCTCTCCGCAGGATAAGGGACTTAAATCCATGGCTTTGTTTGATAATGTTCCTTTGATCAGCGCCTCGGTCAATGATTGGGGCTGGGACGATTTATTCGTCAATCAGCTCAAAACTTTTTATGTATCCGGCGGAGTAGGAATCGGTTTGAGCGTGCATGGAGGCAGCGGCAAGGATTTGTCCGGCCAGTGGTCGCAGAATTTATTGAAGGGACTGCAATATATTAAAGACATGGGAGGAAAAACGATCGGTTTCTCGGGCTTTGATGGAGGTCCGATGAAAGATTTGGTTGATATCGGTTTGGTTGTGCCATTCAATTCCACACCGATGGTTGAATCATTGCACGCGCTTCTTTTTCATGCGATTGTTTTCGGTTTGAAAGACAAAATCAATGAATACAAAAAGACCAGCTATCTTTATTGATCGGGATGAAAAATTTATAATAAATGAGGAATATTATTGACGATTAAGCATTTTTTTGTTAAGGTATAAAATTGGTTCTTCACAACCGAATAAAACGAACAAAGATAAAGAGTCAAGCAAGAAGAATAAATAAATTGATTGGCTGTCCAAAGAGCAAAAAAAGGAGGATGGAAAGGTGTCAACAATCACTCAAATCATAGGCTTCGTAGCAGCTGTCGTCGGTACATCATTAATGCTTCCTCAAGTAGTTAAATCCATTAAAACGAAAAAAGTAGATGATATTTCTTTCGCGATGTTGTGGATGTATTTTTTAAATTGTCTACTTTGGCTGATGTACGGTTTGCTCATATTGGCTTGGCCGGTCATCGTATGCAATTTTCTGTCCCTAATAATAAGCATCGTTCAGTTGTTTCTTAAACTGAAATGGCGCTCTGGCAAAAAAATCGTGAAAGAAATAAGGGGGAGTTATGTCAGGAAAGGGTATAGCGTTTGATTTGGAAGGCACGGTCATTAATGTAGAGCCAGCTCATCACGGCGGTTGGCTAAGCGCAGCGAAAGAAATCGGGGTCGAATTGACGATTCCGGAAGCAATTGAAAAAATACCTCATTTCATCGGTGGGCCGGATATGGCGATTTTTAAAGAATTTTTAGCGCTTGCGCCGGAAAAATCTACAGATACCGATGAGGCATTCAAGAAATTCATGGCGCGCAAGAGATTCTATTATGATCAGTTGCTGCAAACGCTTGATCTTTCTCCGCGTCCTGGTTTTTTGGAAGTTCTGGGAAAATTTCGTTGTTTGGGTATCCGAACAACCATCGGAACAGCAGTAGAATTGGAGCAAGGCCTGCTGTTGTTTAGGAGGTCCGGACTGGACAATCTTTTTTCCCTTAAAGAAATTGTTCTCCTGACGGACTTCAAAAACACAAAGCCGGCGCCGGATTGTTTTCTTGAAACAGCGGCGCGGATGAAGATTGATCCGGCGGACCAGATAGTTTTTGAGGATTCGCCGCGAGGAGTGGAATCAGGCGTAGCGGCCGGTTCAACGGTCATAGGTATGCCGATCTATGACAACAAAACCGCAATAAATAATTTATGCAATGCCGGTGCCGTCAAAATTTATATGGATTGGCGGCAAATCGATGTTCAGGAGCTTCTTTAAATTAAAAATAAAACAGAGGGTCGGGATCATCGGCCCTCTTTTTTTTTATTAGTAAACAGGGAAGAAGTTGCCATTTTTCTCTTATAATGCTATATTTGTTTTAGCTATTTTTATGCTTAAATGGATAATATAATATTGAAGACAGATGGGAATTGGTAAAAAAACCAAAAATTATTTAAGACCAGCTATCTTTATTGATCGGGACGGAGTGCTCAATGATGTTGTCGATCGGGGAGAAGATTTTTTTGTTCAGGGTAAAAAAGTACGCCGAACCGCTCCGTTTCGCTATGACGAATTTCATTTAAAATCGGGCGTCCCCGAAACCTTGGAACAAATAGGCAATTTGGGTTTTTTGCGAATTTTAGTTACCAATCAGCCGGATATCGCTTACGGAACAATGACTCCCAAAGAGCATGAGCGGATTATGGCTGATGTCAAAAAACTGCCTTTGGATGATATCTTTGTTTGTCTTCACGGCCGGAACGATAATTGCGAATGCAAGAAGCCAAAACCCGGGATGCTTTTGCAAGCGGCCAAAAAATGGGATATTGATTTAGCTTCTTCATATATTGTCGGCGACGGAAAAGGCGATATGGAAGCGGGCCGGGCGGCCGGTTGTGCCACTATTTTGATAAAAACGGATTATAACGAAGGAACGGAAGCGAATATGTATATCGATAATTTAGCCGAAATTTTAACAGTCATAAAAAAACAAAATCAGTTGATCGAATAAATATGAAAATATTCATCGATAGCGCCAATCTGAATGATATCGAAGAAGGTTTAAAGCGGGGTTTTGCCCAGGGAATAACGACCAATCCTTCTTTGCTGTCAAAAGAGCCGAAATCATCTTTTGAGGCTCATATCAATAAGATCGTTGATCTGGTTCATAAATATCAGCCGGGAATTCATTTAAGCGTTGAGGTTTTTTCCCGAGATCCCGAAGAAATTGTTCGTCAGGCCCGTCAATTTATGCATCAGTTTGCCTACCCGCCGATGAGCATTAAAATTCAAACCGGTTGGAACGAATTGGAAACTATCAAAAAATTGAGCGGAATGGGAATCTCGGTCAATTGCACCGCTTGCATGACGGCCACCCAGGCGATCATGGCGGCCAACGCCGGCGCCCGGTATGTCAGTTTATTTTGGGGGCGGATCAGAGATGGCCGAACCGATGTCAGCGCTGCCGCCGCTTGTAATGAAGCTTTGGCTAAAAAGACTCTGGATGAAAAAGATTTTGATCCTTCTTTTGTTGTTAAAACGACCCGTCAATGGCTGGATCAGTCAAACAGTCCGGCGGAAATCATTGTTGGCAGCATTCGAAGCGTTACGGATATCAGGAACGCGAGCTTGGCCGGCGCCCATATTGTGACTGTGCCGCCCAAATTTTTTCCTGAAATGATGCAGCATTTTAAAACCGATCAAGTGGTTAATCAGTTTCTGGCCGATTTTCAGCAATGGCTGAACTGACAGCAATTAAACAAAAATAATTTTCCATGCCATTTTCAAAATCAGATTTTTGGAGCGCGTTGATCGCGGGCGAAGCGATTGCATGGCTTAGCTGGCCGATCCTGAAAAATATTAAAATTTTTGCGTATCTGGATTCATATTACGGAAATTCATCATTTCTGTTTTTTGTTATTTGGTTAATCTTGGTGCCGGCGGGTTTGCTCCTTTGGCTTTATTTAACTCATCGATTATCCGTTTGGCGCTGGCCGGTGATGTTTGAGATCGGCAAATATGGGATAATCGGCTGGCTAAACGTTTTTTTTAGCACCGGCATTTTCAATCTTTTTATTTTGATCAGCGGAGTGTCTCGGGGTTGGTTCGTTGATCTGTTTTTTTTGCTTTCCATCGCCATTACCGTCACTTGTTCGTTCGTTTGGAATAAGTTTTGGACATTCTCGGCCGGCCAAAGCGGTCGAACCAAAGCGGAGTATGGCCGATTTTGGGCGGTTTTGGCCGCAACTTCCTTGATCAATTTATTTTTAGTTCATTTGTTCGTTAATGTCATCGGAACGCCTCGCGGCTGGGAGGAAAAAGTTTGGGCTAATGCTGCCCTGGTTCTGCCTCTTTTAATTTCGATCATCGGTAATTTTTTGGGCTGTAAAATATTTGTTTTCAAAGAACATGAAAATACAATTGGTTGATCTGCAGCGTCAATACAAGCGATATAAAAAAGAGATTGATGGAGCCGTTCAGAGGGTTTTGAACAGCGGCCGTTTTATTTTGGGAGAAGAAGTGGAAAATTTTGAGCGTGAGTTTGCCGATTTTTGCGGAGCCAAATATTGCGTGGCGGTGGCTTCGGGCACTGACGCGCTTTTTCTTTCGTTGAAGGCTTTGGGGGTCGGGCCGGGAGATGAAGTAATTACAGCTCCCAATTCTTTTATCGCCACGGCTTTAAGCGTCTCTATGACCGGAGCCAAACCTGTTTTTGTTGATATTGATCCTGAAACCTTTAATATCGATCCTGAAAAAATTGAAGATAAAATCACTTCCAGAACCAAAGCGATAATTCCGGTGCATTTATTCGGCCGGCCGGCGGATATGGAACCGATAAAAAAAATCGCCCAACGCCATAATTTGAAAATTCTGGAAGACGCATGCCAAGCGCACGGCGCGCGTTATAATAAAAAAAGAGTCGGGACTTTTGGCGATCTGGCCGCTTTCAGTTTTAATCCTCCCAAAAATCTCGGTTGTGGCGGAGACGGAGGAGCGGTGATCACCAATAACGGTTCTTTGGCCAAAAAAGTTCTTTTATATCGGGAATACGGTTCTCAAAAAAAATATCATCATTTGATCAAAGGTTTTAATTCCCGTTTGGACGCGATGCAGGCGGCGATATTGCGGACGAAATTGAAGCATCTGGAAGAATGGAACGAGGCGCGAAGAAAAAACGCTTTATTGTATAATGAATTATTGTCTGATCAGCCGATTAAGATTCCTGTCATTCCGGCAAAAACGCAATCCGTTTTTCATCAGTATGTCATCAGAACAAAACAGCGCGATCTTTTGATAAAATATTTGAACGGCAAGCAAATTGCCACAGGCATTCATTATCCCGTCCCGATCCATTTGCAGCCGGCTTATTTTGAATTGGGCCATAAAAAAGGAGATTTTCCAATGAGCGAAAAAGCGGCCAAGGAAATTATTTCATTGCCTGTTTTCCCTGGATTGACCGAAAGCGAAATCAAATATATTTCTCAAAACATCATTAACTTTTTTAAAAAATCATGAAAGCGGTAATTCTGGCCGCCGGCCGGGGAAAAAGAATGGGAAAATTAACCGAAGAATCGCCCAAGCCTCTTTTAAAAGTTGGAGATAAAACGCTGCTGGGTTATATCATTGATGTTTTGCCGCCGGCAATTGATGAAATTATTATTGTGATCGGTTATTTGGGCGAAAAGATCAAAGAATATTGCCGGCAATATTATCCGGATAGAAAAATAATCTATGTTGTTCAAACAGAACTTAACGGAACCGCCGAAGCGGTGTTGCTAACGCGTCCTTATTTCAAAGAAAAAGAGCGTTTTGTGATAATCTACGGCGATGAGAAGGCGACCAAAGAACAAATGGAAAAATGCTTATCTTATGAATTTAGCTGGCTTTGCCGGGAAATGTCCGATCCGCGGCAATCGGGAGTGGCCACAGTCACTCCGGAAGGCCGGATTGTAGAAGTTATTGAAAAGCCCGAGCATCCCAAGTCCAATTTGGCGGCGGCCGGAGTGATGGTGGTTAACGCGGATCTTTTTCAATATCAGCCGACTCGGCACGTTAACGGAGAATATTTTGTTACTTCCATGATGGACGGTTTTATTAAAGACCATCCGGTTTATGCGGTCAAAGGAATAAAAGATGTGTCATTCAGTTATTCCGAAGATATTGTTAAATACGGTAAAATCGATTAAAATAAAAGATTATTAAATGGCCAAAGAACCTAAAATTTTATTGATCTATCCGCCGTGCCAATTTCAGCCTATTGAAACGCCCAGGCCGGATGGCTCGTTGGGACTTTTATATCTTTGCGGCGCCTTGGAACAGGCCGGTTTTAAAGTTGACCTTTTGGATGCCACGGTTGGCGCCAAGGAAGATAATTTGCAAGACACTTTTTACAATAAAGTAAAACAATCCAACGGATTGATCAGGATCGGCATGCCGCCGGAAAGGATCAAAAAATTTATTGCCCGCGGCGGCTACAATATAATCGGTATTAATTCAAGTTTTACGTCGCAGACCAAAATGGTTTTGGATGTGGCCGCGATTGCTAAAAGCGCGAATCCCGATATTTTAACGATTGCCGGCGGAGTTAGCGCGCGCAGCTTGTCGGAACGTTTGTTGGATGGCGGAGATATAGACGTGGTTTGTCTTAGCGAAGGCGAAAAAATAATCGTTCGATTGGTTCAAGAATGGATCCAAGGGCGCGGGTTTGAACATGTTTCCGGCATCAGATACAAAAAGAACGGCCAATATATAACGCATCCGGCCACTCGCGAAGATGTTTATGCTAATCTTGACGAATTACCTTTTCCCGCGTGGCATAAACTTCCGTTCGAACATTATGACAGTATTTCTTTTTCGCGCGGCAGCGCTTTGGATCCCAACAAAGTCCGTTCCGCGCCGATAATGACTTCCCGGGGATGTTTGTTCAAGTGCCGTTATTGCCATATTTCGCTGGAAAAAGAAGATAATTTAAATACCAGCCAAATCGGATTTATCCGTTTTAAATCCGTGGAACGGGTTTTGGAAGAAGTAAAAAGATTGAAAGAATTAAAAGTCCATCGGCTTTATTTTGAAGACGATTGTTTATTCGCAAAAAAAGACCGGGTCAGAACCATTTTTGAAAAAATCATGGGGATGGGTTTTAAGATCGCCAGCGTCAACGGAGTGAATTTGATTCATTTCCAGCGCCAAAATGAAAAAGGCGAGACGGAAATAGATGTTGAATTTTTAAAATTTCTGCGCCAAGCGGGATTTGATGAAATCACTTTTCCGGTTGAATCGGGCTGCCAAAGGATCATTGATAAATACGCGACCGCCAAAATTAATTTGGCCACTTTGGATATCGCTAAAATCATTAAAACCACCGCCAGTCTCGGCATTCAATGCCCGTTGAACATTATGATCGGTTTTCCCGACGAAACCGAAGAAGAGATAATGCAGAGCGTGGCCTTCGGCAAAAAACTGGTGGCGGCCGGCGCCGATTATTGTTCTTTTTTCATTACCATTCCTTTTCCGGGAAGCAAATTGTATGAAACGGCGATCAAAGAAGGTTATTTATCGCCGGATTTCAATTCCGATTCAATGAATTGGCAAAATCCCATTATGAAAAATACCGCCGTTCCTCCCGAAAGGATCCTTGAATTGAGAGAATGGGCGTGGCGGACGGTTAATCGGCCGGAATATGTTCAGGCGAGACTAAAAAAGAATATCGTAAACGATAATATAAAAAAACCATTATGATATCGATCATCGTGCCAATTTATAACGAAGAAAAAACCTTAGTTGAATTGCATCAGCGTATTTTGAACACTTTGCAAAGATATCCGGAGTCATATGAAATTATCTTTGTTAATGATTGTTCGACCGACGGTTCTTATGGCGTCATGCGGACTTTGACGCCGTTAAAAATAATCAGTTTGCAAAGAAACTATGGCGAAACCGCGGCTTTGGACGTTGGCATTCAAAATGCCATTGGCGATATTATTATTTTTTTGGACGGCGATTTGCAAAATAATCCCGAGGACATATTAAAATTATTGGAAAAGATCAAAGAAGGGAACGATGTGGTGGCGGGTTGGCGTCAAAACAGAAAAGACAGTTTTTCCAGAATTTTGTTTTCCAGGTTTTCAAACCTGATCATCGGATATATTTTGGGCGTTAAAATCCATGATCTGGGATGCGGTTTGAAGGCTTACCGCGCCAGATTTATAAAAGATTTCCGTCTTTGGGGGCAGAGTTTGGCTTTCTTGCCGGCGGTGGCCAAAGAGCGCGGGGCCGTTATCTGCGAATTGCCCGTCGCTCACAACTTGCGTCAAGCGGGGCATTCTAAAATAGGCATTTGGAAAATGGTCAAGGGAATATTCGATTTGATCAGCGTGGTTTTTATCATTAAATACTTCTTTAAACCCTTTCGTTTTTTCGGCGGTTGGGGAGCGATTTCGATCTTATTGGCCGTTTTAACGTTCAGTTTTGCGATTTTTTTGCGGCTGGCGGGCATTCTGCATTTTACGGAAACGCCTTTGCCGACCATCGGAACATTGTTTGCGGTTATGGGCGTTTTACTTTTTATGATGGGGTTGTTGGCGGAAATCCTGGTGCGCACCTATAATGCCGCCACCAATAATTCGCCCCAGGTTGTCCGGGAAATAAAAGAAAACAGATAATTT
>Ga0172379_10009149_pt1 | contig 12278 bp, 12 predicted proteins | sample GrowelOW334metaG_FD_119756 | JGI IMG/M metagenome (GOLD analysis project Ga0172379, IMG submission 119756) | Groundwater microbial communities from an aquifer near a municipal landfill in Southern Ontario, Canada - Groundwater well OW334 metaG | ecosystem: Environmental > Aquatic > Deep... | reverse complement strand
TGCGTTCTCATGCGGGTATTCGTGCTCGCGGTCCCAGCGCGCGGCCTTGGGCGCGAACTGCTCGCGCCCAAGGCGCTCGGCCAGGTCGGCCAACATCTTCTGTGCTTCGTTCAATTGAAAATCCATGTCTTTCCCCTTATTTGTCTGCAGGATCCTGGCGCCGACTGGGCGCTGCAGAAAGCCTGTACAGAGTGTGCCAGATTGGAATGTGCATTGGGCGAACGGCGTCAGCCCCGGCTATACCGATCCGTCGTCCACGGCGACGCGTTCGCCGCCGTTCGCCGCCGAACGCAGCGCCGCTTGCAGCACCGCGACGCCGTGAATCGCGTCCGCCACCGGCACCGGGTAGACCGCGCTGCCGGCAACCGCATCCGCAAACGCTTCGAGTTCGGCGCGCTCGATGTCTACCTGCGGATATTCGATGCGCCGCACCTTGCCATCGATGTCGCAGATTTCGAGGATGCGGTGGTCCAGCAAGTGCAGCCAGCCGCGCGTACCGAACACCTGCAGGCGGACGATACGCCCGGTCGCGGTGAGCGTACTCAGGCAGCCGGTCGCGCCGCTGGCGAAGCGCGCGAACACCGAGGTGGTGTCGTCCAGATCCACTTGCAGCACTCTGCGCTGGCTTTCGCAGCGGACTGCGGCGATCGGACCGGCAAGACTGATGAAAGCATCGATGATATGTATGCCCATTGCGGTGATGCCTCCGGCCGGACTTTCCGCCGCTGTCGCACGCCACGCCCCGGGACGGTAGCCCAGGCCGAAATTTCCCGAGAAATTGCCTTCGAGGTGCAGGATTTCTCCCAACGCGCCCGCGGCGACGATGCGCTGCATTTCGCGGAATGCCGGCAAAAAACGCCGGTTATGCCCCAGCGCCAGCACCACCCCGGCCTCGCGGCAGGCCCGTGCGGCTGCGCGCGCGCTCGCCGCATCCAGCGTGAACGGCTTCTCCACGAAGACATGCTTGCCCGCGGCTGCCGCGGCGGCGATCTGCACGGCGTGCTGGGAGTGCGGCGTCGCCAGGACCACTGCAGCCACTCCCGGGTCGGCCAGCACCTGCGCGAGATCGGTGCCGAGGACCAGCCCGCGCGCAGCGCAATACGCGCGCACCTTGTCCGGCGAACGCGCCACGGCGTGCGTGAAGCGCAATTTCGCGCCTGCCGGCAGGCAAACCGAATCGACCAGGCGCTGACCCCAGCGGCCCGGGCCGACGATGGCGGCGTTCAGCATAGATCTCCGTGCGTGTGTGATCGGCTCGGGCGCACGGGCGGGCGCCGGCACGCAGGAGCCCCGGCATTATGACGGCATTGCCGCCGCCGGTCACCGCCGCTGAAACCGCTGGCGGCGCGTTCTGAAACTTGCTTGATCCTCGTCAATAGTCCGCGCCGCAAAACCGGCACCATTGATCCCTCTGGATCACGTCCGCCATCAGCCTGCAGGGGAAATCCTTGGAACGCCGCGAGTGGGAAATCAGCTGGAGCGACAGCCTGAGCGTCGGCGTTCCCGAGATCGACGCCGAGCACCGGCAATTCGTGCGCCGCGTCAATGAGCTGAACGAGGCGATCGTCGAATGCAAGGACAAGCGCACGGTCGAGCGGCTGCTCGACCTGATGCTGATGGAGGCGACGCACCACTTCTGGCATGAACAGCGTCTGCTGGCGCAACGGAAATATCCGCTGCGGGCGGAACACGCCGCCAGGCATGCCCAGCTCACCGCGCAATTTGACCGCGGCATGAAGGACTTCAAGCAGGCCGATGTCAGCTTCACCTGGGCGCTCAAGGGCCTGTATATCAAGCAGCTGCTGGTCGATCATCTGCTGCGGGACGACATGAAATACCGCGATTTCCTGCGTCAGCAGGATAGCGCAGACCGGAATTCAGGCGACGGCCAAAACGTGCGCGGGCGTACGCCGGCCACGGTGTGATGCGCACAAGGCGCGGAGGCATGCCCGCGTCCAAACGGCATGGGCCAATCGGCCTAAAACCAGCGGCGTACGGCTCGCACAATGCGCCTGCGGCGAGCGCTGCACAAACAATTGGCACACCCGAAATGGCACGCAGCCTGCCGAGCTAAAGCGGAACGGTGCCCAGGGTTTGTCCACAGGATTATCCACAAAATCTGTGGATAATCGTTGCCGCCGCTGCGCCCGCGGCCTCAGCCCGGCGTCATGAACCCCACTGCTTGTAAATCGCGTAACGCGTAGGGCAGGTGCACAAATAGGCCGATCCGAAATCGAAGTAGTAGGGACAGGACGATTTCCGATTGCGCAAATACAGGGCATTGATCGCGTTCTCGCCGACGATCTCGCACTTGGCACAGTTCTCGCAGCCCCCTTGCTGCAGGCAGGAGAATTCGTTTTGGCACCAGATGGTCCTGGCGATGGTCTCCGGGGCTACGTTGTACGCCATTTGCTGATCCTCCTACGCGATACGCTATGGAAGGACGGGGATCGCTGCGATCACAATATCAGGAGCAAATCCCCTTAGTCAAACGGCGCAAGTCCGCGGCCTGATCAATCGGCTTGTTTCATCCGCGCCAGAGCCTGTTCCAGATCGGCGATCAGATCGCCGGGGTCCTCGAGCCCGATGTGCAGGCGCAGCAGGGGCCCGCCCGGATTCCATCGTGTCGCGCTGCGGAATTTGCCAGGATCGGCGCGGATCGCCAGACTCTCGAAACCACCCCAGCTCGACCCGATGCCGAACAGGGCCAGCGAGTCGATCAGTGCAGCGACTGCGTGCTCGCTCGCGGGCCGCAGAACCACGCCGAACAAGGACGCCGCGCCGCTGAAATCGCGCTTCCAGATCGCGTGGCCGGGATCGTCCTCGAGCGCGGGGTAAAGCACGCGCAGCACTTCCGGCCGCGCCTGCAGCCAGCGCGCAATTTCGAGCGCGCTCTGCTGCTGCTGGCGCATGCGTACGCCTATCGTGCGCAGGCCGCGCAGCGCCAGATAGCAGTCGTCCGGACTGACGCAGTAGCCGTAATCGGCGACGGCCCGGCGCACTTTCAACCAATATTGTTCGTTGGTGACGATGACCCCCAGCATCACGTCCGAATGGCCGGAAATGTACTTGGTGCCGGCATGGATCGAGATGTCGACACCGCGCTCGAACGAGCGGAAGAAATACGGCGTGCCCCAGGTGGTGTCGGCAAGCACCGGAATACCTTTGGCATGCGCCGCCGCCGCCATCGCGGGTAGGTCCTGCATTTCGAAGCTGAGCGAGCCGGGGGATTCGCAAAAAAGCGCAGTGGTATTGGGGCGGATCAGGCCGGCGATGGCCGAGCCGAGAGCCGGATCGTAGTACTCGACCTCGACGCCGAAAGCGCGCAGGCGCTTGTCGCAAAAATTGCGCGTCGGCTGATATACCGAGTCCGCAACCAGGATGTGTGCGCCGGAGTGTGCGAACGGGGCCAGTGCGGCGACGATCGCGGCCAGGCCCGAGGGCAAGGCGACCGCAGCGTGGCCGCCTTCAAGCTGCGCCACGGCCTCCTCCAGCGCGAACGTGGTGGGCGTGCCGTAGATGCCGTAGCGCGTGACTTTGTAGTTGTCGGGCTCGCGCCTTTCGTAGGACTCGACATCCGAAAACAGCACGGTCGAGGCGCGAAATACCGGCGTGTTGACCACGCCGTCGTAGCGCTGCGGATCGCGGCCCGCGTGCGTGGTGATGGTGTCGCGCTTCAGTGTCTTGTTATCGCTCATTTTTTGCCGCCCTTTATTTTTGCCTGCTTCAGTCGCAGCGCACCACGGCGCGGCTGATTGTGCCAGATGCGCAGAATGCAATTGCCCTGCGCACCCTGTCAAGCGCGCCCGTTGCGGGAATCATCGCCTGCCAGGAGTCGCCGACCGGGGCAGCGTGTCACACGCCATTCTGAGCGTGTTCGCCCTGTTCGTGTTCGGATTTCCCGCCTTCTGCAATTTGCCGGATACGCAGTCCGCCTGCGACTCGCGAAGCGCCTGCGTGTACGGGGGACAATCGGCTTTGGTGATGCGCGCAATCAGGAAAGACAATCGCGGGGCTGTTGGATTCTTGTACCATTCATCTGCGGGGTTTCTCCTCCCTACCTCCTTTGAAATCCCGCCCTCAAAGCCGATGACGCCCACAAGGATCATCGGCTTTTTCTTGCGCGCTTTTCGCAGTGTCCGCGGCCAAATTTCCACTCGCGTCACTGCCTGCGGGCGTGGCGCGCACGCGACTGCCACCCTCCCGCGAAAGCTCAGCGACGAGACGCGCGCTGGCGTTCCGGGCGCAAATTGGTGGTGCGTACGCGCCGGGCCGCAATCGCGCGCCGCGCATAGACCAACGCAGCCGCGCACACAGCCAAAAACGCAAGACCTGTGAAATTCATTGAAGCCCCCTCCTGTAGCCCAGGCAGATTCGCCGAGCAAACGGCGCTCGGACCCGCATAAGGTCTTATCGGCAAAAGCGCAATGATTCATTAGCGTCCTCGCGCGCGCCGGGCGGCAGCGCCCGGACACCGCTGGCCTGACCAGAGGATTCTCGAAATGCCCTGCGCTCTTCGCCAAACAAAAAGGCTCTGTTACAAGATCGTGTTGGTGGCTGAGCACCAACACGCGCTAAGTGCATCGGGCCGCGGGTAATCGTAGATTTCGAGCCGTCCGCGTCGCCCAGAGGGAAAAGCGCAAAAACAACACGCTTCCGTGACAGAGCCAATAAAAAAGCCCCGCGTGGGGGCTGTTTTGTTTGGCGGAGAGGGAGGGATTCGAACCCTCGATACGCATTTTGTGCATATACGCCAGCACTTACCGCAATCACTGCCTGAAAAACTCGCCAAGGAAGTGGGACACCTAAGTGGACCACCTGACCTTACTAAAATATTGGCTATATTATCCGACACCCATTGCGCCGCCAAGGCCGGCAGCGCCCACCTCACCAGCACCGTCGCCGAACGCTCTCCGCCTTGCCCCCTCCGCCACGCTCAGAGCCACCGACCTGGTGGCTTGGGCGATCGGACTCCGTCCCACCCTGTCGCGCTCGAGCTGGAGGCAGTACAAGGCTGCACTCCGCTGTGCACTTGGCCTGCAACAATCCCCTGAACGGAAAGAAGCGCTTGAGCAACTGAATCAGGCGGACACCGGACCGTGCAAGCGCATCACCCGGAATACCGCTGCGCAAAAATCACGAACACTTAAGCCTGCGGACTTTAAGGCCATCCAGAATTACCTTCTCAGTAAGGAAAGCAAGCTGGCGCAGGCGACCGTCGTCTGGCTCGCCGCCGGCACAATTACGGGGCTTCGACCATGCGAATGGTATGGCACCCGGGTCAAGGAGCATGGCGACGGAAAGCGCATTCTGATAGTCCCCAATGCAAAGAATACCAACGGGCGGGCGAACGGGGATTTCCGGACCCTTGATTTGACAGCCCTGGAGCCGAAGCCGTTCGCGCTGGTAAAGCGCCACATGGCGTTCGTAGCAGAATTTCCTTCGGCTGACGCTCTGCGTCGTGCGTACCACTCCTGCCGTAAACTTCTCCACAAAGCGACGCGGCAATTGTGGCCGCATCGAGAAAAGTATACGACACTCTACACGGCGCGACATCAGTATTGCGCGGACGCCAAGCGCGTTCTCTCGCGGGCGGAGATCGCTTCGTTGATGGGTCACGCGAGCAGCCGTACCAATGCGGTGCATTACGCGCGACGAATATCCGGCCAATCCGGATTCCGCATTCGCCCAAATCCGACGGAAGTTGCGCGTGTGCGCCAAAAAGCCGAATCGCGACACCAATACATCGCGCGCAAAGCCCGGGAATCCACACACACCCCGTCGTCCCAACCAACCAGATAGCAGGAGACACAAATGAAATCTGAACACTACGATGCCACGGACCGCTGGCTAGACGAATTAGACGTCCTGGGGTGCCGTGCGCCTGTCGACGTCCTGCAGGCGCACCTTGGCCGCGCAGCGGATCCGGAACATCCAGACGTCACATTTCTGGCGGGGTATGTTTCGGGGCGGCTGGTGGCGGCGCACTAAACATCCGCCGCCGCCCTGACCCCTTTCGTTATGGCGCGAGCTTCTTCTCACGCTGGCGTTTTACGAATTCACCCATGTATCGCTGCGACTCTCCGGTGTCGAACGCGCGGCCGAATTCTGCGACGCTTTCGGCAATCGATTGGTCAAGCGGCCTGTCCTCCCATTCCCGCAGAAGGCGCTTCTGCTGGCGCAGAGCGTTGGTACCATATCCGGCAAGGAGCGACGCTATACGCGTCACCTCGACATCCAGGTCGGCCAAGGGAACGACCCGATCGACCAATCCCCACGCAAGCGCTTGCGCGGCGTCGATATTTTCCCCGGTCAGGATAAGCCAGTTCGCCCGCGCGCTGCCGATGAGGCGAGGCATGAGTGCGGCATGGATGACCGAGGGAATGCCGACTTTGACCTCCGGCATCCCAAAGTTCGCGGTGTCCGATGCGATGCGAATATCGCAGGCCATTGCCACCTCAAGGCCACCACCAAGTGACCAGCCCGGCATTCGTGCTATCACTGGGGTCGGAAATTGCCGCAGCGCATCGCAGAGCCGCCGCAGCCCTGTAATGAACCGCTCCGCGGATTCCCGCGTGAGGCCAGCCATCTCCTTGATATCGGCACCGCCGATGAAGGCCTTGTCTCCGGTGCCGCGCATCACCAAGACGCGAAGATCTGATCGATCGCGCAAGGCGTCCAGATTGCGCGTGACGTCGTCGATTACAGGACCGCTGAGGATATTCAGCGTGCCGGCGTTCGCAATCGTGACCGTAGCGATACCGTCATTGGCGACGTCGATGTTGCAATGGCCGCCGTCCTCACCTTGCGTCATCGTCATTCCTCCCGACTTCGTACGCGATTACTGCTTAACCGGCGCTCGCTAATAGCGCGCTGCTACCGGCTCACTGTGATCCCAGTGATGCTTCCAGTCCTTCAGATAGACACCGCTAGTACCCGACCGGCCGGCCGGCTCGCATAGCTCAGCGGCCGACGCTCCGCTTTCGGCCCGCCCCTTTCCGGGCGGCTGCCGCGTACGCGATCTCCTCTGCAAGAATGGGCACGGCAAGGTTGCAGGCGTGAATGCCCAGCACGGTGGTGAGCTGGATGGTCTCGAGCAACTCCTCGCGCGTCGCCCCGAGCTTCAGGGCATTCTGCATGTGTCGGCGCACGCCGGGACCATAGAGATGCGTAGTGGCGGCGTTAATAGCCACCATGATCAGCTCGCGCGTCTTGGGGGAGAGGTTTCCCGCGCGGTGCGGCACGCTGCGAAACGCTAGATAGGCCTCCATGAATTCTGGATCCCATTCGCGCAGCGTGTCCCACAATGGATTCCAGTCACCTTTAGCAATATGCGCGTCGATATGCGGTGTGCGGATCGCTGGTTTCTTTTTTACGGTTCTCATGTCTGCCTTCCTATCACGATCGGTTCGGGCCAGCGGCGCGCGTCCTCAAGGATCATGTCGGCACCCTTTTCCCCGATCATCATCGCTGGCGCGTTGGTGTTGGAGGAAGCGATCGTCGGCATCACCGAAGCGTCGATCACGCGCAAGCCCTCGACGCCGTGCACGCGCAGCCTTGAGTCGACGACCGAATTCCCTGGCTGGCCCATCCTGCAAGTTCCGACCGTGTGCCACGCGGTCTGACCCGTGCCGCGAGCGTAGTCGAGCAGTGCATCGTCGTCGAGGATCCGCGGGCCAGGTCGGGTCTCTTGCACGATAAGGCGGCGCAAGGCCGCTTGCGAGGCGATACGGCGGATCAGGCGCAACATGCGCAGACCGCCTGCCCGGTCCTCTGGCTCGCTGAGGTAGTTGGGCAGTATCGATGGGTGTTCGAGCGGGTCGCGCGAGCGCACGTGCACGGAGCCGCGTGAGCGCGGATGCAGCACGAACCCGCCGATGGAAAAACCTGAGAACGGATCGATCCCAGCGCCGGCCGAGCGCGAGTAGCGGTCCTTGCCGCTGATGTGATAGATGCGGATCATCACGTCAGGCCGCACCAGATCCGACTGCGTCCGCGTGATTGCGTGCGCAGTCGACGACGTGCCGGCCATGAGACCTTTGCGCGTCAGCACGTACTGCATCCCGACACGCATGCGATGCCAGAAGCTGCGCATGATGTCGTTAATCGTGATTGGCAGATTGGTTTGGTAGGTGCAGCGCAACTGCAGGTGGTCGATCATGTTTTCGCCGACTGCAGGCAACGCGTGGACAACGGGAATGCCAAGAGAGCCCAACAGGTCCGGGATGCCGATGCCGGAAAGCTCCAAAAGCTGCGGCGACTGGATCGCTCCGGCACATATCAGCACCTCGCGCCCCGCGCGCACGTTCATCGGCACGCCGTTTCGCCGATAGGCGACGCCGGTGGCCCGCTTGCCTTCGAACAGGACGCGTTCAACCACAGCGTTTGTTTCAATCTTCAAGTTTGGTAGGCGGCGCGCCGCACGCAGATAGGCGACCGCTGTGCTGCAGCGCAATCCCTCTCGCGCCGTCTGCTCCAGGTAACGCACGCCCTCGTAGCTGACGACATTGTAGTCGGGCGTCTCGAAGATGCCGATTTCCTGGCAGGCATGTACGAAGCCATCGGAAAGTGCGTCGGGGTCGCGGACCTTGCGGTCCGTGATCCAAACCGGTCCCGAGTGGCCGCGCGCCGCACTTTCTGTATACGGGTTATTCTCCATCCGCCTGAAATAAGGCGCTACGTCCGAAAACCCCCACCCCGCCATACCACGATCTCGCCAACTGTCGTACTCGCGCGGATCGCCCCACACGTAAGCCATGCCGTTCAGCGCGCTTGACCCGCCTAGCACCTTCCCTCTGGGCCAGTAAATGCACTGCCCCTTGAGCTCCGCCTGCGATTCCGTCTGGAACTTCCATGCGTATCGCTCGTTCGTGAGCAGCTTGCCGACGCCGAGCGGTATGTGGATCCAGATGTTGTTACCCTCGCCGCCGCCCTCGAGCAGCAGCACAGTGTAGCGCCCACTCTCAGCGAGACGTGCGGCGAGCGGGACTCCGGCGGAGCCCGCTCCAATGACGACGAAGTCGAATATCCGAGTGTCCTCGGCGCTCATCTACTTGGCCCCCTTGTCGCGATGCTTGAAGGAATCCCTGCGGAAGCTGTATAGCGCGTTCGGATCGACCTGTACGTCCACGATCGCGGGCTTGCCGCATGCAAGTGCCGCGCGCACAGCCTCTTCGAGCTGAGCTGCTTTCTCGACGCGAAAGCCGGCCGCACCGAACAGCTCTGCCATCTTGTCGTAGGGAGGATTCGGCACATCGGCACCAATGTAGCGGCCATCGAAGAAGTCCCGCTGGTAGGCCTTTTCGGCACCCCAGCAGCCATTGTTCATTACGATGCAAATACTGTTGATGCCGTGATTCACTGCCGTGCCTACCTCACTCATCGTCATCCCGAAGCCATCGTCTCCCATCAGGCTCACTACCGTGCGCTCCGGGCACGCGAGTTTCACGCCGAGGCCGCAGGCATACGAGAAGCCAACAAGCCCAAAGTCCAACGGTGTGAACAACGCCGGGGGCCGGTGGTATAGCATTTGGTCGGTTGCCTGCAAGCATAACGTGCCTGCGTCCATCGTCATGATTGAATCCTGCGGCAGCACGCGCCGCAGCGTCCTGTACAACTCGGCCGGCTGCAACGGGTCCGATGGCGGGCTCGCGCGATCACGCTCTTCGAGCAGCGCACGGCGCTTGGCCTGAAATGCGCTTGTCCATGCAGCGACTGACGCACTCCCCTTGGCGGCCGGCAATGCACGTAGGATCTGGCTCGCAACTTTGCCGGCATCACCGGTGATGCCAATCGCCACGGGAAAGAAACGTCCCACGGCAGTGGGCTCGAGATCAATCTGCACAATCTTCGCGGCACGATTGAGATTGTCATAGGAATAGAACGTGGTGTTAAAGCCGAGCCGCGTGCCGAGTGCAAGGATAACGTCAGCCTCGCGCGCGAGTTCCGAGGCGACGACGTTGCCGCGCGGTCCGACTTGGCCAGCGTACAGGGAATGATTGCAGGAAATCGCATCTCCGTGCCCGGGCGAAAGCGCCACCGGCGCGTTGAGCGCCTCTGCGAGCGCAAGCGCTTGCGCGTGCGAGCGGCCGTTTTTCACCCCACCTCCGGCGATGATCAGCGGGCGCGATGCGGACGCCAGCAAGTCCGCCGCCTGTCGCACCAGATCCTCATCGCCAATGGCAGTCGCTTCCGCGCGGTAACCGGCAGGCGCGTAGCCTTCGATGTCTGTAGCCTCGGCCAGGAAGTCGCGCGGAATATTGAGCGCTACCGGCCCCCGGCGCGGCGCCAACGCAGTGGTAAACGCCTCGCGCACCATCTCCGGGATGCGTTTGGCCTGCGTCACGGTCCAAGTCTTCTTCGTCACCGGCTTGAACAGCGCCTGCTGGTCGACCTCCTGAAACGCGTCGCGGTAAATGTGCGCCGACGAGAGCGACCCTGCGAGCGCAACCACCGGAGAGTAGGCCGCGTTCGCCTGCGCTAGACCCGTCACCAGATTGGTCGCACCAGGGCCATTCTGACCGGCGAGGAACACGCCGGCCCCGCCGCTCGCCCGCGCATAGCCGTCTGCCATATGCACGCCGGTCCTTTCGTCGCGCACGCCAATGAACCGGATGTCCCTGGCGTCATAGAGCGCATCGAACACTTCCATACCTGCCGAGCCGATCAACCCGAAGACGTGGCGCACACCCTCGGTACGAAGGGCATCAACCACCGCTTTCCCACCCGTTGTCGTTGCCATACTTGCTTTGCTCCTTTGCTCGCATTCGTGAATCGGTGTTCATTCGGCTTTGGCGCCGCTTTCAGTCAGCAGCCCGCCGCGCTTTTCGATCTCGAACTGGCTGTAGTCAGGGTCACACAGCACCACCTTGGGTGGCCGCGCTGAGGACATTAACTTATCGCGCGCCTCCGGTAGCACCAATCGCACGAACTGTGGCAGACAGATTCTCTCCACTTTGCGAAGTTCGGACACAGGAAAAAAAACAAATGAAATGCTTCAACGCAGCAGATTGCGACAAGCAATTAGCTGAAGATGTCTAAGGAACGATCACAGTCCCGACCCCTTAGTTCTGCATTCCCCACTTGCGCACGGTCCTATGCTCGATGTTGCGGAAGATCAGGTTCTCCACGATGAGACCGATGATGATCACTGTGAACAATCCGGCGAACACGCTGGGTATTTCGAGCTCGTTCTTGTTCTCGTAGATGAACCAGCCCAACCCCCCCGACCCGGACGTCGCACCGAACACGAGCTCGGCGGCAATCAAGGTCCGCCAAGCGAACGCCCAGCCGATCTTCAATCCCGCAAGAATGTTCGGGAAAGCTGCCGGGATCAGGATCTTGGAAACGTAGCGGAACCCGCCAAGGCCGTAGTTTCTCCCGACCATGCGCATGGTGTTGGACACCGACATGAACCCGGAGTGAGTATTCAGCGCTACCGGCCACAGCACCGAGTGGATCAGAACGAAGACAAGACTGCCGTTGCCCAAACCGAACCAGATGAGCGACAGTGGCAGCAGTGCTATGGCCGGCAGGGGGTTGAACATCGCGGTCAGCGTTTCGAGAAAGTCGTTTCCCACGCGGGAGGTGATGGCGACCATAGTGAGCAAAGTGGCCAGCACGATGCCTGCGGCGTAACCCATGAGCAGTACCTTGATGGAGAACAACGCTTTGGTGAGCAGATTGCCATTTACCGTGTGGTCCCACAGGGCCTTTATGGTCGAACTGAAGGTGGGAAAAAGCAGCGGGTTGTTGAGGTAGACGGCGTATGCCTGCCAGATCAGGGCGAGCGCCACCAGGATGAGTCCCTTGCGGACTTCGCCCCGGTTGAAGACCCTCTCCCACGCAGTGAGGGGCTTCTCCACCACGCCGAACGCGCCCATTTCCACCTGTTCCCGCACGAACTCCGCGCGTTTCACTTGTACATCAGGCATGGATCACCTCTTCCTCTTCGATCTCGTCAGCAAACAGCATCTTGTGGATGCGGTCGGAAAGCCGCTGGCCGGTGACCGGATCTTCTTCGTCCTGCCCGTTACTGTTCAGCTCAGCCTTGACTTGACCGGGATGTGGGGAGAGCAGCAGGATGCGATTCCCAATCTTGACCGCCTCGGGGATCGAGTGGGTCACGAACAATACGGTGAAATGGGTGTCATCCCAGAGCTGCAAAAGCTCTTCCTGCATCTTGCGGCGCGTCAAGGCATCGAGTGCTGCGAATGGTTCGTCCATAAGGAGCACGTCAGGCTCCATCGCCATTCCTCTGGCGATGGCGACGCGCTGCT
>Ga0172379_10009148_pt1 | contig 12279 bp, 5 predicted proteins | sample GrowelOW334metaG_FD_119756 | JGI IMG/M metagenome (GOLD analysis project Ga0172379, IMG submission 119756) | Groundwater microbial communities from an aquifer near a municipal landfill in Southern Ontario, Canada - Groundwater well OW334 metaG | ecosystem: Environmental > Aquatic > Deep... | reverse complement strand
GGCACATTCGCAAGCGATGGCGTCACCAGCAACGACGCACTCAATGGCACGGCCGAGGCCGGTGCCACAGTAACGGTGTACGAAGGCGCGAACGCGCTGGGCACGGCGACGGCCGATGGCAGCGGAAACTGGACGTTGACCTCCATCACGCTTGCCGACGGCGCCCACACCCTGACGGCGACCGCTGCCGACGCGGCAGGCAACAGCTCGGCCGCGACAACGCTGGCTTTCACGCTGGACACGACCATCCATGCACCGGCCATCGCGGCGGTCGATGGAACGGTGGCGAGCGGCGGAACGACCACCGACGCGACGCCGACGCTCAGCGGCACGGCGGATGCGGGCACCACGGTAACGGTATCCGATGGGTCGACGGTGCTGGGCTCGACCACCGCTGACGGCGCCGGCGCATGGACCTACACCACCGCGCTCAGCGACGGCGCCAGCCACAGCCTTACCGTGCAGTCGGTCGATTTGGCGGGCAACGCCAGTAGTTCGGGCGTTTTTTCGCTGACGGTCGACAGCGGCAGCGCTTCGCTGTTTGCGCCGGTGCTGAGCGCCTCCCTGACTGCCGCAAGCTACACAGACCAAGCGACGCCAGACACTTTCGGCCCTGCGACCGGCTCGCTGAGCGCCACCGAAACCGGCACGCCGCCGGGCACGCCGCAGTTCACCTACGGCGTGATCGGCGGCGCCGCCTCGACAGCTCTCTCCGGCTACGACACGGCCGAGGCGGGTCACTATGGCACGCTGTACCTGAATAGCAGCAGCGGCGACTACGCCTTCGCACCCGACAGCGCAGCCATCAATGCGTTGCCGCAAACTGCTGCGTTTATCGGCGACGACTTTGCGCTGGCGGTTTCAGACGGCCTGGGCGGAACGGACAGCAAAGCGCTGACGATCAGCCTGACCGGCGCGAACGATACACCTGTACTGAGCGCCTCGCTGAGTTCTACAAGCTATACCGATACGCCGGCGAATGACGTTTTCAGCCCGGTGACCGGCGAGCTGACGACGGTCGACCCGGACACCGGTGCGACCCACGTCTATGGCGCGACGGGCGCAAACGCCTCGTCGGCGATCACTGGCTTCGACCTGGCCGCGGCCGGAGCCTATGGCACGCTGTACTTGAACGGCGCGAGCGGCGCGTACGAGTTCGTGCCGGACAGCGCGGCGATCAACGCACTGCCTGCCGGCGCCAGCGCGAGCGACAGCTTTACGCTCACGGTCTCGGACGGCAGCGCGGGCTCGAGCCTGCCGCTGACGATCAATGTAAGCGGCGCGAACGACACGCCGCAGCTGACGGCATCGGTATCCACGATCGCCTATACGGACAGCGCGGCAGCAGACGCTTTCACTGCGACGACCGGCGTGCTGACCGCGTCCGATGCGGACGCGGGCGCAACGCACGTGTATGGTGTGTCGGGCGGTGCGGCCTCGTCTGCGATTACCGACTTTAACCTGGCCATGGCCGGAGCATACGGCACGCTGTACTTGAGCAGCGCAAGCGGCGCGTACGAATTCGTGCCGGACAGCGCGGCGATCAACGCACTGCCTGCCGGCGCCAGCGCGAGCGACAGCTTTACGCTCTCGGTCTCGGACGGCAGCGCGACATCGAGCATGCCGCTCACGGTGAACCTGGCCGGCGCAACCGATGCGTCGGTGATTTCCGGCGTCGGGCCGTTCAATTACACGATCGGCAGCCCTGCGGCTGCGGTCGCTCCCAACCTTACGCTGAGCAATGTGGATTCGGTCCAGCCCCCGGCCACGTCCGCGACGGTTGCGATCAGCGCAGGTTATTCGGCGGGCAACGACCAACTGAGCTTCAGCCTGCCGACGGGCAGCCCCTTGAGCGGCAGCTACGACAGCGCGACGGGCGTGCTGACGTTCAGCGGCAACGGCACGCTGGCCGACTACCAGGCCGCGCTGGATTCGGTGCATTTCAGCACCACGACGGCCGGCGGCCGCACCGTCAGCTTTACCGTGTTTGACCAGACGATCGCCAGTATCACGGTGGATACATCGACCGTCAGTCTCGACCATCTGCTGACCACCGGCTTCCGTGTTCCCGGAACTGCGATTTACGATGCTTCCGGATTCTCGGTAAGCGCGGCCGGCGACATCAACGGCGACGGCTTCGGCGATGTGATCATCGGCGCGCCGTTCGCGGATGGAGGCAATGGCGCCGCTTACGTGATATTCGGCCACGCCGCCGCCTTTGGCAGCAGCGTGCCGCTATCTGGCCTCGACGGCACCAATGGCTTCCGGATTTCGGGGGCGCATACCTATGACGCGTTCGGCTCATCGGTGAGCTCGGCCGGCGACGTCAACGGCGACGGCTATGCCGATCTTATCGTCGGGTCACCCAGGGCCGGCGGCACCGGCGGCCCGCACGGACCGCAATATGGGGTGAGCTACGTGGTGTTCGGACACCCGGCCACCACGCCATTTGCGTCGAACCTGGATCTTTCCACCACCCCTCTCGACGGCCACAACGGCTTCCACATCTCCGGCCTGGCCACGCATGACTGGGCCGGCTACTCGGTAAGCTCGGCGGGTGATGTCAATGGCGACGGCTTTTCCGATCTGCTGATCGGAGCGCTTTACGGCCAGACGGCCGGGGTCCAAACCGGCGCCGTCTATGTCGTATTTGGCGATGCCGGTATCGGCACCGGCGGCAGCGTGGATCTTTCCGCTCTGGACGGCAGCAACAACGGATTTGGCATTTCGCCGCCGGCAGGCGTTACAACCGTCAACTCGGTCAACGCCGCGGGGGACGTAAACGGTGACGGCTTCGGCGACCTGATCATTACTGCCACGCTCGCCGGCAGCTACTCCGCCGAGGCATACGTCGTGTTCGGCCATGCAACAAAAGGAACCACGGGAACGGCGTTCGGCACGAATGGAAACCTGGATCTCGGTTTGCTGGACGGCAGCAACGGGTTCAGCATCGCCGGCTCGGGCGATAGCAGCCGCGGCCAGCACGTGGTCGGCACCGCCGGCGACGTCAACGGCGACGGTTTCGCCGACCTGCTCATCGGTGCGCCATACGCGACGACGGCAAACGGAACTGAAAGCGGCGCCGCCTATGTGCTGTTCGGCGAGGCCGGCGGCTTCTCGGCCAACGTGGATCTCTCGCACCTGACGTCAAGCCAGGGTTTCATGATCACGGGCACGGCGGCCGGCGACTGGGCCGGCTACTCGGTCAAGACTGCCGGCGACGTGAACGGCGACGGCTATGCCGACATGATCATCGGCGCCCCGCACGCGCAGCTGAACAACCTGCCCTCCGGAGAGAGCTATGTGATCTTCGGGCAGGCGGCGGGGCTCGCACACAATATCGATCTATCAAATCTGAGCCCAAGCGACGGCTTCGCGCTCTCCGGGGTCGGACCCGGCGACGCTTCCGGCTATGCGGTGAGTACAGCCGGGGACGTGAACGGCGACGGCTTCGCCGATCTGATCGTGGGGGCCACTTATGCGTCGCCGAACGGCGTGGCCCAAGCCGGCGAAAGCTACGTCGTGTTCGGCTCGCAATTCATCGCCGAGACGCACACCTATGTGGGCTCGGCATCGAGCCCCACGCTGACGGGAACCGCTGCGAACGACCACTTCATCGCCGGCTCGGCCAGCGACACGACGATGTTCGGCAACGGCGGTGTGGATTCCTTTAGCGGCGGTGCGGGCAACGACACCATGCACCTGGGCCTGTCCGGCTCTTCCGACAGCAGGTACCTCAGCATCGACGGCGGCAGCGGGACCAACACCCTGGTGCTGGACGGGACCGGGATGGTGCTCGATCTCGGCACCCCGGGCGCAAACCGCGTAAGCAATATCGAGCACGTCGATCTCGGCAGCGGCAACAACAGTCTCGCCCTGAATATTCACGACGTGCTCAGCATGTCCGGCGCCGGCCATCAATTGTTCGTCACCGGCCAGGCCGGCGATGCGGTGAGTTCGCTCGGCCAGGGATGGGCGCAGGACGCCACGGTCACAGGTTCTGACGGCCACACCTACGACAGCTACACGCTCGGCGGCGTGGCCTACAGTCAGGGCATGGCCAACCTGCTGATAGACCACAATCTGGTGCTGGCAAATGCGGCTCATCTGAGCTGACGCCGCCGCAGGTTTTCCCCGGCTTTTATTTCCGGCGCACGCGCATTGCGCTGCGCCGGTTGCCACGAGCGCAGCACACCGCTAGACTTCGCCGCATTGGCCGTCGCCGGGGATTGTTATGCACGCCCCAAGGCTTCGCACTAAAAAGAAAGCAAACCAGCATGAGCGCGATTTCACCCGCCCCGGATACCGCCGCTGCGCCCAAATTCGAAATCAGCAGTTCGCGCCAGTTCACCGGCTGGATGGCGGAGCAGCGCCTCGCCCTCGCCTTCACCACCTACCAGGCCGGCAAGCTGTTCCTGCTCGGCCTGAGGCCCGACGGGCGCCTGTCGGTGTTCGAGCGCACTTTCAACCGCTGCATGGGCCTCGCCGGCGACGGACAGACGCTGTGGATGAGCACGCTGTACCAACTGTGGCGGCTGGAGAACGCGCTCGCTCCGGGCCAGACCGCCGAGGGCTACGACCGCTACTACATCCCGCGTACCGCCTACACCACGGGCGACCTGGACATTCACGACATCGGCATCGGCGCCGACGGCAAGCCGGTGTTCATCGCCACCCTGTTCGGCTGCGTAGCGACCCTGAGCGAAACCCACAGCATCCGCCCGCTGTGGACGCCGCCGTTCATCTCGCGCCTCGCAGCCGAAGACCGCTGCCACCTCAACGGCCTGGCCATGGCCGACGGCGCGCCGCGCTACGTCAGCGCCGTGAGCAAATCCGACGTCGCCGACGGCTGGCGCGAGAAGCGCCGCGACGGCGGCGTGGTGATGGACATGCGCACGAACGAGGTGGTCGTGGACGGTTTATCGATGCCGCATTCCCCGCGGCTCGCCGATGGAGTGCTCTACCTCGCGGACTCGGGCACGGGCCGCTTCGGCCGGGTCGATCTCGCCCGCGGCGCGTTCGAGGAAATCGCATTCTGTCCCGGCTATATTCGCGGCATGACCATCCACAAGCATTTCGCGGTGGTGGGCATGTCGCGACCGCGGCACAACAAGACCTTCTCCGGCCTCGCGCTGGATGAGGAGCTGAAGCGGCGCGAGGTGGAGCCGCGCTGCGGCCTGATGGTGATCGATCTCAGAAGCGGCGACATCGTGCACTGGCTGCGCCTCGAGGGCGTGGTCGAAGAACTCTACGACGTGGTGGTATTGCCCGGCGTAGCGCGGCCCATGGCCCTGGGACTGGTGTCGGACGAAATCCAGCGCACGGTGAGCCTGGAAAACGATTTGCCGGCGGCGCCGCGCTAGCCGCCCCGGGAAATCACCTTGACCTTGCGCGCTTACTGCTTCGCCCTGATGCTGCTCGCCGCACTCGCGGCTTCGAGTGCAGTCGCCGACACGCTCACCGAGGCGATGGCGCGCGCCGTGGCGAACCTGCCGGAAGTGCGCGCGGCACGCGCCAATCAGCGCGCGCTCGAGGAGACGGCAGCGCAGGCGCGCGGGGCCTGGTATCCGGCGCTGGACGCGAGCGTCGGACAGGGCCGCGAAAAGAGCAACAACCCCAGCACGCGCTCTCTCGGCAGCGACACGAGTCTTACGCGGCGCGAAGCCCAGATCAGCCTGTCGCAACTCATCTTCGACGGCGGCGCCGCCTCGGGGCAGATACGCCGTTCTCAGGCGCGCGCGCTCGGCGCGGGGGACCAGGTGGCGCAAGCCGCCGAGAATGCCGGCCTGCGCGCGGCCGAAACCTATCTGGAAGTCATCCGGCTGCGCCGGTTGATCGCACTTGCCGCCGAGAATGAAAAGCGCCACGAGCAGACCCTGGCGCAGGTGTCGCTGCTGGCCGACGTGGGCCAGGGCCGCCGCGCCGATGCGCAGCAAGCCGATGCGCGCCTCGCACTGGCGCAGGCCTCGCTCACGCAGCTGCGCGGTCAGCTGGCGCAGGCGGAAGCGAACTTTCGGCATCTCACCGGCCAAGCGCCGGGTGCGCTCGCCGACGCGGGCAACTTCAGGCAAGCGCTGCCCGAGACGCTGCCCGAGGCGCTGGCGCAGGCGCTCGCGGCGCACCCCGCCATCCTGGCGGCGCAGAACGAGTTGCTCGCGGCGCAAGCCGACCGCGAAACACAGCGCAGCATCTACGCCTCGCCGCGACTGGCACTCGAAATCGGCAGTTCGGCCAATCACGACCTCGACGGCGTGCGCGGCGCCTACACCGATCGCTTCGCCATGTTGCGCCTGCGCTACAATCTGTTCCGCGGCGGCATCGACAATGCGCGCGTGCGCGAGGCCGAAGCGCGCGTCGATGAAGCGCTCGCCAATTACGGGAAGGCGCGCAACGATGTCGAGCGCGACCTGCGCCAGGCATGGCAGGGCCTCGCCGAAGACCGCAACCGCCTGCCGCAACTGCAGCGTTACGCCGCGGCGAGCGCGCAGGTGGTGAGCGCCTACCGCAAGCAATTCTCGATCGGGCAACGCACCCTGCTCGACGTGCTCAACGCCGAGAACGAGCTGTTTTCCGCCAGAGGCGGCGAATACACCGGCTCGAATGCGGTCACGCTGGGCGAATTGCGCGTGCTCGCCGCGATGGGCAAGCTGCTCGGGGCGCTGGGGGTGAGCGTGAACGCGGCGCCGCAGACGCAGTTTGCGCGCAATGAAACAGGGACGGCGGCAAGCGAGCCGCAGGCGCAGAAAGCAAAAGCAGTCGATGCGCCCGCGAAGCCGGGCGAGGCCGCGACGGCGCGCGGCGATCGCCAGGCGGCCGTGCCGGAGCAAAGGGGGATGGCAGTGGCGAAGAGCTTGCGCATGAGTATGGGTCTGGAATCGGCTGCGGCCGGAGCCGGGCGGGCCGAACCATGATCGCCGACACGCCTGCAGCGGCAGCCGAGTCGCTGGCCGATCCGCTCGCGGCCTGTCTGGCGCAGACGGCGCGCCTGCTCGGCCAGCCGATGAGCGTCGATTCCCTGATCACCGGCCTGCCGCTCGCCCCGCAGGGGCTGTCACCGGCATTGTTTGTGCGCGCCGCCGAACGCGCCGGTCTCATCGCCCGCGCCCTGCGCGTGGAACTCGCGCGCTTTCCCAAGCTGTCTCTTCCGGCGGTATTGCTGCTGCACGAGCGCAACGCCTGCGTGCTGGTCGCGCGCGACGGGGATCGGGCGCAGATCGTCACCGCCGAGGGCGCGGAGAAAACGGTACCCGTGGCCGAACTCGCGCAGGATTACACCGGCACGGCGCTGGCCGTCACCCGCGCCGTGCGTTTCGAGGCGGGGACCGCGAGCGAGCGCATCCTCGCCACCCACCACTGGTTCTGGGGCACGCTCGCGCGCGCCTGGCCGCTGTATGGCGAAGTCGCGCTGGCGAGCGTGCTGGTCAACCTGTTCACCATGCTGTCGCCGATTTTCTTCATGAACGTCTACGACCGCGTGGTTCCGAACAAGGCATTCGAAACCTTCTGGGTGCTGGCGGCCGGCATGGCGCTGATCTACCTGTTCGACTTCGGCCTGAAGCTCTTGCGCGGCTGGTTCATCGATGTCGCCGGCCGCCGCGCCGACATGGCGCTGTCCTCGGCGCTGTTCGAGCAGGTGATGTCGCGGCGCCTCGACGCCGGACACGATTCGGTCGGCACACTCGCCAACAACGTGCGCGAGTTCGAGTCGCTGCGCGAATTCTTCACCTCCGCCACCATGACCTCGCTGATCGACCTGCCTTTCGTGCTGATGTTCATCGCGGTGATCGCGCTGGTCGGCGGCTGGGAGATGGCGCTGGTGCCCCTGGTAGCGATCCCCATCGTGGTGTTGATGGGCGTGGCGCTGCAGGCACCGCTGCGCGATCGCATCCGGCGCGTGTTCCGCGCAAGCGAGGCCAAGCACGCGATCCTGATCGAAACCCTGGGCTCGATCGAGGCGGTGAAGGCGCTGGGCGCAGCCGCGCAGATGCAGCGCAAATGGGAAGAGGTGGTCGACTACGTCGCCAAGGAAGGACTGGGTACGCGCTTTCTTTCCTCGCTCGCAATCAATTTCTCGGCCTGGGTGCAGATGATGGTGGGCATCGCGACCCTCGCCGTGGGCGTGTACCTGGTGGGGGAGAACCATCTCACCACCGGCGGACTGATCGCCTGCACCATCATCGCCGGACGCGCGCTCGCGCCCCTGTCGATGGTGGCCTCGCTGTTGACGCGCTACCACCAGTCGATGAGCGCGCTCGCGGCGCTGAACAAGATCATGGACGCGCCGCGCGAGCGACCGCGCGACCGCAGCTTCGTGCACCGCCCGGCGCTGGGCGGCGACATCCGCTTTCAGGACGTCGCATTCAAGTACCCGGGGAGCGAGCTCGACGCGCTCGCCGGGGTCAGTTTCTCGATCAAGGAAGGCGACCGCGTCGGCATCATCGGCCGCATCGGCTCGGGCAAGACCACGCTGGCGAAGCTGCTGGTGGCGCTGTATCAGCCGCAGGCAGGCTCGATCCTCGTCGACGGCACCGACATCCGCGCCATCGATCCGGCGGATCTGCGCCGCGCCGTGGGCTATCTGCCGCAGAACATCGTGCTGTTCGCCGGCAGCGTGCGCGACAATCTGTTGATGGGCGCCCCCGGGGCCGACGATGCCGCCCTGCTGCGCGCGGCCTCCGTGGCGGGACTGACCGATATCGTCAACCGCCATCCGCGCGGCTTCGACATGCCGGTGGGCGAGCGCGGCGAAGCGCTCTCCGGCGGGCAGCGCCAGACCGTCGCGCTGGCGCGCGCGCTGGTCACCGATCCGCCCATTCTGGTGCTGGACGAGCCCACGCATGCGATGGACCATACGGCCGAAGAACGCCTGAAGGCACGGATGCAGACCGAGCTCGCGGGCAAGACCATCATCATCGTCACCCACCGCGAGTCGCTGCTCGCGGTGGTTAACACCCTGGTGGTCATGGATGCCGGCAAGGTCGTGGCGGTCGGACCGAAGGACCTGGTGTTGAAAGCCATTGCCGAAGGCAAGGTGAGGACGGCGCGATGAGCGAAGCAGGCAATCCCGGCGAGATTCCGCGGCCAGCGGTGGCCCGGCGCAAGCAGCCCTTGCTGCCGCCGGCATGGCGGCCGGAAGAATTGGCCGCGGACGACGGCGGCCTGCAGCGCTCGCCGCACTGGCTGCTCGCGGCCATCGTCAGCCTGCTGCTCATAGCCGTGCTCTGGGCCTGGCTCGCCGACATCGACGAAATCACGCGCGGCGAAGGCAAGGTGATCACCACGAGCCAGACGCAGTACGTGCAGAACCTCGAGGGCGGCATCATCGACAAGATCCTGGTGAAGGAAGGCGACTGGGTGAAAAAAGACCAGGTGCTGTTCCAGCTCGACCGCGTGCGCTTTGCTTCGGCCTATCGCGAAGGCCAGCAGAGCGAACTCGGCCTGCGCGCGCGAGTCGCCCGGCTCAGCGCCGAGGTAGAGGGCACGGCGCTGAAGATGCCGGAGGATGTGATCAAGAACGCGCCGGCGCTCGCGGCCAACGAGACGGCGGTACATCGCGCGCGCCTGAACGATCTCGCCGCGAAGAACGCCGTGCTGCGCGAGCAGCTGGCGCAGCGCGCGCAGGAGGTGGTGGAACTGCAGTCCAAGCGCGACCGCACGCAGGAGCAGTGGGGAATACTCAAGCGCGAGACTGCCATCACCGCGCCGATGGTGCACGAAGGCGTGGTGTCGGAAGTCGAATTGCTGCGCCTGCAGCGCGAAGCGAGCCGCCTGCACGCCGAGCTGGATGCGGCGACTCTGGCGCTGCCGCGTGCGCAGTCGGCGATCGAGGAAGTGAAGAAGAAAATTCAGGACAACGAATCGCAGTTCCGCAGCCAGGCCGCGAATGAACTGTCGGCGGCGAGGAATGAACTGGCCAAGGTCGCCGAGGCGGTGCCGGGCCTGGAAGACAAGATGGCGCGCACCCTGGTCCGCTCCCCGGTGGACGGCGTGGTGAAAAGCATCGCGAACAAGACCGAAGGCGGCGTAATACAGCCGGGCACGCCGATGGCGGAGATCGTGGCGGTGGACGACTCACTGCTGATCGAAGCGCACATCCGGCCGCGCGACATCGCCTTCGTCTCGGTCGGGCAGAAGGCGATGGTCAAGCTCGCGGCCTACGACTACAGCATCTACGGCGGCCTCGAGGGCAAACTCGTGTACGTCAGCCCGGATTCGATCCAGCCGCCGCAGCAGCCGGGCCAGTCCGCCGAGCCCTATTACCTCGTCCACGTACGCACCCTGAAACCCGGCATCGAGTATCGCGGTAAGATCCTGCCGGTCATCCCGGGAATGACCGGACAGGTCGACGTGCTCACCGGGCGGCGCAGCGTGCTGCACTACCTGCTCAAGCCGGTCAACAAGACGCTGGAGAATGCGCTGACGGAGCGCTGAGCGCATGCTCGCGCCCGGGCAAGGAGCGACATGAAGGTTTGCCTTGCAACGGTCCATTCGAATCCGGCGTTCGCGCCGCTGGCCTTGCTCTACCTCAAAGCCAGCCTGCTCGAGCGGCGAACGCCGGCTGCCGTCGAGGTAAAGATCCTGGAATTTTCCCTCGGGGATACGCCCGGAGAGATTGCACAGCGGATTGTGGAGGACGCGCCCGACCTGGTGGGCCTGTCCTGCTATGTGTGGAACGTCAAGTTGCTGATGGCCGCTGCGCAGGAGATCCGGGAGCGCCGGCCGGAAGTGCGCCTGGTCCTCGGCGGACCCGAGGTCGGACCCATCGCCCGTTCCGTGCTCGAACGCAATCCCGCAGTCGACTGCATCGTGAAAAGCGAAGGCGAACTCGTATTCGCCGAGCTCGTGCAGGCATGCAAAGCCGGCGGCGACATCGCGAAGGTAAGGGGAATCTGCTTTCGCCGCGGCGATGGGCTTGTCGAAACGGACGACGCACCGACGCTGGACGACCTGAACCGCCTTGCCCCGCCCTACCGCATGCCCGATTTCGACCCAAAAGGGCGCGTCATCTGCATCGAGACGCAGCGCGGATGCGTATTCCGCTGCAACTTCTGTTTCTACAACAAGGATCTGTCCATCCGCAACCGGCGCTTCGATCTGGATCGGGTCAAGCAGGAGATTCTGTACTGGCTGCAGCAGGACATTGCCCAGATCTACCTGATGGACCCCATCTTCAACCTCAACGCGGCGCGTGCCAAGGAAATCTGCCGCTTCGTTGCCGAACACAACCTGCGGCATATTCCCTTTCATACGGAAGTGTGGGCGGAATTCATCGACGCGGAAATGGCGCGCCTGATGCACGCGGCGAACTTCCGCTTCCTCGAGGTCGGGCTGCAGACGACCGACCAGGCCGTGCTGGCCACGGTCGAGCGCCGGCTGAAACTGGGCCGCTTCCTCGACGGGATCGATCATCTGAAGCGCTTCGGCATCCCATTCGAGCTGCAGCTCATTTACGGCCTGCCGGGCGAGACCCGCGCGACGTTTCGGCGTTCGCTCGACTTCGCCGCCACGCTGCAGGCGCCGGAGCTTTCCGTGTTCCCGCTGATGGTCCTGCCGGGCACCGAGCTGCGCAGAAAGGCCGGCTTGCTCAAGCTCGAGTTCGATCCCGAGCCCCCCTACTTCATCCGCTCGCATCCGTCGATGAGCGAGGCGGACATCGCCTACGGACTGAAATTGTCCGAAGCCGTGGATCGCGTGTGGACGTCGTGGACCATCCGCCTGCTCGCCCGCGAGGCGAATGTGAGCTTCGCCGAGCTGATCGATGAATGGATTGCGTGGGCCGGCACGCAGGCGCAGGACGCGGCGAGGGAAAGGGAAAGGGAAAGCATGCGGCAGTTCATTCTTCATTTCTGCGCACTGAAGCGGATTCCGCCCGAGTTCTATCAGGCGTCGGCGAGCGCCGAATTCGGCGCCAAAGCGCAAGCCCTTGCAGGCACTGCCTGAGCGCGCAGGAATTCCGCGGACCCGGCCTCTCAGCCCTGCACGATCCGCCCCTGCTCCATGCGCACGATCCGGTCGGCCACGGCCAGGCTCGCGGGCCGATGCGTGATCAGGAGCACCGTGCGCCCCTTGAGCGTGTCGCGGCAGGCCAGCAGGAACTCCGCTTCGCCTTGCGGATCGAACATCGCCGTGGCTTCGTCGAGGATCAGGATCGGCGGATCTTTCAGCAGGGCGCGCGCCAGCGCCAGCCGCTGCTGCTGCCCGCCCGACAGGCGCACGCCGCGGTCGCCGATCAGCGTATCGTAGCCTTGCGGCAGCTGCGCGATGAAATCATGCGCCCGG
>Ga0172379_10009147_pt1 | contig 12281 bp, 14 predicted proteins | sample GrowelOW334metaG_FD_119756 | JGI IMG/M metagenome (GOLD analysis project Ga0172379, IMG submission 119756) | Groundwater microbial communities from an aquifer near a municipal landfill in Southern Ontario, Canada - Groundwater well OW334 metaG | ecosystem: Environmental > Aquatic > Deep... | reverse complement strand
GTTCGGGAGCTTACCGAGAGAGAATTGGACAAAGTCGATTTACATCCTAAAATCGTAGTTGATAGCGTGCTGGATTTTAGTAAAATAAATTTCGACTTAGTCCGAGAAATTGAAAAATTTGCGCCGTTCGGGAAAGATAATGAAAAGCCCAAATTTGTTTCATATAAGATTAAAGTAGCGGATATAATAAATATGGGTGTAAATGCACAGCATGTAAAGCTTAAATTGAAGTCAGATAATTCTAAAATTTTTAACGCTATCGGTTTTGGTCAGGCTGAAAAATGGAATCATTTACGTATCAATGACGTTATTGATATAATGTACTATATTGAAATTAACGAATTTAACGGTTTTCAGGACGTGCAATTAAAAATATTAGATATAATCAAACACGAATAATCTTATGAAATACAAAAAATTAATAATTCATACCGATGGTGGTGCGCGCGGTAATCCTGGTCCAGCTGGCATAGGTGCAGTTATTTGTGATGAAGATAAGAAGCTGATCGCAGAGATCTCGCGTTATATCGGCGAGACCACAAATAATCAAGCCGAATATCGAGCATTGTTGGCTGGGATTGAAAAAGCTAAAGATCTTGGCTGTGAAGAAATTTGTTTTTATTTAGATAGCGAATTAGTCGTTAAACAATTGAATAGAGAGTACAAAGTTAAAAATCAGGAGTTAGCGCCTTTGTTTGTTAAGATATATAACGCCTCGTTAGATTTTAAAAAAGTTACTTATCATCACATCCCAAGAGAAAAAAATAAAGAAGCGGATAAGCTGGCAAATGAAGCAATGGATAGAGGAACTGGAAAATAGAAAAGGACATATAGCTCAGTTGGTTAGAGCGCACGGTTCACATCCGTGAGGTCGAAGGTTCGAGCCCCTCTATGTCCACAGAAAAATCGGCAAATCGCCGATTTTTTTTGTAAAAATTTATATTTTATAAAATAATTTTATACATCCATCTAAATCTTCAATTAAGGGTAATTTAAGAGCGTCTTCCGGTGTAATCCATTTTGAATCTTTGTGCTCGTCGTTTTTAATTTTAATTTTTTGTTTTTCATCTATTGTAGTGTAAAAAATATGATAGACAAAATCGTAGTCACGGAATTTTACATAAATAGTGGAATAAGAATTAAGTTCATTTTTGGGAATTATTATTCCAGTTTCTTCTTTTATCTCTCGTAGCATTGTCGTTGCTGGATTTTCTTTTTGGTCAATTTTTCCTGAAGGAATGCCCCAAGTATCACCTTGAGGTTTGTGATTTTGTCTATGTAATAAAATAATCTTACCGTCGCATTGCACAAAGCAACCGACGGCTTCAAACTTTGGATCGAAAATTCTTGGTTTTTTAGCAAATATCATAGTGTATAGTAGTATTATAATACGTTTTTTTGCTATTTTCAAATAACTTTTATTTCTTTGCATAACTATTTATGGTTGAATAATTCAATTTTTTGTGCTATAGTTAGCATCGTATGAAAACTTATCATATTATTACAATCGGTTGTCAAATGAATAAGTCGGATAGTGAGAGGGTGGCGGGATATTTGAATGAATATGGTTTAATGAATGTAGATGATCGGAAAAGGGCAGATTTGGTTATAATTAATACTTGCGGTGTTCGGCAATCAGCCGAAGACCGTGTTTATGGCTTGGTGCCAAAAACAAAAAAAGAGAATAAAAAAGTAAAGATAGTAATTACTGGTTGTCTGGCTTTGCGGGAAGATGTCAAAAAACGGTTGGAGAATAGTGTTGATCTTTGGTTGCCGATTGTAGATTTACCTAAATTGGCTAAGCAATTAAATTTGTCTAACAAAAAATTAACTTGCTCTAATTATTTAAATATCAAACCAAATTACGAATCAAAAATTAGTGCTTTTGTACCGATTGGCAATGGCTGCAATAATTTTTGTACTTATTGCGTTGTGCCGTATGCGCGCGGACGAGAAGTCTATCGACCGGCTGATGAAATTGTAAGTGAAGTAAAGAAGTTGGTTGAGAATGGCTATAAAGAAGTTATTTTAATCGCGCAGAATGTGAATAGCTACAAACATAATAATATAGATTTTTCAAGGTTAATGCGAATGGTCAATGATATTCCGGGAGAATTTTGGATTCGGTTTGCGACTAGCCATCCGAAAGATATGAGCGATGAGTTAATAAAAATGATCGCAGAATGCAAAAAAGTTTGTCATCACATTCATCTGCCTGCTCAAGCTGGCGATAATAGAATCATAAAAGCAATGAATCGTCATTATACCAGAGAACATTATATTGATTTAATAAAAAAAGTTAGACAACCTATGCCGGATGCCAGTATCACAACTGATATAATTGTCGGTTTTCCAGGCGAGACTAAAAAGGAATTTAATAATACCGTAAAATTATTTAAAGCCATTAAATTTGATATGGCATATATTGCGCAATACAGTCCGCGCCACGGAACAGCCGCGTCGAAGTTAGTTGATGATGTAACTAGAACAGAAAAGAAGAGAAGGGAAGAAGAACTAATGAAAATTTTAAGAAAAACTGCGCTAGAGAATAATAAAAAATATATTGGTAAAATTGAAGAAATTTTAATCTCTGGGAAGAGTAGTGATGGTAAATATTTTGGTTATACAGGAAGCAGTAAAAATGTAAAAGTAGCTAACATTAAAGAAAAAGGTGTTATTGGTAAATTCATAAAAGTAAAGATTACCAAAGCTCAAGATTTTGGATTAGAAGGCGAAATGATAGCAAAACAAAAGGTAATTGTGATTGTTGGTACAACTGCTAGCGGTAAGACGAAGCTGGGAGTTGAGCTGGCTAAAAAGTATAAAGGTGAAATAATTTCCGCTGATTCCCGCCAGGTTTATAAAGGAATGGACGTTGGCACCGGCAAGGACTTAAAAGAATATAGTATAAAAGAAAAAGGCAAAATAATAAAGATTCCATATCATTTGATAGACGTCGCTGATCCAAAAGATAAGTTCGATTTGGCTCAATGGTATAAAATAGCGCAAACAGCGCTCGACGATATTGTATTAAGAGGTAAATTGCCGATTGTCGTTGGTGGAACTGGTTTATATGCTCAAGCGTTAGTTGACGGGTATAATCTAAGCGATGTTAAACCAGACGATAAATTTAGGAATAAGCTCGAGAAAAAAAATAAAGAAGAATTATTTAAAATGTTAGGTAAGCTCAATTCCGCCTTTGCTGATAAGTTGAATAATAGTGAAAAAAATAATAAGCAGAGACTAATTCGTTATATTGAGATTTTAAGCAAAGGACAAAAACAAGAAGTAACAAAAAAAGGAAATAATAAATATGATTTTGAAATAATCGGCGTTACTTTTCCCAGAGAAGAACTAAAACAAAGAATCTATAAGCGATTGATTGATAGATTGGAAAATGAGGATATGATTGGCGAAGTTAAAAGATTGCACAAACAAGGATTGAGTTGGGAAAAATTAGAAAGTTTTGGGTTAGAATATAAATTTGTTTCACAATATTTACAGGATAAAATTGGTTACGATGAGATGGTAAATAAGCTCTATATCGCCAGCTGCCAATATGCTAAGCGACAGATGACTTGGTTGCGAAGGTGGGAAAAACAAGGAAATAAAATTAATTGGACTTAATATAAAAACGAAAAGCAGGTCTTTTGGACCCGCTTCGCTGTATCTTTTATCCCTCCTTCAGCCACCACCTTTCAGGTATTGGCTTGCGATTGTATGGAGTCGCTATTTGCGACAAGTCTTGTAGAACCTTCTTCGGCTCATTACCTGTCTGGCTGTCAGTCTCGCCCTTTACAAAATTATAGGGCAGCACCTTAGAGCAAGTTTTAGGCTCGCAATCATCTGTTTTTTGGTCGCATCTTCTTCTATGTCTGCACATGGGTTCCATTGTTTTCTTCTCCGTGAGTTGAAGCCGTAGGCGTTTTCTTGCTGGCTTCATCTATGTCTTTTTTGCACTCCTGACAAGTTCTGATGTAATTACCCCTCTCATCTTTTTTGAAGTCTTTTCCTTTTTTTACAAAGAAGATGGAAACGTGCTTGGCGCCACAACTGCAGGTGCCGGTCATTCCGCCTTCTGCTGCATATTCGCACCTGGTCATATCTTCGACGAATTTACATTTGCGTTCCTTAAAAGTGTCACAGTAAGTAGCGTGCAGACAAGACGGTTGGCAGCTTGGACAAACGGCAGTTCCTATTCCGTAGTATGTTTCAAGGTCCATTCCCTCAAGTTCATTGAAAGGAACTGACACCTCTTCACTGTTGCCCGCGAAACATCCGATCACATTATCACATTCACCTTTGTTTACACAGGCCACTCTTATAAAGAACATAATTCCTGATTTGTGCAGCGCTCTATATTTTGACACGGCATTCCCCCTTTTTGTCTCTCTTTTTTTGTTTTTACTCCCTAAAAAAATTCCCGTTCGATTGAACGGGAATTTTTTTAGGAAATATATAAATTTCGAAACATTGGTTTCTTGAGGCGTGCTAGTGTTTTTACTTTGTGTTTTCTGGTTTTGTTATACACAATTTTTTTGTTAACACCCAAATTATCTAAAGTATAATGCAAGGGGAAATCTGTGTCAAACCTAAATCTGTGTATAAGTTAAAGAGCTATTATTTAAGTAATTTTAGCAAAATTTCAGCTACTATTTTAGGGTTCGCCTTACCGTTAGTCGCGGCCATAGTTTTGCCGACAAAGAATTGCAATAAAGCTGTTTTGCCGGATTTGTATTGGTTCGTTTGGTCGGGATTTTCGGCTACGATTTTTTTAATTTCGCTTTCTAATTCGGCTATGTTATCAATCTGAGCTAATCCCATTTCTTCCACGATGTTTGACGGATCGCCGCCTTTTTTATACATTACTTCTAAAATTTGTTGAGCAGCTGAAGAGTTAATTTTATCTTGATAAACTAAAGTTATCAGTTCAGCAAAATTTTCTGGTGTGATATGAATATCCCTAATACTCTTATTGTCTGCGTTTAAATGTTTAAATAATTCACTGATTAGCCAGTTAGCAGCAGTTTTAGCTAACTTCTTTTTTTGTCTTTCCCAGTCATCGCCAGTGGCATCTATCCAGGCGTTAAGTTCGGAAAGTACTTGTTCAGTGTAATCAGCTAGATTCTTATCGCTAGCTAAAATTTCAGCATCGTAATCATTCAATTCATATTGCTCTATAAATCTTTTTATTTTTTCTGGCGGTAATTCAATTAGGTCTGATTTTATCTTTTTCAGCCATTTGGCAGAGATATCAAGCGGCGGTATGTCTGGCTCTGGAAAATAGCGGTAATCAGCTGAAGTTTCCTTAATGCGTTGTCTGACCGATTGTTTCTTATTTTCATCCCAACCCCGTGTTTCTTGAACTAGACTTTCACCAGTTTCAATGACTTTGGTCTGTCTGCCAATTTCATATTCAATTGCTTTTTCCACCGTCTTAAATGAATTTAAATTTTTTAATTCTACTTTTGGATTAAGCTGATATTCACCGACTGACACAATTTCAGAATTTTTATCATATTTCCATTTTTTCTTTTCTTGAATGCTGATATTTACCTCGCAGCGCATTTCGCCTTTCTCCATATTGGCGTTGCTGATGTTTAAGTATCGCAAAATCTGCTGGAAGAGCTGGCAGAATTTTTTAGCAGTTTGAGCGTCGTGAATTACCGGCTTTGTCACCATTTCCATCAGTGGCGTGCCAGCACGGTTAAAGTCAACTAGCGAATAGTCAGTACCATTGGTATGTATTAATTTACCGGTATCTTCTTCTAAATGGATTCTAGTAATGGCGATTTTAACGCCGCCAACCTCCAAATAAGCATCATAAACCAGAGGAATGTCATATTGAGAGATTTGGTAGCCTTTTGGCAGATCGGGATAAAAATAGTTTTTGCGGTCAAATTTGCTTTGCTGATTGATTTTGCCGTTCAAGGCTAGCCCCGTTAAAATTACCCATTCTACGGCTTGTTTATTAGGTACAGGCAGTGTTCCGGGATGGCCAAGGCAAATAGGGCAGACAACAGAATTAGGCTCCTTGCCCTCAGAATTATTGTCACATGAGCAAAACATCTTTGACTTAGTTTTTAGCTCGGCGTGGATTTCCAGGCCGATTATAACATCGTATTTCATAAAGTTTTTTTATACTTAAATTTTAGCTTAATATAAGGTAAAAAGCAAGCAAAATAAAAAAGGAATATTCATTAGACATTCCTTTTTTCCACTTAATCGTCAGATTTATTTTGAAGAGATAATCCTTTTTATTATTTTATCAACTTGTTGGTATAATTCTTTCTCGCCCTTGTTGTTGTTAATAACAAAGTCAGCAGTAGTGCCAACTTCGTGAATCGAAACCTCAGTCAAGCGTCCTTCTTCAGCAATAAAGTTGGCTAGCGAAGTTTTATCTTCGCCGGCTTTTTCCTTGCGTTTTTTAGTTCGTTCGTAACGTATTTTTAAATCAGCTGTAACGTAAACTAAATGAAAGTTTTTACCGTATTTTTTGCGGAAAGGTTCAACATCGCCATGCATTCTGATTCCGTCAGCAATAATTATTTCCGAGCCGTTTGACTCTATATCTTTAATTAGAGAATCAATAATTACCGATGGCCAAAAACCTTCTTTCAAAACGATAGCTAGTTTTACATAGTTATCACGATTTGCTGGCAAATGTAAATCTTCTATTGTGCGTCTTAAAATTTTCGATGTACCATAATGAGTAGCGCCGTAATTGCTTACTAAATAATCAGCTACTGCGCCCTTGCCAGCTCCTTTTTCACCAATTAAACCAATGACAATTTTATTTTTTTTCATTTATTTGTTTTATTATTTTATCAATTTTAAAATGTAATTCCCGTTCAGTGCCGGAATTGTCAATTTGAAAGTTTGCTCTTTTACCCACCTTGACGATATCTTTGTCGGAAATATTTTTGTGTTCGCGCAGAAAATCTTTGTATTTTTTTTCTTGGTCGTCTCGCTTCTCATTTCTTTTTGTTAAGCGTTCATGGCGAATTTTTGGGGAAGCAGTTAAATTAATCAATGTAAAACCATTTAACTTTTTAAATGCGCGTAGTTCTTCTAGTTTGCGAAAGCCATCAATGACAATTAATTTATTTTTTTTTGCGTTTATATCGGCAGCCAATGTCTTAGCTAAAATATTTTCACCAAATTCCTTTCTTAAGGCCGTAGCTATACGATCAAGATTATTTCTAGTTACGTCCTGCCGCAACCTATGTAAAATATCGTTCAATATGTGGGAAAATTTTAAGACTTCCGCTTTGTATTTTTTTTGTAGGTAGGCAGCAGCTGTTCCTTTGCCAGTTCCGAATTCACCGACTAAGCCAATAATCAATTTAGCCATATTTTAAAACAAAAATAATAAAAGGCGAATAGAGCCTTTTATGTAAGTTTTCTTGCTATTTTATCGTGTTAATTCAACGAATTGATAGCCAATATTATTATATTCCTTTTTTTCTTGTTTGACAATATTCTTAAATTCCGAGTAATCAGGGAAAAAGGTGTCGGCTTCCGGCGCGTCATTAACTAAGGTTAGATACAATTTTTCAACGTAGGGTAGGGTTTGGGTGTAAATTTGACCGCCGCCAATTATAAAAACGTCTTTGTCCGCTTGTGCCTTGCCTAAATTTATCGCATCTTCAATAGAGTGAACAACTTCGCAGCCTGGAGCTAAAAAATTCTGCTCTTGCGCGATAACGATATTAAAACGGTTCGGTAAAGGTTTGCCGATTGATAAATAAGTATTCTTGCCCATGATGACGACATGACCGGTGGTAATATCTTTAAAATGTTTCATGTCGTCAGGAATATCCCAGAGCAACTTATTTTTGCACCCGATTTCCCGGTTAGTGCCGACGGCGCAAATTGAAGAAATCATAGTCTAAGTGTTATTTTGATTTTTAACAAATTTTTTCCAACTATTAGTAGCAACACCACCGCTTGGACTTAATTCGGCCTTGATAGTAGGATGCGGATCATAGTTAGCAAGCTTCGCATGTTCTGGCCTAAAATCATCAATTTCTTTTACAGAATCATCAATAAGTAATTGCGGAAGTTCTTTTGGTTCACGGCTCAACTGCTCTTTTACTTGTTCAATGTGGTTACCGTAAATATGTACATCACCAAAAGTATGAATAAACTCGCCAGGTTGGTAACCGGTTACTTTTGCCAAAATAATTGCGAGCAATGAATAACTAGCGATGTTAAACGGCACTCCTAAAAATATGTCTGCACTTCTTTGGTATAGTTGCAAGGATAATTTGCCATTTTTTACATTACATTGATACACGTTGTGGCAAATTGGAAAGCGCGAAGCTTCTTCCGGTAAGGCCATCTCATAAAGATATTCAGGATTCCAAGAATTGACTAAGGCGTTGTGACAATCGGGATCTTTACGGATTTCGTTGACTACCCATTGCACCTGATCTATCTTCCCGCCATTTTTTGCCGGCCACCTACGCCACATTTCACCGTAAATATTTTTTAGTTCCCCGTATTTTTTAGCAAATTCGTTGTCACCCGCAATTTTATCTATAAATTCATCCTTTGTAAGTTCCGGAGCTTCGCCTTTTTCTATCAATTCGCGATATATTTTATAAGGATAGTCATCCCAAATATGGACTTTGTTATCGACTAAATATTTTATATTGGATTGCCCAGACAGGAACCAATAGAGTTCTTCCAAAACTCCCCGCCAATAAACTTTTTTAGTAGTTAGAAGTGGGAATTCATTGCTTAGATCAAAACGAATTTGACGGCCAAATACACTGTATGTTTTTGCGCCCGTTCCTTTGTCTTCCTGCTCGATGCCATTGTCTAAAATATCTTGCATTAAATCTAAATATTGGTATTCTTGATGTTTTTTGTCGCTCATATTTTTTAAAATTATTCTTGCCAATTTTTTAAATATTTTTTTACTTCTTTCATTAAATCTTTTAAATATTTCTTGCCAGTTTTAGTCTTCATGTATTTTTTCCTCTCCTGGTAATATTCTTTTAAAAATCTAAGGTAATTTTTTTTATCAAAATTTGGTTTTACAGCTTTTACGTCTATTATCGCTAGGCCATCAGCTTCAAAAACGAGTTGCCTGTCGGTCTCAATGATATTATCGTGAATATTGTGATTGCCAACTAAATAGGCAATACGATTTATTTCTTTTTTAGTAAAGTGATATTTGGGAAATATTTCCTTTACAATTTTGGCAGCAATTTTCGCATGATTATTAGCCCTACTTCTTTTGACTGACATTAATTGATCGAAATTGTAATTTTTCTGCAGGGTGGGGTAACCGGTATCATGAAAATAAATAGCTGGGATTAAAGTTCTTTCGTCACCGCCTTCATGAGCTATTAATAGTTTCATCCATTTTACTGCGCATAAAGTATGAGGTACATCCCAATTAGGTTTTCCTCGTTTTAAGAATTTTAAGGCTTCTTTTTTTATTTTGACTTCGGTCTTTTTATCTAATTTCATCGGTTTGTGTCTGCGCTCTTTAAATTATTTTTAATACCCATGCTCACTGTAGAATATTTTTTTTCTAACATTATTTATTGCTTCTCTAATGTATGGAATGGTATTTTGGGGAAGTTTGTTTGTAGGAAACCAGCTTAAATCATCGCATTTGTTCGGCTCCATATTTTTTATTTCCCCCTGCCATTTCTTAGCAACAAAGAAGATATCTACTCGTTCTTTTAGCTCTTTTTTATTTTCTGGAACATATCTGTTCATAACGTGCACTACGCTAAGATCCTTGGGTCGCAAGATAATGTTCGCTTCTTCTTTCGCTTCTCTTATGATTGCATCTAAAAAACTTTCATTGCCATTTAAATGTCCAGATACGAAACTGTATTTCCCATCTTGATGTCCGGTATTAAAACGACGCAACAATAAAATTTTATTATTTTTGATTAAAATCAAAAAGGAAGCTGGTACTATTTTAAATCTTTTTTGTGTCATGGCTTTAAACCTGTACTTCGGCGCCATTGGTGGCGACGCGTCCACCTTGCCATTGTCCGCGATATTGGTTGCCTTCGCCCAGAACTTCATGAAAAGTGATATGAACAATGCGTGCGCCAAAGCTAACTTTAATATTACTTTTGCCTAAATTACAAACACCAAAGGTTAGCTCACCGCAGTAGCCTGGTTGAACAACGCCGTTAAATAAACCTAAACCAGAGCGAAACATAGTAGTACGTGGAAATATTATGCCGGAAAGGGTGGTGGGCAAGTTTACTTTTTCAATTGTTTTTACTAAATAGTATTTGCCTGGTTCAAAAATAAAGAAGCTATCTTTTTCTTCTTTGCCTTCTTCGTATTTTGCTAATAATTTTATAGCTGGTGTGTTTCTTTCTTCAACTCCCAAAAAACCATCACCTTCTAACTCATAGACTTCACCCAAGCGCAAATCAAAACCAGCTCCTTCCGGGTTATTTAATTCGCGGTCACAAAGATTTTCGACTAATTTTACTTCGTTGACGAGCTCGTGTAATTTTTTAATGCCCAGGATCATATTATTATTAAGTAAGGGTAATTTATCAATTACCCTTACGTTTTAATCATTATTAACTATAATTTTTCCATCATACTTTCTTACTATCATTCCGCGCTTGGCGGCGAGTTCAGCCGCTTCATTTTCTTCTTCCTTATTTTCTCCGCCAGTTTTAATTCTTTCATACTTTCCTAAATAAACAATTTCTTTTATACCAGCGTTATTTAAAGATTTTAAACAATCATAACAAGGATAGATGCCCGTATAAAGAGTAGCGCCTCGTAGTCTAGTTGGATCTTGCGCGTTAATAATACCGTTCATTTCAGCATGTGCACCACGACATCTTTTTAGTTGCTTTGTTTCCGGGTCGCCGTCTACTTTTGCGCAGCCAGCTTCAAGGCAATGATAATCGCCTTCCGTCGGGCCATTGTAGCCCATGGAGATAATGCGGTGATTCTTGTCGACAAAAACAGAGCCCATTTCGTGAAATTTACAAGCAGCGCGCTTGGAAATTAAAACAGCCAGGTTCATAAAAGTTTCGTCCCAGCTTAGTCGTTTCGTTTTCGGATTGTTGATACCAATCATAAGAAAAATCATCCTTAAAGGATGTAGATTAATGTTAATTAAGTGCTTTATTATTTTAGCAAAATAGGGTAGATAGGGCAAATGGAAAAGAGGCTTACAAAAATAAGCCCCTTTCCTCCCTGATAATGTCCCAGAGATGTCGTTTGCTATGTAGTAGTAGCTTCTTCCGCGGGTCTTAAATACGCCCCGATCTCCTTGAGCGTTTTTGCGCCCGACCTTTGATTGTCTGACATCTCAGACTCAGGAATGCCGGTGAGCAGGTTGGTCAGCGCAGATTCAGCTCCCTCGAGCAGTCTGTCAGCAACTAAGCCCCTTACAATAGCATCCTTTAAAGAGTCTCTGTTGTGTTTTCCGGACATAGAACTCCCCCTTTCTTTGCTTTTCTTTTTTTTGTTGGTTTTATATTATCAAAGATAACATAAAAGTCAAACTTAAAACCTCCTTTAGGGGGAGGTTTTAAGAAATATATTTGAAGTAGTTCTAACTATCGAGTCGAAACTTTTATGCCAGGACCCATGGAAGAGGTGATAGCTATATTTTTAATATAGACACCTTTGGATTTAGCAGGCTTAACTTTTTTTACAGTCTCTAGAATAGTGTTAAAGTTTTCTAATAATTTATTGGCATCAAATGAGATTTTGCCGATAACAACGTGAACATTGCCAGTATCATCGTTCTTAAAACTGACTTTACCTTTTTTTAATTCAGCTACAGCTTTGGCAGGATCAGGAGTAACGGTCTCATTTTTAGGAGAAGGCATTAATCCGCGAGTGCCAAGAATTTTAGCGATTTGGGCTAGATTCTTCATCATTGCTGGTTCAGCTACTGCAACTTGGAAATCAGTTTTTTCAGTCTTTTTAATTTCGGCGATTAAATCATCACCGCCAACGATATCGGCGCCAGCCGCTTTTACAGCCTTTTCTTTGTCAGCACTGACGAAAGCAGCCACTTTGATAGTTTTGCCAGTACCATGGGGTAGACTGACAGCATTCCTGATTTGCTGGTCACCTTTTTTAGGGTCGATACCTAAACGAAAGTGCACTTCAACAGAAGCATCGAACTTGGTTTTGGATAATTTTTTGTTTAGTTCTAAAGCTTCTTCAATTGGATAAGCTTTTAACCTATCCCATTCTACTTTAGGTGTTTCTTTTTTTTCTTTCTTTTCGGTTTTTTGTTCTTCTTTCTTAGTCATTATTTT
>Ga0172379_10009146_pt1 | contig 12281 bp, 17 predicted proteins | sample GrowelOW334metaG_FD_119756 | JGI IMG/M metagenome (GOLD analysis project Ga0172379, IMG submission 119756) | Groundwater microbial communities from an aquifer near a municipal landfill in Southern Ontario, Canada - Groundwater well OW334 metaG | ecosystem: Environmental > Aquatic > Deep... | reverse complement strand
GAAGTTGTGGCTCAAATAATAAAACTGGGCAGAAAATCTTTGGCTATAAAAGCGGATTTAACAGAAGATAAAGATGCCAAAGAAGTAGTTGAAAAAGTTATAGAAAATTTTGGAAGAATTGATGTGCTTGTAAATAATGCTGGTAGATATGTCGATGGTGATGAATGGAATCTTGAATCAGAAACATGGATTGAGTCTTTGAAACAAAATTTGGTTTCCGCGATGAGTGTTTCCAAATATGCAACCGAATTTTTTCAAAAACAAAGCAGTGGTATTATTGTGAATGTGGCCTCTAAACACGGTGTTTCTGGTCTTGCTGATGCAATTTCTTATGGCGCTTCAAAAGCCGGAATAATAAATATTACCCAATCATATTCAAAATTATTATCTTCATTCGGCGGCAGAGCAAATTCCGTTTCTCCTAGTACTGTAAATACTGGTTATTGGTTAACAGCGCCAAAGGAAGAGCTGGAAGAAATGTTATCTAAGAGGCCGAATCGCAAACTTATTGATCCAAAAGAGGTGGCAGAAAAAATAGTTTTTTTAGCTTCCGACGAAGCAAAAGGCATAAACGGACAGAATTTTATTATTGAATAAAACAAAGTTTTTTGATTTATGGTTTGTTCTAATAAAAGCTGGATTGTGAGATAATTTAATATTATAATCGATAGACCATTACAAATTAATATGGATGAAGAATTATTAAAATTAATTAGCCAAGAAAAAACTGAAGGTAAGGAGTTGTCCGATGAAGAAATGGAGGAAATTGTCTCAACTTACTTATCTGGTATTATCTTGCCGGCTAAATTAGAAAAACAGATAATTTTATGTCCGGTCGGTTTGGTTGGGGCGGGGAAAACAACTGTTTTAAAGCCAATTAGCGAAAAACTTGGTTTGCTTAGAATATCAATGGACGAGATTAGGGAAATTTTGATTAAAAAAGGTTTCAACTTGGTTCGTACTCTTGAGATGGCTGTAAGAATTATAGATAATTATATAAAATTAGGTTTTAGCTTGGCCATTGATGCTGATTGTATAACAATAGACGTTCAAAATTATCTCAATTCAATAAAAAGCAAAACTGGCGCAAAATTAATTTGGATTCATATTAATCCGCCGGAAGAATTTATGATAAATAAGCTTAATAATTATAAACATGGGGCTCTTTTTAAAGATGCTAAAGAGGCCCTTTATTGTTATGAAAGAAGAAAACCCTTGCATAAAGAATTTTTGCCGAAGATGAGTTTTTGTTATGAGTTTGATACATCAAAAAATAATATAGATCAACAAATAGAAAATTTTTTGGATTTAATAAAGAAAGACTTAAAATAATTTAAATATCATGATTTATTTAATTGGTGGCGCACCGAAATGTGGCAAGACAACTTTGGCGAAAAGATTAGCGGAAAAATATCAGATTCCTTGGATTTCGGCTGATACTTTGCAAAATATCGTTTGGGCATATACGCCAAAGGAAAAACGGGAAACTTTATTTCCACACAGTCATTTGCGAGGGGAGAGTAATGATGGGTTTTATTCAAAATATCCTGCGGAACAAATAGTAAAAAATTATATTACCCAAGGCGAAGCTACGTATAGCGCTATTAAGATGATGGCAGAAACATATTTAACGGACGGGGATGATTTTATTGTTGAGGGTTATCAAGTAACGCCAGAAGTAGTAAATGAGATTTTTGAAAAATTTGGACAAGAACACGTTAAGGCGGCTTTTCTTGTTAAATATGACGAGCAAAAATTTGTTGAAAATATTCATAAATCAACCACCCCGAATGATTGGATAATTAGAAAGACAAAAGACGAGATAACTTATAATCTAATTGCTAAAATGGTCGCAGAATATTCTCGCTATTTTGAAACGGAAGCCAAGAAATATGGATTTGCTGTTTTTAATTTGGATGGCGATTTTAATGAACAATTTGAAATAATTAAAAAGCGATTTAAAATATAATTATTATGAGCACAGAACAAATCACGCCACAACTATCAGCTGAAAAAGTTGTAGAAAAAGGTGGAGTTTTTCAAAATTACAGTGATTTTTATAAGGCTTATTGCGGCGTTTCTGATGGGCCGGCTAAGGGGCCTAAAATAGTTAGAATTTTTGGTAAAAAAATAGAAAATAGGGAAATGGTTGATGATCCCGATTCGTTTGTTGACTCAATAGCTCACAAAATTGGGTCCAGCTATGCTAATATGAATGTTTTTTCTGGACGCGAGCTGATTTATTGGTTCCAACTTGATCAAAAAAATATAAATCAATTTAGAATCGAAGTGTTTGAAAAAGAATATTAAAATAAACAAAAAACACCTTGTAGAGACGCAAAATTTTATGTCTCTACAAGGTGTTTTTTTAATTTATTATATTATTTTAAGTGACTGTTTAGAATGGCGTGATAAATATCTTTTCTGGTGACAATGCCAATTAATTTTCCATTTTCAACAACCGGCAAACGATGAATTTTTTTGGCAAGCATGGTTGCGCCTGCTTCCATAATTGGAGTTTCGGGACTGACGGTGATTAGATTTTTGGCCATGAATTTTTCAACTGGATGAGTAAAGGCTTCTTTGATTTTTTCTTCACGTTCTTCGAAGTTTTTGTATTCTTCGGGGCGTTCATAAAAACTTTGATAGTAGGGATAAAGGATTCGGAACAAATCTTTTTCAGAAACCAAGCCGACCAGTAGTCCCTGATCATCAACAATTAGGATGCCAGAAACATCGCGAGCGATCATTTTTTCAGCCACCTCTTTATAAGGAGCCTCTTTATTAGCCGTTATTAAAACGGTTGTCATGACTTCTTTGACTTTCATATAATTGGTTGGTTAATTATAAATAGTCGTTAGTCGTCTCTATATTTAACATAGCACGGGAAATATCCGCTGGCAAACATTTTTATTATTTTCCCTATTATTAGGTAAAAAAACCCGACCAAACTTGTGTTTGATCGGAAGGTGCTATTGGGCGAGGAATTTTTTTATTCCTCGAGGTTTGGCTGCTGGTCAGTTATTGTTCAGTTGACCCGCGAGGCCATAGGCTTGGTTCTAAGGGTGATTAGAATGGAATGCCTAATTTAAATATAGCACAGAAATTAAAAATTCAAAATTAAAGATTCAAAGATTCCCGCCTTGATTCGCTATTTTTATTGTTTGAAGTTAATACACAGGAAAACGCTTTTAATAAAAACAAATGATAATACAAGGCTATGCAGGACTAAAAGAAAAAGAGATTACCGAAGTAATCTCTTAAAAAATGACGGAGGCAGGGTTGGTAGAAGCTGTTATGAAACTACCAACCCCAGCCTATTACTTTCAACGGAGTGAGGACGCCGCTGAAAGTGTTGAGTGGCAGTCAAAGGAAACGAGTTATCATTAATTGGTATCTTCCTAAGACTGCCACCGGGATTTTTGATCAATTTTACTTTGAGGGTAAAACGACCTTTAAAGGGCTTATTTTAGGAGCTTTTAAACGGTGGCGGCGATTCGATCTCTGCCCAAGATCTATAATTATCGCCGCTCCCGCTGCCCCTTACATCTTTACCTTATCACCATCACTATTATTGTCAAGGTTCGCTTGCGGCGCTGTAAAGATCGCTAATTTATCGGTAATTTGTTTTAGCCCCACGCAGTGGTCGTGCCAGGGTGGAGGGTTTTGAGGCGTGGAGGGACGGGCTTCGAAACGGAGCCTGCCCGCCTCTGGAGGGAGTCCCTCCTCCCTAAGGCTTTTTCTTGCTAAAATGTCGAAAAGCTTTTATAATAATAATGAAAAGTTAGAAAAAAACTTATGAAAGTTAAAAGAATTCGTAAAGCAATTATTCCGGTCGCTGGTTTTGGCACGCGTTTTTTACCAGCTACAAAATCTCAGCCTAAGGAAATGCTGCCGATAGTTGATAAACCGGTGGTGCAATATATTGTGGAGGCGGCGGCAAAATCCGGGATCGAAGAAATTATCATGGTGACTAATAGTAATAAGCGGGCAGTTGAAGATCATTTTGATTATGCTCCTGAACTGGAAAATTTTTTAGCCAAAGTCGGCAAAAAGGCATTGTTGCAGGAAATCAAAGCGATCCCCAAGCTCGCTAATTTTATTTATGTTCGTCAAAAGGGGCCTTACGGCAATGGTACGCCGGTTTTGAATGCCGAAACTTTAATTGGCGATGAGCCATTTGCTGTGTTTTTCGGCGACGAGTTTTTTGCCGCCAAACAGCCTTGGATGGCGCAAATGATTAAGGTTTATGAGAAATATCAGGCTTCGGTTTTGGGTGTGATGCGCGTGCCGAAAAGCGAAGTTTCGCGTTGGGGCATTGTTTCTGGTAAAGAAGTTGAGCCAGGAATTTTTCAGATCACCGATATTACCGAAAAACCGACGCCAGAACAAGCAAAATCAAACTTGGCGATTTGTGGTGGCTATATTTTGATGCCGGAGATTTTTGCGATTTTAAAGAAAACCAAAATCGGCAAAGGCGGAGAATTATGGTTAGCTGATGCTCTTGCTACTTTACTGAAAAAAAAGCCGATTTATGCTAAACTTATAGACGGAACCTATCATGATGCCGGCACTGTTCAGGGTTGGCTCGAAACTAATGTTGCCCTCGCCCTGGAACACCCGGTTTTTAAAGATAATTTCAGAAAATATTTAAAAGGACTAAAATTAAATTAGAAAATTTCCTCCACGGGCGGATCCCCAGCCAAAGGCGGGCACAGCGCCTTTGGCGGAAAAAATTGAAAATTAAAAATTAGGAATCTTTAATCTTGAATTTTGAATCTTAAATTTTGAATTCTATGTTGCGACCAAAATTTCGTTCATTCGCTTGGATTTTATTGATTGCGGCTTTTCTGACCAGTGGTTTATCGTGTAAACTTTTTCCGCAAACTTCAGTGGCGCCAGAACTTACCCAAACCACCACTTTGGAATATTGGGGTGTTTGGGAAGATCGGGATAATTTAGCGCCGGTGATTGCTGATTTTCAAGCGCTTCATCCGAACATTCAGATTAATTATCGTAAATTTCGCTACTCCGAATACGAACAAAAATTATTGGAAGCTTGGGCTGAAGACAGGGGGCCGGACATTTACAGCATCCCAGCTGCTTGGCTGAAAGAATATCAAAGTCGCATTACACCGCAACCGGACGCCGTCAGATTACCATTTCAAGAAGTGACCAAAACCTTAGGTAAAACAGAAGTGCAAACGGTTGTTAAGCCGGTAGCTATTTTTTCTCCGTCTGATATTAAAAATCAATTTTCCGACACTGTTTATAGCGATGTTTTATTAAACAATAAAATTTATGGCTTACCGCTAAGTGTTGATAGTTTAGCCTTATTTTATAATCGCGCCCTTTTGGATGCTGCTGGTATTCCTACTCCGCCTACAACCTGGGAAGAGGTAGCTGTTGCTGCTAATAAAATTACTTTGCTTAACGCTAGCAATAATTTTGTTCGTTCTGGCGTGGCTCTGGGTACGGCCGAAAACATTACCAATGCTCCTGATATTTTATCTTTATTAATGATGCAAAACGGCGCGCCAATGTCTGATTCCAGAGGTAATATTTCATTTGCCAGCTTAAGTGATAAAAATTATTCTCCTGGTTTAGAGGCTTTGCGTTTTTATACCGACTTTGCCGACCCTGTTAAAGAAGTTTATAGTTGGAATAGTGCTCAATTAAATTCGTTGGATGCCTTTGCCGCTGGTAAGGTCGGCATGATGTTTGGTTATGCTTATCATTTGCCGGTAATCAAGGGTCGTTCGCCAAAATTAAACTTTGGTGTAGCTGCCATGCCACAAATCAGTACTAGCGGCCGCGTAACAAATTATACTAATTATTGGGTAGAGACAGTTTCTCATAAAGCTAAGAATGTCGAAATGGCCTGGGGTTTTGTAAATTTTTTAACCTCTCCCGCAGAAGCTGAAAAATATCTAAGCGCGGCTAAACTACCAACCGCTCTCAGGGCCCTAGTCGCCACCCAAACCAGCGATCCGGAAATTGGCGTTTTTGCTTCCCAGATGTTGACTGCTAAGCGTTGGTATCGCGGACTAGACGTTTTGAAAATGGAAGATGTTTTTAAAAATTTAATTGCTAATTTTCCACGCGCCGCCAAGCCAGCTGAACTATTACAAAGAGCCGCAAATGAAGTCGCGCAATCTTGGTAAGTAGATTAGAAAATTAAAAGATTAAAAGATTAAAAATTAATAATTTCTAATTTTCCGCCACCAGGCGGATCCCCAGCCATAGGCGGGCACAGCGCCTCTGGCGGAATAATTTAAAATTTAAAATTCCCGTTATGTTTCTACAAAAAATCACTAAGCATCGCACGCCAATTATTTTTTCAATAATAGTTTTAGCTGTGTTGGCGCTGCCGGTTTTGACATTGGCGGCGGGGATTTTGCCGGCTTGTGCTGATAGTGGTGATTGTGGAATTTGTGATGTTGTCCAAACAGCTGTTAATGTTTTTCGTTTGCTTTTGGGAGCGCTTGGCGCTATTTCATTGTTATTATTTGTTTGGCACGGCATTCAGATTTTAGTTTCAGCCGGGAACAAGGAAATGGTTAGCGCTGGTTTTAAGGGCATGGTTAATACGCTGATTGGTATTTTATTAATTTTAGGTAGCTGGTTAATTGTGAATGTGGTGATTGCTGCCTTTACTGGACAGATGGGCAATGTTTCGGCTGTAAAATTATTTGGTGGACAATGGAATGTCTGCGGACTGACTTCTTATAAAAAATAATAATTTTTTAATAACCAATATGATTAATAAGAAAAAGACAGCCAACATCTTCTTGCTTTCAGGCTTGGTTTTGTTATTGGGATTGTTTTGTTTTTGTCTAGGCGTGATTCCAGCGTCAGCACAAGACAACTCCGCTAACGTTCCAGAAACAAATCGCGCTGAAGTTCCAAATAAAGCTCCAGCAGAATTACAAAATCCTTTAGGCGAAACGGATCCGGTGGCCTTAATTAGCCGAGTTATATTTGCGGTTCTTGGCTTAACTGGTGCGATTGCTTTGGTGATGTTTATTTGGGGCGGATTACAATGGATGACGGCAGCCGGTAATGCTGAAAAAGTTACCAAGGGCAGGGATACTCTAATGTGGGCTGCTTTGGGGCTGATAATAATCTTTTCCAGCTATGCAGTTTTGACTGCAGTTTTCAAGGCTTTGCAGGGGTAAAAGTTGTTTGCCAATTTTGTCAGAAAACAGTATAATCAAGTCAGTTGATTAAATAAATAACCTCAATTATTAACAGTTGTTTTTTAAAAAATAACAGGTAATAATTGTTCCAAGAAAGGGGGTGACGTATGAAAAATATTTTAAACAAAAGAATGTTTGTTTTGGCTTTGGCGGTGATCTTTGCTGTTAGTATGTTTATTGGCTCCGCTCAAGTTCAAGCCGCAGATAGTCCAGATTTGTTAACTAACGAAGATTTGGGCATTCAATATGCTCAATCAACCGGTCTTGGGGATAGAGACGTCAGAGTTATGGTAGCCGATATCGTCAGAACACTGCTTGGTTTATTAGGCATCTTGGCCGTCGTGATCATTTTGATTGGTGGTTTCAAGTGGATGACTGCCATGGGTGAAGATGACAAAATCGGTGAAGCTAAAAAATTATTATCAGCTGGTGTTATTGGCTTGGTGATCATTTTGTGTGCTTACGCGATTGCTAATTTCGCTATCGATCAATTGGTTACTACAACCACGGTTGGTCCGAACATAAACGGTAGTGGACAATAAAAATTTTGTTATAAGTTTGACGGTGGCTCTAAAAAAGTTTTTCAGAGCCACGGCTTGATTTAAAACAATTGCTTAATTAAAGCGCTTTTTATGAAGCGAGCGATCTTCAATAAAATGTTTATTAACCGAGCGTGTATTTTGTTAGTTTTTGGTTTTGTTTTATTTGCTCCACTTGGTTATATTTTTGCTCAGACACCGCAAGCTCCAGCTACTCCAACCAGTGTTTTGGATAATGCTCAAGATAATTTAAAAGGCTCTTCTCCGTTAACAGATGCTCCTGATTTGCCATTATTGATTGGTAGAATTTTTCAAGTAGCTTTGGGAGTTTTGGGCGTTGTTTTATTGTGCTTGATAATCTACGGTGGTTTTACTTGGATGATGGCAAGCGGTAATGCTGAAGAAAAAGCGCGCGCCGTAAAAATCTTATTAAGCGCCTCTTGGGGCATGATTGTGATTTTAGCTGCTTTTACTATTACCTCCTTTGTGGTTTCTGGTCTAACCGAGAAATTGTTGTAATCAATATAATTTTAAAAAAATGTTTTTTAAATTTTCTAAAATAACTTTGACAATTTTACTCGCATTATTTTTTTGTTTACCTTCGTTGTCGTTTGTAGCAGCTACCACACCAGCCGTTTCTCAGGGTGATTTAAATTTAAAACAGACAGGCGATATCTCTGGAATTTTAGAGGGCCTGGATAAAGCGGCGATCGGCTCTAAACTGCCTGATGCCGCCAAAACAGTTGGACAAGGCCCAAAAGCATCAGTAACCGAACTAATAGCCAAATATATCAGCTATTTATTAATGGGTCTGGGCGCCTTATTTTTTGCCTTAGCGCTTTTTGCTGGCCTTCAATGGATGCTTGCCAGGGACAACGAGGAGAATGTCAAAAAATCCAAAGATTTATTAAGAGACGCTGCGGTAGGACTTGCTATTGTTTTAGCGGCTTACCTTGCGACCGCTTTTATAATCAACCAGATTTTGACTAAAATTATAATACAGCAATAATTTATAAAAATAGAAAATAAATATGAAAGTATTTAAAAAAGCAATAGTTTTAACAATCATTTCTTTCTTTATTTTTGGTTTAGTTGGCATGGTCTTTGCCGCAGAAACCGGAACAACTGACAAAAATAAACAAGTCAAAGATGCAATAACTAACACTTTAACAAATATTGGCAAAGAAGCTGGTTACAACGCTAACCAATCCGATGCTACTGCTTTTGCTGCCAAGGTTGGTACGGTTATCAATTCTATTTTAGCAGTTTTGGGCGTGGTATTTTTAGCCTTGGTTGTTTATTCTGGTTATCAATGGATGACGGCTGGCGGTGAAGAAGAAAAAATTACTAAGGCTCGCGACAGAATCATTCAGGCTGGCATTGGTATTGCTATCATCGCTTCTGCTTATGCTATCACTGGTGTGATTGTTAATAAATTGAATAATCCCGTACAAAATACTCCAGCAAGTAGCGGCCAAACAATCGGAGGGGCGGGGGGTTGCTTAAATAAAGCAGATAATACATCATGTGGCGACAATATGGTTTGTTCGGACAGTGAGTGCATTACAAAGTGTCTAAAAGAACACAGACTTACCGGTGATTGTAGAGCGCCGGCAGCTTGTGGTAGTGCGATTGGCAAGATTTACACAGGACTGTGTCCGGGAGGAAATAATAATGTTTGTTGTTCTGTTGGAGAAGGAATTTAAATTTATATATTATGAAAATAAAAAAAACAATAAAGATTTTAGTAGGTGCCAGTAGTTTTTTATTAGCGCCTTTAACAAGAGTTTTGGCTCAAATAGACGACACCCTGACAAAAACTGCTGCCAGCGCTTCTAAAATCAATGTTGATGCGACTATTCCGGGAACAGTTGGTGCGATTATTCAGTTGGCTCTGAGTTTTGTGGGGACTATTTTCTTTGTTTTTATTGTTTACTCTGGTATTCAGTGGATGACGGCTGGTGGGGAAGAAGATAAGGTTGATAAAGCAACGACCAGAATCAAAAACGCTACTATTGGCCTCGCTATTACTGGCGCTGCTTATTTTTTAACTTGGTTTATTTCACGCGCTGTAACTGGCGGCGTTTAATTTTTATGCAGAACAAAAAACAAAAACTAATTTTTCTTTCCCTGAGCCTGCTTATTCTTGCCAGCGCAGTTTTTGGTTTACAAGCGTTAGCTCAAGGCGCTGATTTGGGTTTAAGCGACACCTCCGGCAATTTACAGAATATCTTAAGCTCAGCTGGTTATAAAACAACAGTTGGAAATTCTGACACTTTGAATGTCACGATTGCTTTATTTTTAAATTTATTACTTGGTTTGGTTGGTGTGGTTTTTGTGGGCTTGGCTGTTTATTCCGGCATTCAATGGATGATCGCTGGTGGAGAAGAAGATCAAGTCAGAACCGCCCAAGGACGTTTACGTAACGCCAGCATTGGAATTGTGATTGTGTTGCTTGCTTTTGTCGGCACCAAGGCCGTCTTTAACTTTTTTTATGAACAAACTGGCGGCAGGCAAAATTCTACTTGGGGCGCTGGAACAAGTTGCGGTACCGATGACGATTGTTTAAGCGCTTTGGGTTATGGTTATGATTGTGTTGCTGGCACGTGCCAATTGGCTGGCGAAGCAAACGGTAGGCGCTGTGAAAAAAACGCCGATTGTCCGACCGAAGCTCCGATCTGCCAACAATTTGGTAATATCAGTGATGATACAAATGGTGTAGTAAATTTTCAAGGCTGGAGTTATTGCTCTTGTAAGAGCGCTGAAATTCCTAATGCTTGCGAAGGAACATCATTGCCTTATTGTATTGATATAGCCGGAGCAGGGAGCGAATGTCGCAAGTGTGCCACAGACGCTAATTGTCAGGGTGGTGATATTTGTCGCGCAGAAGATCATACCTGCCAGAGATGCGCAGTGCTTCCAGAGAGTTCAACTTTCTATGACGATTGCAGTGATCATGATAAGTGCCTTTGGAACACCCAGGAATCAAAATGTGTTTTGAGATAATTTAAAAAGCATCATGAATAATTTAAAAAATAAAAAGTTTATTTTAATTTCAGCAGCGCTGCTCGTTTTATTTTTGTTACCAATGATTACAAATGCTGCTTTTGACCAGGGTTTTTTTGAAGGCATGAAGCAAGCCGGAGTCTCTGGGTCTTACGAAGCAACTGATAATCAAAACTATTTAACCGATTTAATCGGCAGTATTATAGGAACAATCATTGGCTTGATTGGCTCTGTTTTTCTTATTTTAATTATTTATTCTGGTTGGCAATGGTTAACAGCTGGCGGGGAAGAGGGAAAAATAGATAAAGCCAAAACCAGAATCAAAAATAGCGTAATTGGAGTTGGCGTCTGTTTACTTGCTTTCGGCATTGCCTTGTTTGTGAATACTATGATTCAAGATAGATTTTTGACTACTCCGGTGCCGCAAGTAGAAACACCATCTGAGACGATTAATTGTACTGTTCAGGCTCATTGCGCTGATCAGCTGATTCGTAAGATTTGTGACACGAGTCTTGGTATTTGCGTGCAATGTTTAAATGCTCTAGACTGCGTTGATAACGGTCAAGTGGTTACGGGCAGCGAATGTAATAATGGACTTTGCAGCGAACCAGCGTCTACTTGTGCCTCAATAACCGATAAAACAGAGTGTTCCTTGCAAGAAACTACTTGTAATTGGGATATTGCTGGTAAAAAATGCGTGCCAGTTTTAACTTCTGGATGTAGTAAATGCGATACTACAGATGGTTGTTGGAGTGGTCAGTGTGGTAAAGAATGTTCAGACACGGATCAATGCGCTTGGTATGAATTAACTTGTACAGCAAGCGGTAATGTTAATGGTATTTGTAAAACACTTTAAATATGAAAAATAAATTAGAAAAATTTTTTTTAGCCGCCTTGCCACTGTCATCATCAGATCGTTTAAATAGCGTTGGCGACAAAGCGGGGTATATCAATAAGGTGATTACGCCAGCAACATTAATTGTTAATGTCATTTCTTATGTTTTGGGTTTTGTTGGCTTAATTTTTTTAGCCATGATTATTTATTCTGGCGTCCAAATGATTATCGCTGGTGGTAATGATCAGGTGATTGAAGAAGCCAAAACAAGATTAAAAAATGCTGTTTTGGGCTTTGCGATCGTGGCCTCGGCTTATGCTATTTTATTATTCGTCGGCAAGGTAATTTTACAAATTTTATGAAGAAGCTTATTTTAATTGGCGCTTTATTTTGTTTACTTTCACCGGTAATCGCTTCGGCAGCAATCGATCCTTTATCGCAGGTGCAAGATTTATCGACCAAGCTTGATTTGCCTAGCGCGAGCCAAACTTCTAATGCTACGCCTCAGGAGCTGGCTGTTAATGTTATTACTTATCTCTTTACGTTTTTAGGTTTTGTTTTAGTAATTAGCGTGCTTTACGCCGGTTTTCAATGGATGACTTCTGCTGGGGAATCGGAAAAAATAGAAAAAGCCAAGAATCGTTTGAAATATTCTATTTTTGGTTTATTAATTATTTTGGCCAGCTACTCTATTGTGGTGTT
>Ga0172379_10009145_pt1 | contig 12281 bp, 9 predicted proteins | sample GrowelOW334metaG_FD_119756 | JGI IMG/M metagenome (GOLD analysis project Ga0172379, IMG submission 119756) | Groundwater microbial communities from an aquifer near a municipal landfill in Southern Ontario, Canada - Groundwater well OW334 metaG | ecosystem: Environmental > Aquatic > Deep... | reverse complement strand
ATTTCAGTAATTTTTTCAGCTTTTTCTAATAATTTTCCTGCCTGGTCAAAATCATTTTCCAAAATATAAGCTTGTGTAATCTTTATTAAAGCTACCACTCTAGAAAAATGAAGTGGAATTTGATCTGTAAGTTGACTTGCTTCTAACAAGGCTTTGTTTTTTATATATTGAGATATTATTTTTTCTAGAAGAGATGATTTTCTAGAATCATCTGAAACATCAAAAGAAACTGCGGCAGCCTCTTTTAAAAATCCTAAAGCCTCTTCTGTATCTTTATCGGATAGATGATCAGCAAGCTCAATAAGGCTTTGTGTTTTAAAATAAGGATCTGGGACTTTATTAGCGATTCTTTGAGCTTCTTGAAAATTGTTTTGAATTAGATGAGTAATAAGGATGTTCGTCAAAGGCTCAGATTTTCGGTCTTCAGATAGACATTTTTCTGCAATTTCTTCAGCTCCGCTAAAATCACCTTTTTTTATCAATTCATTTATCAACTCATTAAATGCAGTAAATTTTCTGTCGTTTATTATTATTAGAGCATTTTTAAAATCTTTTTTAAGAATAAATCCTATCAAAATAGTAATAAGCTGTTCTTCAGTTAAAGCTGATAAATGTTTAATAACAACTGTATTAATGTTGTGGTAGTTTTCATTACTTAAATGGGTAAATTCTCTTCTGCAGTTGGGACATCCAGGCGTTTTTGATCCAGGCGTTTTTGATTGATTGGCCCATTGTTTTATGCATTCAAAACAAAACTTATGCCGGCAAATAGGCTTTAATTCAGTTAAGACAGAATTCTGCTCATGAAAGTATTCAAAGGGTACTTCTACAGTTAATGATGTTGGGTTATTGCATGTATCTAAACATATTGAACAGTCTAATGACATTTATTTAATTTCAATTTGGTTAATTAAATAAACATTGTACTATAATTACAAAAGACGTTAAAGTGTAAAATATTAATTAATACTTATAATTAAAATGACAAGTATTAATTTAATAAAAAAATAATTCCAATATCTCAGACTATAGTTCTTCCGGCTTCATTATCGGGAAGAAAAGTACATCTCTTACTGATTGGGAATTCGTAAATAACATCACTAATCTATCTATGCCTATTCCAAAACCAGCAGCAGGGGGCATACCTTGACAGATTGCTTCAATAAATTCCTCATCAAGAGGATGAGCTTCCTCATTGCCTTGTTCTCTTTTCTTGGCCTGTTCTAATAGAAGTTCACGCTGTAATTCAGGATCATTCAATTCTGAATAAGCATTAAGGACTTCATGTCCGGAAATAAAGCTTTCAAACCTTTCAACAAGCCTTTCTTTTCTTTCTTTTGGATTTCTATGAAGTTTGCACAAAGGTGTAGTCTCTATCGGATGATCTGTAATATGATGAGGCTGGATCAGTTTGTCTTCAACGAGGGTTTCAAATAATAAAGCGATCATAATTCCTCTTGAAGCTCCTTTTAGTTTGTTTCTATCGATATCAGTATCTAAAAGTTTTTTTAATAGATCTTCATCTGTCATTGTATCGACATCAATTCCGCCGTATTCTTTGATAGAACCTTTCATAGTAAGCCTTTTCCAGGGAGCTTTTAGATCAATTATATGGCCGTTATATTGAACATTGGTAGAGCCAAATAATTTTAAAGCGATAGATTCATACATTTTCTCAATGAATTCCATAAGATCATTATAATCCCAATATGATGCATAAGCTTCAAGAAGGGTAAATTCAGGGTTATGAGTCTTATCGATCCCTTCATTTCTAAATACTTTACCGATTTCATAGACTCTCTCAAAACCGCCTATAAGTAATTTTTTTAAACTGATTTCTAAAGAAATTCTTAAATACATGTCTTGATGAAGAGCATTTATGTGGGTTTTGAAAGGCTTAGCTTCAGCTCCTCCATAAATATTTTGTAATATCGGTGTTTCTACTTCCATGAAGTTTGCTTCATCTAAGTATTCTTTGATCATTTTGATTATTTTTGATCTTAAAATAAAGGTATCGATAATGTGTTTATCTGTTATTAAATCGAGCCATCTTTTTCTGTATTTTACTCCTAGATCAGAAAGCCCGGAATGTTTGTCCGGAAGCGGTAAAAGCGTTTTGCAAAGTATTGTTAATTTTTTTACTAAAATTGTAAGCTCGCCTTTTTGTGTATGGAACAAATTTCCTTCAACCCCAATGATGTCGCCAAGATCTAATTTTTTTTCTATAAACTTAATGTCTGATAATTGTTCACTTGAATTTTCTGGATTGTAACCATTTATTTTAGATAAGTCTTTATTGAACATGATCTGTATTTTTCCGCCTTCGTCCTGAAGCTGCGCAAAAATATTTTTTCCCATAGGTCTAAAAAGAATTAGTCGTCCTGCAAAGGAAACGCTTTGAGTTTCTCCTGAGGCAGCATCATCAAAATGGCCGATGGCTTTGTCGTTATATAAATCATGAAGTTCTACCGAATTGTGCGAAGGAGAAAACTTAGGAGGATAAGGATCTAATTTTGAGTCTCTTATATCTTTTAGTTTTTTAGTTCTGTTTTGAAACTCTTCAAATTTATGATAATCAGGTTCTTTGATTTCCATTTTTTTATTCCTATTTATATTTGATATAAATAGTATATAATAACTCTGTTTTTTTCAATTTAACTAAAATAAATAATGTAAAATGAAAAACTATTTTGTAAAAAAATCATCTTTAAAAGGCGAGCTTTACATTCCTTCTTCCAAATCACAGAGCATGAGAGCTATATTATTTGCTTCTCTTGCTAAAGGAAAATCTAAAATAAAAAATTTTTTGAAGTCGGATGATATTTTTGTTTTTATAGAAGGTTGCAGAAAATTTAAAGCTAAAATTGAAATAAAAAAAAATAATTTGGAAATCGAAGGTGTTAATTCAAAAATTGTTTTAAAAAAAAACGATAGTCTTGATGTGAAAAATTCCGGGATTGCCCTTCGGTTTTTAACAGCTGTTTACGCAATAGCAGATAAAAAAATTATTATTACAGGGGATAGTTCAATCTGCCGGAACAGACCTATGCAGCCGCTTATCCATGCATTAAACTTCCTAAATGCAGATATAAAATCATTAAAGAAAGAAGGCTTTGCTCCTATAGAGATTAATGGACCTATTACAAATGGAAAAGTTAAAATAGAAGGGGCAGATTCGCAATATGTTTCAGCCTTATTAATAGCTGCATCTTTGTTAAAAGAGGATACTTATATTGAAGTGGAAAATCCCGGAGAGAAGCCATGGGTTGACCTGACTCTTAATTGGCTGGATAAATTTAATGTAAAATATATAAATGAAAATTTTGAGAAATATAAAGTGTCCGGTGGAAATAAGTTTAAAGCTTTTGAATATGCAGTTCCAAGCGATTTTAGTTCAATCTTGTTTCCGATCGTTGCTGCTTTGATTACTAATTCGGAAATTACGATAAAAGATATAGTTTTTGATGACTTGCAAAAGGATCAGAAAACCATAGATGTTTTTAAAAAATTTAATGCTGAAATTGAAGTAAATAAAAATGATAATTCGATAATCGTAAAAAAATCTACTCTATTTGGAAGCGCTGAAATCGATATAAATGATTTTGTGGATTCCCTTCCGATTCTGGCGGTTTTTGCATGTTTTAATGATGGTAAGATTATTTTAAAGAATGCATCTGTCTGCAAGAACAAGGAATCCAATAGAATTGCCGTCATTTCATCAGAACTTAAAAAAATGAATGCAAAAATTGAAGTTTTAGATGATGGACTGGTAATTGAAAAATCAAATTTAAAACCAGCAACCGTAAATTCTTATAATGATCATAGAATAGCAATGTCGCTGTGTGTTGCCGCTTTGGCTATAGATGGAATTACAACAATTGAAGATATAAGCTGTATTGATAAAACTTATCCGGGCTTTAAGGAAGACTTTATAAAAATGGGCGCATGTATTTTATGAATTTGATTTTAATCGGATTTAAGAGTTCAGGCAAATCTGCAATCGGAAAAAAAATATCCATGATGCTCAACAAAAATTTTATAGATATGGATGATGTTATCGCTGATATTTTTTTTGAAAGAAATAAGAAAAGAAGTGATGTAATTGAAATATATCGTTTTTTGAAAGAAGAAAAGTTTAGACTTCTTGAAGAAGAAGCTTTTTTTTCAACAAAGAATGTTGATAATTCAATTATTGCCACATCAGGCGGATGTATTTTAAATAAAAATAATTTGTCAGTTTTTACAAACAAAAAAACTGTTATTTATCTTAAAAATTCGAAAGAAATCTTAAAAAAAAGGATTTCTCAGGAAAAAAGATCTGTTTTTAATGATGATCATTTTTTCGAGAAAGAATTTATAAATAGAGAAAAACTTTATCAGCAATGTGCAGATCATATCGTTTTAAATGATAACAAAGAAATTTTGCAGATCTGCGATGAAATCATGAGGATTTTATTATGAGTAATACATTTGGGGAAATATTTAAAGTAACTACTTTTGGCGAATCGCATGGAAAATTAATTGGAGTTATTATTGATGGGTGCCCTTCGAATCTGGAAATTTCCGAGGAAGAGATAAATATCGAACTGAAAAAAAGAAGACCTAATTTAAATGAGTATGTTTCACAAAGAAATGAATTTGACTTTGCTAGAATTGTAAGCGGAGTCTTTGAAGGAAAGACTACAGGAGCTCCGATCTGCATTGTTATAGAAAATAATGATGTAAAATCTAGTGCTTATGATGAAATAATAAATGTTTTAAGGCCATCTCATGCGAATTATACTTATCTTAAAAAATACAAAATATTTGATCATAGAGGAGCTTCGAGGGCCTCCGGCAGGGAAACTGCTCTAAGAGTAGCTGCAGGCGCTATTGCTAAAAAGATTCTAAAAAGAAAAAACATCAAGGTTTTTGCTTATTTAAAATCTTTGGGAAACATCAGTGCTGATATTGATTACAATAATTTAAGCGGCTTAGATGAAAATTCAATCTATTGTCCTGATTTAAAAGCAGAAAAGATGATGTTGGAAAAGCTTTTGGAAATAAAAAATCAAAAAGATTCAATCGGAGGGATTGTAGAATTTTACATTGATAATGTTCCTGTAGGAATAGGGGAGCCGATCTATGATAAATTAAATGCAAGACTTGCTTATGCCCTGATGAGCATACCTTCTGCCAAGGGTTTTGAAATCGGCGATGGTTTTGAGTCGGTTAACAAAAGAGGATCTTATAGAAATGATGTTTTTGAGTATGTTGATGACCAGGTCAGGACAATTACAAATAATGAAGGGGGGATTCTTGCTGGAATTTCAAATGGAATGCCGATAATCGGCAGAGTAGTTTTTAAACCTGCTGCCACAATCGGTCTGCCGATTAATACAATAGATATTTACGGCAATAAAGTAATATTAAAATATGAAGATGATTCCAGGCATGATGCCTGTATCGCAATAAGAGCTACTCCAGTTGTTGAGGCAATGTGCGCTTTGACAATAGTTGATTTCATTTTACTTAATCAAACAAGGATATTAAACGATGAAGAAGCTAAGAGTAAAACTGAAAAATCATTCATATAATATTTTTTATGAAAATAAGCTTCTTGAAGGATCCTTCATATTAGATTTTTGCCAAAAAATGGCAAACTCATTTGTTATTATCACTCATAAAAATTTAGAGCAGCAACTCGCAAAACCTTTGCTTGAAAAATTTTTACAGCGAAATTTAAAAGTCAAACTGCTCAGTTTTGAAAATAAGGAAATAAATAAAACCAGAAAGACTAAAGAGCTCATCGAAAATCAAATACTAGAAAGTAACTATGGAAGAGATAGTTTAATAATTGCTTTGGGAGGGGGAATAGTAAGTGATATCGCAGGTTTTGTTGCATCAACATATATGCGGGGAATTCCTTATGTTGCAATTCCCACTACACTTCTTGCCATGGTAGATGCTTCAATCGGCGGCAAAACAGGGGTGAACACAGAATATGGAAAAAACACCATAGGTGTTATTTATCATCCCTCAGCTGTCTTTATCGATTTTGATGTTTTAAAATCTTTAAGTGATGATGAAATGAAAAACGGTCTTGTAGAGATGTTAAAACATACGCTTATTATGAAAAAAAAAGATTTCTATGATCTTTTGCATTCAAGCTTTATTTCTCAAGAAATGATAATAAAAAGCATCAATATTAAAAGAAAAATTATCCAAAAAGATGAAAATGATAATAACTTGAGAAAAATTTTAAACTTCGGCCATACCATTTGCCATGCAATAGAAGCCGGTTTAGATTATCAGATAACTCATGGAGAAGCGTTGGCTTATGGGATATTGATCGAGAGCCATCTTTCTTACGTTATGAACTTTCTTTCAAAAAAAGAATTTGAGGAAATTTATAGTTTTTTAATGACTAAAAAACTTTTAAAAGACATTCCGAATTTATCAAAAGAGAAGATAATTTCATTTTTGAAAAGAGATAAAAAAAATATTTTAGGGAAAAATAGATTTGTTTTGTTAAAATGTATTGGCAAATCAATTAATAATGTTGAAATTATTGAAAATAATATATTAAACTCCTTTAGTTTTGTAGTTGGAGGTAAAACAATATGTTAACAGCTGTTGTAACAGGTCCTGATTTGTTTTCTGCTAAAAGGCAAATTAAAGATGCGGGTTTAGCCGATGCAATTGAAATCAGATTGGATTGTTTAGATGCAATAGATTTAATAAAAATACAAAAATTACAAAAATATTGGAATAAAACCGTAATCTTTTCATTAAGAAGAAAACAGCACGGTGGAAAATATCTTCAGCATGATAATAAGTTATACTTTGATCTCTCCAGGCTTTTTTCCTTAAAACCGAATTATTTTGACTTGGAATCCGATATCTCGGTTGATTTTTTAATGAAGATGACAAAGGAACATCCGGATGTAAAAATAATTACTTCTTATCATAATTTTGAAAATACCCCAGATGATCTGAAAGAAGTATTAAAAAGTATCAGAAACCCCTATGCGACTTTTTATAAGATCGCAACTCAGGCTAAAAATTCGATAGACAGTTTAAAAGTATTAGAATTCTTAAAAGAAAATAATGATGGAAGCTTGATTGCTATTCCTATGGGAGATAATGGATCTTTTGTTAGAGTAATATCAAAGATCTACGGTAATAAAATAACTTATGCAAATGTTGATAAAAAAAATGCTTTGGGACAGATTTCATTAGAAGATTTGTTAAATGTCTATAATTATAGAAAAATTGATTCTGACACTAAAATTTATGCATTGATCGGTTATCCCTTGGATAATTCCTTAGGGCATCTTTATCACAATGACTATATTTCAAAAAAAAATATCAATGCTGTATACGTAAAAATCAATCTTCAGGCTCATGAGCTGCCGGTATTTTTTACTGCGATTAAAAAGTTTCCGTTTGTCGGATTTAGCGTTACCATGCCTTTAAAAGAAAATGTTTTATCTTTTATAGATGAAGATAAGGCAAATGTTGGTTCAATAAATACAATTCTAATAAAAGATCAGAAATTAATCGGATATAACACAGATGGCATAGCTGCTATTGATTCCATTGAGAAAAAAATTAAAATCAAAGATAAAAGAGTGCTTCTTATCGGTGCTGGTGGTGTAGCTAAAGCAATAGCTTATGAAGCAGTAAAAAGAAAAGCTAATTTATCGATCTTTAATAGAGATCAGAAAAAAGCTTATGATTTGGCATCAAAACTGCAATGTAAGGCTTTCCCTCTTGAAAGAATTAAAGATGTTATGAAAGAAGGATATGATGTGATAATTAATGCAACCTCTACAGGAATGGAAGATGTCGATATTATACCCGCCGAATGTTTAATTTCTGGCACTATTGCTATGGATGTTGTTTCTAAACCTATTGAGACTCCCTTTTTAAAGAATGCGCAGCAAAGAGGTTGTCTTGTAATTTATGGCATGGAAATGTTTATTAATCAGGCCAACATGCAGTTTGAAAATAATTAAAAAATATCAAATAAAAAAAATTATAAGTAAAACCAAGGAATAACCGAAATGTTATTACTTATGGCTTCATTTCCACAATAGACAACCATTCCCTTTGTTGCAGAATTGTTTTTTAATTCTAACCATTTTTCGATGCTCTTTTTAAAATCGAGGTTAAATGATTGAGAAAGTTTAATCTCAATAGGAAATCCTTTTCTCCCATTTTGAATTATTAAATCAACTTCATTGCCGGACTGGTCTCTCCAGAAATAAAGCGGAGGAGTTTCTCCTATATTTAAAAATCTTTTAAAACACTCATTTACAATAAATGTTTCAAAAATTGAACCAAGAAGGGGATGTGTTTTGAGATGATCTATATTTCTTATAGAGAGAAGGTAGCATAAAAGCCCAGTGTCTGCAAAGTAGATCTTAGGTGTTTTTACAATACGTTTTGAATAATTTTTCAAAATAATGACAAATATAAACTATGACTTTATATTTGTCAGAAATTTATTAAGTATCTTTATTTAAAACGGTTATTCATCATAATTTTAATTGAATAAAACATTTTTTATAAATTTTTATATATTTTTTTCTTAAATTTTTTTAATAAGAATTAATTTTAAAAATATGTATCAATTGGATCAACATCTATGAAAACAATAACATCAGAATGAGCTTTAAAGTTATCTTTAATTTTTTTAATTTCCAAGCAAAGATTTTTAATATTTTTGCCTCTTATTAAAAACTGGTATTTAAAAACATCTTTTATCTTGGCTCTGCCGCAAGGTAAAACGGGATGAATTTTGTAAGTATCATTTACATTTTCGATTAATAATTTCCTAAATTCAACAGCAGCTGCCTTAGCTTTTAGCTCATCTTTTGATAAAAAGGCAATTTTCACCATTTGACAGAACGGAGGATATTCGAATAGTTTTCTAGTCTCAATTTCTTTTTCATAAAAACTTAAATAGTCCTGCTTGGAAGCATATTTGATCGTATCATTATCGTGCATATAAGTTTGTATAAGGACCTCGCCTTTCAGTTCAGCTCTACCGGCACGGCCGCAAGCTTGAGTGATGAGCTGAAAGACTCTCTCCGATGCTCTAAAATCCGGAATATTTAATGCAGCATCTGTATTTAATATTCCAACTAAAGTAACTGATGGATAGTGAAGGCCTTTAACGATCATCTGAGTTCCAATGAGAACATCGGCTTTTCCTGACCTAAACTGTTTCAACATGTCCTCCAGACCATCTTTGGTTGTTGTGGTGTCCCTGTCAACTCGAATAGACCTGATATGCGGGAAGATGGCTTTCAAGGCATTTTGGATATGCTCTGATCCATAGCCTTGGTATTTAATATATTCATTGCTTTGGCAGCTAGGACAGTTTTTTATTATTTCAACTTTTGTTCCGCATAAATGACAGCGTAGGTTATTTTCTTTTTTATGGTAAGTAAGGGTAATATCGCAATGAGGACATCTAAAAGTATAATCGCAGTTAGTACAGCGAATAGAGGTATTGTATCCTCTTCGATTGATAAACAAGATTGTCTGTTCGCCTTTTTCGTATCTTTGTTTAATTGCAGATAGAAGTTCTTCTGAAAAATATCCATTTGTTTTGTTCTTTTCGATTTTCATGTTAACAATTTTTACATTTGCAAGTTCTGAATTGTTGGTCCTCTGAAAAAGGCTGCTTAAAATGAATTTGTTAGACATAGCATTGTAATAGCTTTCAATAGATGGCGTTGCGCTTGCAAGAACTATCGTTGCATTATTTAACTTGCCGCGCATTATTGCCAGGTGTTTAGCATTATAAGTCGGGGTTTCTGAGGTCTGTTTGTATGAAGGGTCATGTTCTTCGTCGACTATTATTAATCCCAGATCTTTTACTGGAGCAAAAATGCAGGACCTGGCCCCGATAATGATTTTAGCTTTTCCCTGGATGACGTTTTCCCAAGCCAGACTTTTTTCTCCGGAAGATCTTTTATGATGAAATATCGCCATTTTTTCTTTAAACCGAGAGCGGAATCTTTCAATTGTCTGCGTGGTTAATGATATCTCAGGCACTAGCATTATCGCGCTTTTGTTCAAAGATAGCGCTTTTTCAATCGCCTGCATGTAGACTTCCGTTTTACCGCTTCCGGTTACTCCATAAATCAAATGTGTAGAAAACAAGTTGTTTTCTAAACTGTTATTAATCTTGTCTAAGGCATTTTGCTGATCATTATTAAGAACTTTTTTTGTGGTTTGGAAATATTCAACGTTGTTTAAGACATCAATTTCATCGGCTAGGATTTTTTTTGAAGACAGAATCTTTTTCTTGATCAAGCTTTCGATGGGAGCTTTTGATAAATCTGTTTCAGATAGAAGATTAGACAATAAAACTTTTTTTGGAGATTTCAAAATGTGTTCGATGACAATAGCCTGCTTGGGGTTTTTGATGAGAAGTTCTTTTAAAATATCTAAAAGTTCGTTTTTTGTTTTATTTGAATATATGAGTATCTGATATTTGGAAGTTATTTCATTTCGAACGCTGCTGGGAATTATGCATTTTAAAATTTTAGATAATGGACTGCAATAATATGCTGACATCCAGATGGCTAAAGAAAAGATGTCTTTTGAAATAGCTTCATCAAAAACAATCCGGTTTATCTGCAAAATTTCTTTCAGGTGAGAGGAGTCTTTTATTGCAATGATAATTCCCTTGGTTAATTTTCCCCGAAGAGGGACTTCGACCAACATGCCTTCTTTGATTTTTGATTGAAAGTTTTCAGGGATCAGATAGTCAAGAGGTTTATTAATATTATTTTCAACTATTACGCTTGCAATATTCATTTTTTTATTTCAGTCACTTTTTTCTCGATTGCTTTGAAAAGAGATAGCTTTAAAGAAGGTTCCTTAAAATAAATTGATATGTCCGGAAGTAAAAATAATGGGATTTCTTTTAAATATTTTTCCTGCTGAGAAGGATTTTCCTTATAATGTTTTCTTAAGATGGGAAGTTCAAAAACAGTATAGTCCGAAGAGATAATTAAATTAATTTCATTCTCAGAAAAGAAAGCTTCCCAATTGTTTTGTTTTTCAATCAGATAGGCAGAAACAACTTTAGTAGGCATAAAATATATGTTTAGGGCTATGGAGAGCTTTTCTAAGAATTTGTAATAATCTTCGTTTTCCTTATAAGCCAAGATCGTAATCGGCGATGAGATGTTTTTGAATTTATACTTTTGTGCTTTTTGTTTCGCTGTTTTATCATCAGGTATTTCATCAGTTAATATCAGATTCGGCTGTATTTTTTTTAAAACGTTTTTTATGTCATTAAAGTTATCTTCAATGATAGAAGGTTTAGTTTCTCTGATTATTTTTTTTGTTTCAAGAACAGCATTTGACTGCTTGCTTAACTTATCGTTATCTGATTTATCCTCAGTCTTAAGATCATTATTTTCTGATATTTTTGCAGAATTTATAAAAGGAGCATTGATCTGTCTATCTAAAATATTATTGTCATAAATATGTAGTTGATTTTTTTCAGAAAGTGATTTTGAAGTTTCTAAAGAATTTTTCTCATTGAGGGATTTAATGTCTTTTGGCTTAGATGACTCATCTGGCATCAATTCCTTTTTTTCTTCTTTCTCAAGGCTGGCAATTGAATCGATGCTGTTTTTTGTTTTTGATTCCTCAAATGTTGATTTTTTCTCAAAGCCCTGATTTTCATTTTTAGTTTCTTTTACAAGAGGTTTTATGGATGGATTTTGTTTGTTTGCAGAAACCTCTTTTAGGGTCTTGGATAGATTATTATTAGCTTGTGTTTTGTTTGGAGTTTTCTTAACAGAGGATAGTTTTTTATTTTCCGGCTTACTATAAAAAATGCTATTTGGTTCAAAATTAGAAAATTCTAAGTCCTGCAGATAGCAAATAGTATCATTGATTAAGGATTTATATTTTTTTTCAGCTGACATACATTATTATCTTTTTATTAGTTATATCAGAAAAATAAAAAAAAACAAATTTGAAAAACTCGCTAATCTAAAGAAAGGAGTCCATCAATAAAACTTTCAGCTTCAAAAGGCTGGATGTCTTTAACTTTTTCTCCAACACCGATCCATTTAATCGGAACTTTTATTTCTTTTTGGATTGCCAGTACTATACCGCCTTTGGCAGAACCGTCTAATTTTGTTAAAAAGATAGAAGAGATAGGAGTGTAACTATTAAATATTTTGGCCTGGTCAACACCATTTTGACCGGTTGTAGCATCAACTACTAAAATAGTTTCGTGAGGAGAGTCTTCAATGACTTTT
>Ga0172379_10009144_pt1 | contig 12282 bp, 12 predicted proteins | sample GrowelOW334metaG_FD_119756 | JGI IMG/M metagenome (GOLD analysis project Ga0172379, IMG submission 119756) | Groundwater microbial communities from an aquifer near a municipal landfill in Southern Ontario, Canada - Groundwater well OW334 metaG | ecosystem: Environmental > Aquatic > Deep... | reverse complement strand
TCTTTTTTCTAGCTATTCCTCCGATAGTTCTGATGTTTGCTCCAGTTAAAGCATTCAATGTTCTATTTGATAAATCAAGTGTATCAATTCTAGTTTTTAAAATATCTGTAAATTCATTACTATCTTCTTTTTTTACTTCCTCTTTCTCTTCTTTTTTCTCCACTTCTTTTTTATTAATCTTTTGATCAATAGTAAAACCTACGATAGCTTGTAATTGTTCTACCATAATTGTGATAGCACTTTCAAGCGCCTCGCGAGGAGAAAGAGTTCCATCTGTCTCAATGGTCATACGTAGGCGATTGTGGTTGGTCTTATCTCCAACACGCATGTTTTCAACTTCATAAGCAACACGACGAATTGGAGTGAATATTGCGTCAAGAGAAATAACTCCTACTTCATTTTTATTCTTTTGATGCATTTCCTTAGGAACAAAACCCAAGCCCTTTTCTATTGTCATTTCAATAGAAACAGTGTTTTTGCCTGTAACTTCTGCTATATATAAATCACTATTCAAAACTTCAACTTGACCAGTAACTTCTATGTCTCCGGCAGTAATTTTTTTAGGACCCTTTAAGTTTAATCTAACAACTTGAGGTTCATCGGTGTTAAGTTTAAAACGAACTTGCTTCAAGTGAAGTAACATAGTAATAACATCTTCTTTTACTCCATCAATAACTGAAAATTCATGATTTACTCCATCTATTTTTAAAGATGTAATAGCGGCTCCTGTCAGTGAAGATAAAATGATACGGCGAAGAGAATTTCCTAAGGTGTGTCCATACCCAGGATAAAGACCATCTATTTCATAAATACCTTTTGTATCTACTTCAGAAACAATAGACAATTTTGAGGGTAGTATAATATTTAAATCAGACATATTTTATGATGTTGGAGAGCAAAAAGCTCTCATATTATTTATTAAAAATTAACCATATCCTACTTTTTAACGACTATAAAATTCTAGAACAGTATTAAGATCTATATATCCTTCTATATTTTTAGGCTTACCTTGTATTTTACCAGAAAGACTTTCAGCATTGAATGTTAGCCAGTTTGGACATTTATAATCTTTCATTTTGTTTACCATATCTGAAAATAAAACACTCTTTTTACTGCCTTCTCTTACAGAAATGACATCCCCAACAGAAATACGGTGAGATGCTACAGTAGTCTTTTTACCATTAACTACAATATGCCCATGAGAAACCATCTGGCGAGACAAACGACGAGAATGAGTTAACCCCAATCTATATACAACATTATCTAAGCGAGTTTCAAGCAATTCAAAAAGATATTCTGTTGCAGGGGAACCTTTATGATTAACTACTTCTTTAATGTAATTAGAAAATTGTTTTTCACTAATCCCATACATAAAACGAACCTTCTGCTTTTCAATGAATTGAGTAGCATAACCAGAAAGTGGCTTTGGGCGTTTACCTTTAGTATTTTTTGCATGACGAGCCTCAGACATAGCAAACTTAGTTGTTTGACATTTTTCAAACACTCCTGATCCTAGTCTTCTGCAAATTTTGTACATTTGAACTGTTTTCATAATATTTTTATACTCTACGAGGCTTTTTAGGTTTAGGACCGTTGTGTGGGACTGGTGTTACATCGCGAACTTCAGTAATATCTATATCATAGGCCATAAAAGCACGAATGGTAGGCTCACGACCACTACCTACTCCCTTAACCATGACATCAACTTCTTTTATTCCTAAAGCTTTTGCTTTTTCTCCTATTACCGCTCCAGCTTTTGATGCAGCAAACGGTGTACCCTTTTTAGCTCCCTTGAAACCTATTGTTCCTGCGGAAGTCCAAAATAGAGTATTCCCTTCTTTATCAGATAAAACAACTTTTGTATTATTAAAAGTAGCTTCGACGTGCAAGGTTCCTGAGACAATTTTTTTCTTTGGAACTTTGACTGCCTGTTTCTTTGTTTCCTCCTCAATTTTTTCAGGACTTTCTATTTTGTTTTCTTCTGTTGTAGTTTTTATCTTTCCCATAATATTAGATTAATTAAGTTTTACTTTCTTTTCGGCGACCAGATGCCATTGTTTTTCTAACATTACCTCGAACTGTTCTTGAATTTGTTTTTGTTCTTTGTCCATTTACTGGCAATTTACGCAAATGTCTTACTCCTCTGTATGCTTTAATATCCTTTAATCTTTTGATATTTGCTGAAATTTCACGTTTCAATGTACCTTCAATAGACATAGATTCTATTATTTTACGTATAGCATTTTCTTGGTCTACCGTTAGAGTATCAGCTCTAATATTTGGGTCTATGTTTACTTCTTTTAGAACAGACTTGGCACGAGAAATACCAATACCATAAAGACTTGTTAGTCCAATATATAAATGCTTTTCATTGGGGATGTTAATACCTAGAATTCTCATATATAAAATTATTGCTTTTGTTTATGTTTAGGGTTAGAACAAATAACACGAAGATGACCACTTCGCTTAATTAATTTACATTTTGTACAAATTTTTTTAACTGCGGATTTAATTTTCATGTTTCTTTCTTTTAAATGCTAAAGAAAAATATAGGGCTTTTACCCTGTATTTTTACTACATAAGCATAATCCTTTTACAATACACTACTTTAATAAAATAAGCAAGGTTAATTCCTTTTAATAATTCTCCCCTTACCACCATATGGATCAAGTAATACTTCTACCCTATCTCCCACCAATACTTTTATTCTATGCATACGCATCTTTCCAGCAAGATATGAAATAATTATTTTTTCACCACCTATATCTACCCTAAAAAGAGTATTTGGAAGAGCCTCTGTAACAGTACCTATAACAATATTTTTGTCATCTTTTTGATTCATTTAATGTTAGAGCTAGTATAACAAAAAATTTATATCTCGTCAAATTATTATTGACTAGTAATTTGAATCTTTGATAAATCATTTGGAATATACTTATACCAAGGAGGAAAAATCTTTACAAGCCCAGACTCAATACCCGGATCTTTCTTGAAAACAGATACTATATCATTTTTATGAATTCCGATTAATTTAGTTTTTAACATTTCCAAATCTGGATTCCATATAACATTGATATCTCCAGAAAGTGAAAAAAGGACAAGGTTTATATCTTTAGTTATTAATTGATCATTATTTACAAAATTAAAAGAAAATTTGTCTAAACCCAATATTTTGATTTCTTTTAACTCACTTTCTGATATATCAGATAAAGAAGTTTTGATTACCATTTCTTCTAAACTTTTTTCTTTCAATAAAACAGCAGATAAAGTTGCTTTAATTTCTATTTGCGCCTCAGGTGTTTTAGATAAAAAATTATCCAATTTTTCATAAGAAAAATTCACTGCATTTGGATACAAAATATAACCTAAAGGAACTAAAGATTTAACTTTTCTAAATAAATTTTCTTTTAAAGAAGTTTGAGCAATTTTTTCAATATCACTTTTATTTGAATCATTCAATATGTATACCAAACCACTAGCTCCTCCAACAAGAGGATTTTTCAATTTGCCGTAAATTTTATTATATTTAGAAGTCCCTTTAAAAGAATTTATATAAAAATCTGCTGGACTTCCATTATAAATCTCTCCCGGAAGAAAAGATGTAATATTCACAGTAACTTGCCCTGGAATTATTTTCTTGTTATTTGTTTTATATCCAGGAATTATCACACTGTTGTTGATTTTATATGTTTTACCATTAGCATCTGAAAGAAATGTTCCAGCTGATAACTTCTCTGCTTTTACACTAAATTCATTATATAAAGTAACACTACCAATTGCTTTAATTGAGACTTCTTTCGAATCAGACAACGTTATGTTTGTTGATTTTTTATCAGAAACTATCATTATTTCAAAATTGACACCATCTTTATTGGAATCTTTTGAAATGGAAAATTGTTTGTTTTTATAAGTAATTTGCTTAGTTTTAGGAACAATAGTTATATTCACTTTTTGAAAAATTTCTAAGCTCCAATAAAAACCACCCACAAAAAGAGACACGACTAAAAAAATAAGAACAAATTTGTTTATTATTTTAAACTTTGTTTCTCTAAATTCTTCTTGTTTTTTGATCTCTATTTTGGGTTCTATTAAGAAATCAGCTTCTTTTTTGAGAATAATTGGTTTTTTATTATTTTTTTTTAATTTTATATCTTCTAAAATAATTTTTACCATATATTTATATTTTAATTTTTCTCATTTTAGCGATTACTTCTATCATTAAGAATGGGTCACATGTACCATCTTTAATATCGCACATATTTAAAAATTCAGGTCCATCTAAAGTAGTAACTACACAAGGATGCTGAGATGTTATAGTTTTAAAATATTCCCCATTACACAAGGCACTTGCGAACCATTTTTTTATATCATTATCTGCTGTCAAAAATATAGTGTTAGGAATGGTAAGCGTATGTGGTAATGTGCTTATTGCTTTAGCAAAGGATTCTCCCCAATAACTTTCTACCAACTTTAAAATGGGAGTTACTTTATTCTTAAATTCATCGGACAACTTATTATCATTGTAGAGTTTAAAAAGTTCTTCTGCATCTCTTTGTTCAATATCTAATTTTGTACAAAAATAATTAAAAAATGTCCTTTTACCAAAAGGAAAAGAAACTACCGATTTTAAAACTCCCTTTATTACTATTCCAACATCTGTTATTTCTCCACTTATATCAATCAGTAAATATGAATCCTGATTTACATATTTGTCTCTTACTGCTAAATATGTATCTAAGGTGAAAGAGGAAAAAGAAACACAAGTATGATGAAATGTTTTTGATAAAATATCTCGTATTTTGTCCAGACACTCTTTAGGAGAAAGTGATATAACCATGTCCATCTGGAAAGATTTACATTTTTTACCTAAAGGTTCAAGGGTAGGATAGCCATTGAGAGACACTGACATAGTATAATGCTCTATCATTTCCATAGGGCTTTTTGTTTCAGAATATTTATCTTTATATAAGACAGAGAGGTTCTCTATTTCTTTTTTTATTAAATCACTAGGTAAAGTTTTTGTAAAAATGAAAGGTTTTTCTTTGGACATTTTTATTGACCTTGTCTCAGATATATACCATGGTGAAGCAAGAACACATACAATTTCATCTGGTGCTCCCATTTTTTTACTATATAAAGAATTAACTGTTTTGTTTAGCACAACAATCATATCCTTCATATATGAATTAAAATCATTATATGGTTTTAATTCATTACGAATAGATTTTGTGATTACAGGTATCGCTTTATCTGAAAATTTAATTCGAGCAATAGCACCACCAATACTACCAGAACCTATATCAAAAATCGCAATTGTTTTTTCTTTTTTAGGTAATAAAAATAATCTCATAGTACCTATAGTATACTACAGGATTAATAAAATGCTTAATAGATTTGTGGAAAATTATTCAAGAGTTGCTTTTATTCTTCTAACACCAGCGGAACTTGCTTCTTCTTTTTGGATTTTGAAATGACTGAGCTCTTTCGTATTTTGTACGTGTGGTCCTCCACAAAATTCTTTTGATATTGCGTTTCCATTTTCATCCTCAATAAAATAAACAGAAACTATTTCTGGGTACTTTGCTCCGAATTCCATTTGTGCGCCGAGTTTTTCGGCCTCTACGAGTGGCATTTCTTTTCTTACTACATTTAATCCTTTATTTATTTTATCATTCACCCAATCTTCTACTTTTTTCTTCTCTTCATCTGTAAGTTTGTGATCACAAATAAAATCCATACGAAGTCTTTCTTCTGTAATATTACTTCCGCGTTGTTTAATATCTTTACTTACTATCTCCTGTAATCCTGCGAGCAATAAATGATGTGCTGTATGAAGACGAATAGTTTTCTCGCTATGGTTTGCAAGTCCACCTTTAAACATTCCAGCACTTGAAGTCTGTGAAAGTTTTTGGTGCTCCGTCATTTTTTTATTGAAATCATCTAGGTCTATTGTCTTACCTTTTTCTTTTGCAAGTTCTAAAGTAAGCTCTATGGGAAATCCATAAGTTGTAAATAAAACAAATGGATCAATTCCTTTTTCAAATTCTTTTAGACCTTTTGCTAAGGTTATATTAAATTTATTTAGTTCTTCTTTTAAAATGTCATTCTTTTTATGAATTTCTTTATATATACTTCCATATTTTTCTCCTATCATTAAAGAAACTTCTATTAAATTTGGAATTGTTATATTTAATTGCTGGACACGAACTTCTGCTCTTCTTATTAATCTCCTTAACACATATCCTGCTCCGTTATTAGAAGGAATAACCCCATCAGAAATCATAAACATAGCTGTTCGAAGATGATCAGCAATTACTCTCATTTTTTTTCTTGTGTCCACCCAACATTCACCTTTTTCTTTTATACATTCTTCGTCTGTTTGGTCACCATATTTAAGACCCGACAATTCTTCTATCTTTTCAATAATATTTTTAAACAAATCCGTCTCAAACACAGTCTTTACACCCTGACTCACCATCACGATTCTCTCAAGCCCCATTCCAGTATCTACATTATTCTGTGCAAGTTTACCTACCACTTTCCCATCTTTTTTCTCATACTGCATGAAAACATTATTCCAAATTTCTACAACTTTTCCCCCGTCATCAGCTTTTACGAATTCTTCATGAGTCATATCTCCAAGTGGAATATCATTCACATCATAAAATATTTCAGTATCAGGACCACAAGGACCATTGTCTCCAGCACTCCACCAATTATTTTTTGCAGGCAAGAAATAAATTCTTCCTTCTGGTAAATACTTTTTCCATATATCAGCCGCTTCGTTATCTCTCGGTGCATTTTCATCGCCTTCAAAAACAGTTACATAAATTTTATTTATATCTAATCCAAGTCCTTCTTCTTTATTGGTCAAAAATTCGAAACTCCATTGGATAGACTCTTCTTTAAAATAATCTCCAAGTGACCAGTTCCCGAGCATTTCAAAAAATGTCAGGTGTCTATTGTCTCCCACATCGTCAATGTCACCAGTTCGGACACATTTTTGAATGTCTACCAAACGAGTTCCCATCGGATGCTTTTGACCAAGTAAATATGGCACGAGTGGTTGCATTCCAGCTGTATTGAAAAGCACCGAAGGATCATTCTCTGGTATAAGTGAAGCTGAAGGTATTATTTTGTGCCCTCTATTCTCAAAAAATTTAAGGAATTTATCGCGAATTTCATTTGAAGTCATCATAAGTATTATATTATACTAAAAAAGCTAAACAGAAAAGCCCCGACCGAAGGTCGGGGCTTTTCTGTCATAAGTTAATTATTGTCTTCGTTTATATTATTCATGAAAAATTTTGATTTCTTTAGTTGTTCTTCTACAAACCACAATACGACGAAAATAAAAAGAGTTAGTACTGTAGAAATTATTGCAATATCAAAAAGTCGGAATCCTGCCGCCATACCAATGCCAGCCGAAACCCATAAACCAGTCGCGGTCGTAAGCCCCATCATTTTTGATTCTTTTGAAAAAATAAGTCCTGAACCGATAAATCCAACTCCGACAACTATTTGCGCAGTTATCATGAGAGGATTGAGTCCAGCCATACCTGTATAATATTTAACCATCTCATTTGAAATAATCACAAACAAAGCCGAACCCATAGATACAAGTGCATACGTACGCATACCTGCAGTCTTGTGAGCCCAGACACGCTCAGTACCGATAACCATACCTAAAAGTAACGCCACTAAAAGACGAACCATTATATCTATTGTTGTTATACTAAAAATATTTTCCATATAATTATATTATACAACTATTCCGCCACCCAAACAAATATCTCCATCGTAAAAAACAATGGATTGACCGCTATCAACTAAAACATTTTTATCAAAAGTCACCTCGGTACCAGTCCGACTGGTACAGCTTATGGTACAATCTAAAATTTCTCCATGATAACGAATCTGCGCAGTATACTTGCCCTTCTTTGAGTAAGGATTTTTATCTTTTTCGGGAATTTCAGATATCCAATTAACATTATTTAATACAACTTCGCACAGGTCAGACCTATGCGAAGTTTCCCCTAAGACCGTCTTAGGGGAAACAGTCACAGTGTTTTCTTTTATATTTTTTGAAACAACATAAAGTGGCTTACTATTATCTTCATTTTTAAATATTGTGAATCCATGTCTTTCTCCTAATGTGAAAAATACAGCACCGTTGTGAGTTCCTATAATTTTTCCTTCTTCATCTAACACATTTCCTTTTTCAGACTTTATATAATGTTTCAAGAAATCTTTCATATCAAGTGGTCCAAGAAAGCACACTCCTTGACTATCTTTTTTTGTTGCTACGGGGATTTTATATTTTTCAGCAAGTTTGCGAACTTCAGTTTTCTTCAAATGACCAATAGGAAAAAGTACATGAGCTAAATCTTCTTGAGTTAAAGTCCACAAAAAATATACTTGGTCTTTAGATGGGTCTACTCCTGTATATAGTTTATGAATTTTTTCTCCTCCTTTTTGAGGAGGAGTGCCCTTTAGGGCGAGGTGGTGGTTAATCTTTGGGTCACCACCCCCTACCCCCTCCTCAGCAAGGAGGGGAGTTTTACGAACATAATGCCCTGTTGCGATAAAATCCGCACCGTGAGATTTCGCAAAATTCCAGAAAGCTCCAAACTTCACTTCACGATTACACATGACATCTGGATTTGGAGTTCTGCCTTTTTTATATTCTTCTATCATATAGTCCGCCACACCTTTTTTGTATTCTTCTACAGCATTACATTCTAAAAATGGAATACCGATATGCGCACAAACTCGCATTGCATCACGACGCTCGTCGCGCCAAGTACACTCTATGAAGTCTGGCGTCCAAGTACGAATAAAAACCCCAATGACGTTATATCCTTGGTCTTTTAAGAGTGAGGCAGAAACAGACGAATCCACTCCACCTGACACCCCAACAAATACAGTTTTTATTTCCTTTCCCATCTTGCAAATATACCACAAGGTAATAGTTTGTCACTTTCACTTTGTTCTATTACAAGTTCCCCTATTTCTATTTTCCCTCCAAAATCTTTCATCATATCTTTCAAATTATTCTCATAAGCAATCGGGGAATAGCCTGCGGTGTAGCCGTTTATTAAAACAAACAATGGATTATCTGAAAGTATTTCCCTGCACAGCTTCATAAGTTCCAAAAAACTTTCTTCTATTTTCCAAAGCTCATCTTTTGGTCCATGACCGAAAGATGGTGGATCCATAATTATGGCATCATATCTGTGCCCTCTTTTCATTTCTCTTTTCAAGAAAACTAAAACATCTTCCACAATCCAGCGGATAGGTGCATCTTTTAGTCCTGACAACTTTGCATTCTCCCTTGCCCATTCTACTGCGGTTTTTGATCCATCCACGTGGCAAACTTCTGCCCCAGCTTTTGCGCAAGCAAGTGTAGCTCCGCCTGTATAAGCAAAAAGATTTAGAACCTTAATGGGTTCGCTCTTTAAAGCCTTGCTCACACAATTTTCAATTATCTTTTGTGTCCACTGCCAATTCGGAAGTTGCTCTGGGAAAAGTCCAGTGTGTTTGAAAGATGTAGGACGAATAGAAAAATTTAAATCTCCATAAGAAATATTCCAATTCTTTTTCGTGCCTTCTTTTGCAATCCATTTTGTCTTTGTGCCGTTTCTTTCAAATCTCAATTCTGCTTTATCCCAAAATTTAGAATCTTTTGATTTTTGCCATAAAGCCTCTGGGTCTGGTCTACGCAAAATATACTCACCATATCTTTCAAGTTTTTCTCCGCTTCCACTATCGAGTAATTCATATTCTTTTTGTTTAGTTGTTTTTAAAATCATATTATTTCAAATATTTACTTATATTACGCTTATGCTCATCAAATGTCACTGCATAGTGCACTTTACCATCTTTATCATGAAGATAATATAAATACTTAGAACTCTCTGGACTAATAGATGCTTCTATCGACACCAAACCTGGATTATTGAGTGGCTCCAAAGGAAGCCCTTTTATATTATAAGTCGACTTATCTACATCAACTTGAAGTGGCATCCCCAGAGAAATTCTTTTCCACAAAATACCAGAAATAATTTTAATATCTTCTCTCCCACTAGCTTCACCTTCTAAAATAGAAGCCATTATTACAATATCAGATAAACTTTTTCCCTTTTTTTCTATTGATAATTTAATATTTTTGATTTTTATTTCAAAATTATCTGATAATTTATCTATTATTTCTTTTGTGGTGTCTAAAGGAAAAAAGAAATATGTATCGGGGAATAAATATCCTTGCTTATCCTTCACACTCGATAAAAAAATATCCTTTTTAAATCCTGCCAATTTTGATTCTAACAATATAGCAATCTGCTCATTATTTAACCCTTCTCGTATTGTTACTTTAATTGATTCTACGTTATGGTGACCTCTTGCTAATTGCCAAGCAATAATATAAACGGGAGAATTTTTAGAAATAAAATAATCACCAGAAACAACACCATTCCCAGTTTTTAATAATTTAATAAAAACTTTTAAAACAAAACTATTTCTAATAACATTTTTATTTTTTAAGTCCAAAGAGATAGAAGATATGGACTGGCCATTGCTTATATGTATAATTTGGTTTTTATTTTCAAATGGAGCAGATAAAAAAAAGTAAATAAAAATAATAATTAAACTGAAAACCAAAAATAGATTGTATAATCTATTTTTGGTTTTTTTATTTTGTTGCTTTATCTCATCAATACTTTCATCCATATACTAAATAGGTAAATTTGAAGGTGGCTTTGCAATCTTTGACTCGATACGCTTGAAGCTTGGAGTTTCTGAAACCATACCAGGGAAGTGGAAAATCGTTGCCAATTCTTCTGTCGAAAGAACAAATGTCTTAGGCCTATTTGAAGGGAAAAATACACCAAGAGGAAATGGATAGTCTACAGAATACTGAAGTGGTGGATGAAAAAATATCCTTAGCCGATAAAAATCAATCATACGTTTCTTCATCTTATTTAGTGCGAGACCTGTAGGGTCAGACCATGGTGCATCAAACTGCGTAGAATTCACACGATTAAGTTCATTCATAGCAGGCTGTGCGTACTGACGGAATAGCAAACGAACTTCACGACGTAAATTCTGGAATTGATCATCTGTACATTTTCTTTTATCTGACAAAGCCACAAGACGAATACCGCAATCAAAATGAATTTTTCCCATATTTTCAGTAATAGCTGTTACTACTGGTTTCAAATGATCTGGCATGAAAACCTGTTTGGCTGTGGGAAGGTCTGGTTTGTCGACATCATGAAGACGAGTATACCCCACAGCTAATTTATCTAAAAATTCAACGGCTCCATCTAGAAAATCTACATGTTTCCCCGTCTTATGACTATGATACTTTTTAATACTCTGGCGGACAACAATCTGTATCCAAACTTGTTCACCTTGAGGAAGTGAGCCTAAGTATTCTATGACTGGAGTAATCGGATCAATTTTAAATTCTTCTTTAATCCCAGTCTTCATATCATCACCAAATCCTTTATACGTCTTAAACGGCAGAAAATCTTCTTTCAATTTATTGAACTCACAACCCCAAACATTCCAGTCGCCATTCTTCTTGTACTGCGGAATATTGAAAACATAGTCTTCTACTTCTACAACTTTTGCTTGAGGATATTGAGCGTATACTTGAGTCTCTACTAGATTACGAATACGAGTAGGAGTACGAACATAAAAATGAACTCTACCATCAATAGAAACTATCTCAAGAGAAAACCATAGCCAAGGAGCTCCTATAATAAATTGTTCCCAAAATCCTTTCATACTTTTATGATAAAAAGCATTTGAAAAAATGAGCTCCATCGCAGCGGGACTTTTTATCACATCGCGTGGTACTTGTATCTCAAGCAAGACCCATTTTATACCCATGATAAAACGCTCCTGCCTATAATGATGCCATAAATTAAAAGCTACAATGCCCAAAGGAAGTGGCATCAGATAACCAATAGCAACCAATAACATTTGAACTAGATTAAAATTATGAGTAGATAAAAAATCTTGAATCATACTTTATTATTGTACCATACACAAAAGAAAAAATCTCTTAACAAAAGCTAAGAGATTTTTTCTTTAAGCAACAGAGTATTGTCCGTTCTTATTTTTCTTGAAATATTTAGAATTTTGAAGATTAACCAGTATAGTATTCTTCTTTAGATATCTTTCTTTCATGACTTGGTCTACTATTTCTTCTTTTGTCATTGGACCATTCTTTTTTATAAGTTCCTTAATAACATCTCTGACTACTCCAGTTTTATA
>Ga0172379_10009143_pt1 | contig 12282 bp, 7 predicted proteins | sample GrowelOW334metaG_FD_119756 | JGI IMG/M metagenome (GOLD analysis project Ga0172379, IMG submission 119756) | Groundwater microbial communities from an aquifer near a municipal landfill in Southern Ontario, Canada - Groundwater well OW334 metaG | ecosystem: Environmental > Aquatic > Deep... | reverse complement strand
CGCCGAAAATGGTTTAAAAGAAGCGAACCATAAGTTGGAAAAAAAGATAGTCGAACGAACGATGGCTCTTACCGAAGAGTTGGAACACAGAATCAGAACTGAACGTCAATTGACCCATACCGCGCTGCATGATCCTTTGACGGGATTGCCGAATCGCAGCCTTCTCATGAATCGGGTGGAACAATCTATCGCCCGTTTCCAACGCGACCAATCGGCGCAATACGGAATCCTCTTCATCGACATCGATGACTTCAAGCAGATCAACGATAATTACGGGCATAGCGCGGGGGATGCGTTCCTATGCGAGATCGCGTCCCGGCTGCGACGCTGCGTCAGGGAAGTAGATACCGTCGCCCGACTCGGCGGCGATGAGTTCGTCGTCTTGCTGGATGGTATGGGTATGGACCCTGATATAGGAACCGCTGCTGAGCGCGTTAGCGATGAATTATCGATCCCGTATAATATTGGGCGAAATTCCGTTATTTCGACGGCAAGTATCGGCGTTCTCTTGTGTCGTTCGGATATTGTCGATGCCGGAGAAGCGCTCAGGAACGCGGACATTGCCATGTACCGCGCGAAGAACACGGGCAAGAATAAGCGGGTAGCCTACACCGACCAGATGTTGATTGGCGTCTTGGAGAACAACCGGCTGACGCAAGATTTACGTTCAGCCATCGGGCACGGCGGCATCCGCCTAGTCTTTCAGCCGATCGTCAATTTGATGCGCGGTACGACAGTCGGCTGGGAAGTATTAGCGCGTTGGCAGCATCCGGATTTCGGGATGATCGGCCCCGATCGATTTATTCCTATTGCGGAAGAATCTGGTTTGATTGTGCCATTAGGTACTTTTATTATTTTGGAAACCTTGAAAATAGCTGCCAATCTTAATGCGGCAAATTTGTTGCCGGACTTCTCTACATCTGATCCGCCGTTTTTCGCGGTCAATGTGTCCGCTGTCCAGCTGGGAAATACCGAATTTGCGGATTTCGTGCTATCGGCCATCGACCGGTACATGCTGCCTCGAGCAATCCTCAATTTAGAGTTGACCGAGACTGCGCTCATTGAAAACCGCGACGCGGTAATCGCGGTGATTGAGCGTTTAGCGGACGAGGGAATTTCATTCAAGCTGGATGATTTCGGAACGGGTTATTCTTCGCTCGGTTATTTGGATCGTATTCCTTTCGATACCGTAAAGATCGACCGAAGCTTCATTGAGCGGATCGATGAGTATCGCGAAAACTCATCCGCCTCCGGAGGGATAGTCAAAGGCATCATCTCCCTGAGCCATGAGCTGGGGAAAAAGGTGGTGGCGGAAGGTATAGAAACCGCCGTCCAGGCCGAGACGCTGAAAAGTTATGGATGCGATTTTGCTCAAGGCTATTTATTCGGCAAACCGATTGACGCCGATGCTTTGACTGTCACCCTCATGCGGCTGGGGGTTACGCACTCAGTCGAATCATAATAGAAGTTACTCCTTCCGCGCTTCCCCGCCGAATTTGCTTTTAATTCCAATTGTCCATATCTTTTCCCCCTAGGAGTCTTAAATGAGAAAATTCTCCATAGTTTTGAAGCTTTTCGTCGTCTTTCTTGCGCTGTCTTCTTCCGCTTTGTATTCAGAGGCGTTTCTCGATGTGGAAGGAGGAGCGGCGTTCTCCGGCTATAACGATGTACGCATTCCCGCCGACACCGGAACCCCTTTTTCTCTTGTCAAAGATACCCAATCGGATCCCGTCTTCGCGCTGCGCCTGCGTGTCGGTTATACCTTCGCCGACCGTCATACCGTGACCCTGCTCGCCGCTCCGCTTACCGTCCGCGGTTCCGGAGTACTTGATCGGAACGTAACCTATTACGGAAAGACGTTCGCCGCCGGAACCCGTGTCGACTCCCAGTACCGCTTCGACTCGTACCGGCTCACGTACCGCTATTCGTTCATCAAGACCGACAGCCTAGTGCTGGCCGCCGGGCTTACCGGTAAAGTCCGGAGCGCCGACATCGCCCTTATGAGCGATACCGGCTACGCTCACCGCACCGATCTGGGTGTGGTTCCCCTGATCAATTTTTGGGCGCAGTGGAACTTCCTTGAACCGTTCAGCCTGCTGCTTGATGTAGACGCCCTTGTTTCGCCCTACGGTCGTGCCGAGGACGGCCTCCTGGCGCTGCAATATCACCTGAACCGGAACGTCGCTTTCCGATTGGGATACCGCGTGCTGGAAGGCGGCGCCGACGGCGGCGGCAATGTGTACAGCTTCGCTTTGTTCCATTACGCGATGGCCGGCATCAGGGTTTCCTGGTAGAATATCGCCTATGGATGGAAAAACCAGAAGCGCGATACGACCGGGGATCAAGGTCTCCATCGTTCTCAAAGAGGACCAGCGGACAGGGAAAAGGACCGAAGGGATAGTGCGGGACATCCTGACCAATTCCCCGAATCACCCGCACGGGATAAAGGTGCGCCTTGAATCAGGACAGGTCGGACGGGTTCAGGAGATACTTTCCTGAGGATTTCGGCCCGCGACGCGCGGATCATCAGTATCAACTTGCATCGTAATAACGGCTAAATCAATTCTTTTTGTCATGCGCGTTTGTTGATTTTCCGACGATGTCCGCGACCAGCCAATTCAGGAAACGGATCGACGCGTTCATATTTTTGCTTTTGAGGATGCCGTGCACCAGATCGTAACCGCTTTTCAAGTACATTTCCGTGTACTTGAAGCGCAGATAGGTGAAATCGGAAAAACTATAGAGGTACAGTTTGACGACGGCGTACTCTTGGTTCGAGACGACGGTTTTTCCTTTGAGGCCGTACATCTCCTCTTCGAAACGATAGAACAGATCCCGGTACTCAGGCCCGAAAAGGGAAAGGCCCGCGTTCAGTTTGTCGATCCGCGCCAGATAGGTTTTCTGGTTTCGGATGCTCTTGTCCACTGGGAAGTTTCCGGCCAGGAGATCGATGAACAGTTGGACGCAGGCTTCGCGGTCGGGTTTTCCGGGCGGCCTCGCTGCCGGGGTCGGACTCCCGGGAAACGGTTTGCCCGTTCTCAGAAGCGCGACCGCGTCGTCGAAATCCTCTTTCAGCTTGATGAAACGTTCGTGGCTTTTCTCCACGCCGGCGGCATCCGGGTGCAGTTTCTTCGCGAGCTTCCAGAAGAGCCGCTTCAGCTCCTCCTCCGACGCGATTTTGCGGTCACGAATGGCTTTCTCGAAAACGTTCATATCATTGAGGTTCTTTCAAAAGTCTTCAAGTTTTGAAAGAACAACCTTAGATTTAAAGCAGTATTTTTGCATATCATTGTAGGACCTATATTTAGACGATGGCGCAAAAATACTGCAAGAGCAAATTTCAAAACTAACCGAGTTTTGAAATTTGCTCCATTCATCAATTTAGTCATGGGCAATTTTTATTTCACACGTTGAAAACGATATCGCCTATTTCACCTTTGAAATGGTCGAACTCTCCCTGTTCCAATTCCCATGACTCGACAACCTTCGCCGGATGCGTAATCCCGTCATCTTCCGTGTAGCCTTCTATTTTTCCGATCCATCTCACTTTCCGCAGAGCCTTGCCGTTCTCCGCGTACAATCGGTCATCCGTCTCAAACCGCGTTATCATGCCGTCATTGCCGAAATAGAAGGTGCCCGACACCGCGACGGTCCCCGCGATGAAATTGACGACTATTGAATCGTCGGTTTGTTCTCCGTACGTAACTCCGTCCATGAGAAAAAAAGAGGGAAGCAAGGAAAATTCGAATAAGAGCATGGCGAGCGTTGACTTGGCCAGTAAACTCGCATCATCCAAGTCGATCAATTTAAAAAATCTCATCAGGGTGATTTGCCATTTTCCGACACCGTTTACGCTCTTTTCCAGCAACTCGGTGATCTTCGATTTGATGTAAACGTTTCGGCTAACGTTGATGACTGAATTGAATTGTTTGTAGGAAAGCTTCTCAAACGCGCTTTTAGAGTTCTTACGGTGGAAGGAATTCTCCCAATGAATTTCTCCATTCCGTATCGCGGGCTTATCCACATACCCGCATTTTCGCAGGTAGTTCTTGATCAGTTCAGGCGCGTCGGCGATTGTCTTTTCGGTGATGCGCTGTTTGGAGGGCTTGTCCGGATTGATCTTACCCGCTTCTATGCTATCCAAATACGCTTTCTTCAGTTCCATATCTCCTCCGTTAGTTACTGTTTTCGTGGTTAATCATTCAAAATAAATTCCACACAAAGGCACCAAGATCGATCCTTATTCCTCTTCCTTTGCGGCCTTCGCGGTTAGATTTCATATTCTCCAAGACAGGTAAACCGCAAAGGACGCAAAGGTCCGCGAAGGGGGAGAAGTCGATAAAATTTCTATTCTTCGTGTTTTTGCGCATTCGTTGTTATTCTTCTCTTCCCGTCTTCTGTAAATAATAGTGATAATCGCCCTCATAGATTTTGAGCGCGCCGTGGTCGATCTCAAAGACCCGGTTTGCCAGGTGCCGCAGAAAATAACGGTCGTGGCTGACGATCATGATGGTGCCTTCGAACTTCCGCAGGGCTTCAAGGAGCACTTCCCGGCTTGCGATGTCCAGGTGGTTGGTCGGCTCGTCCAGCACCAGAAAGTTGACCGGCACGGCGAGCATGCAGGCCAGCATCACGCGGCTTTTCTCGCCGCCTGAGAGTATCGACACTTTCTTGTCGGAATCGTCGCCTGAAAACTGGAAAGCGCCGAGGATGCTTTTGACGGCCCCGACGGAGGCCAGCGGTATGCGGTCGGACACTTCCTCAAAAATCGTGCGGCTCGGATCCAGCGTGTCCGACGAGTATTGGCTGAAATAGCCGACCCGCACGCTGCCGCCGACCGTCGCGCTGCCGCTGGTTGGCGGCGTCTGACCGGTGATGACTTTCAGCAGGGTCGATTTTCCCGCGCCGTTTACGCCGGTCAGCGCTATGCGGTTGCCGCGGTCCACGATGCCGGAGAGGCCTGAAAAGACGGGGTGAAGGCCGCCTCCGGGTTTCGGCCAGGACTTGGCCAGGTCTTTCATGACCACGACTTGATCGCCCGAGCGCGGACAGGCGGCGAACTGGACGGTCATGGATTTCGGGTCCGGCGGCAGTACGACGCGGTCTATTTTATCCAGCGCCTTGATGCGGGACTGGACCAGCGACGCGTGCGACGCGCGGGCGGAAAATTTGGCGATGAACTCTTCGTCCTTGGCGAACATGGCTTGTTGGCGGTTGAAGGTCGCCACCAGCTGCTCACGGCGGATTTCCCGTTCACGCAGGTAAAAGTCGTAGTCGCCGGAATAGGTGGTGACGGCGCCCGAGGCGACTTCCACCGTGCGTGGACAGAGGCGGGTCATGAATTCCCTGTCGTGGCTGGTCATCACTAGGTCGCCTGAAAATTCCTTGAGCCATTCCTCAAGCCACACGATCGACTCCACATCCAAATGGTTGGTCGGTTCGTCCATAAGCAGCACGTCGGGATTGAGCACCAGAATCCGGGCCAGGGCGATGCGCATCTTCCAGCCACCCGAGAAATGCTCCACGCTTTCGTTGAAACGGTCCGGGCCGATACCGAGCCCCGTCAAGACCGATTCGGCCCGGGTTTCCAGGTTGTACCCGTCGCGGTGGAGGAACTCCGACTGAAGCTCTCCGTACTTGTCCATCTCCGCGTCGGTCAAAGGATCGGCGGACGGATCGGACATGCGGTGTTCAAGCTCTTCCAGGCGGCGACCGATTTCGTAGACGGCGCCCGCCCCGGCAAGTACTTCCGCGAGAGCGCTACGGCCGGACATTTCTCCCACGCTTTGGGAAAAATAACCGATCACCGTACCCGGATCTACGGTGATTTGTCCCGCGTCAGGTTTCTCTTCCCCGGCGATAACCCTGAACAGCGTAGTTTTTCCGGCTCCGTTGGGGCCGACCAGCCCGATCTTGTCGCCGGGTCGGATAAGAAAATCGGCGTTATCCAAAATGACGCGTTCGCCGTAAGCGACGCGGATGCCTGACAATTTGATCACGAAAAACTCCCGAAAGAAGGGGAGCATAGCAGAATGAGGCCCGTTTGTCAGGAGAACGGGTCACGCGTTGAAGAAGGTTTGCTTGACAGTCGGTCCCATAAGAACGAAATTAAAAGATACGCGGTATATAAAAATGATGTTATCGGCCCGCCGGATGAAAATTGTCTTTCAAAATACCTATGGACATCTCCGGCCGCGGTCCGATGGAGGGGCACAATGAATAATGGTGGAATGCTTCCCGGCGATGCCGAGGACTCCGTAGATGAGTTTTTACTGTCGCCGAATGAGAAAGCGCGGCGCGCGCTGCGCGAGCAGGCTGAAAAGATAGCTAAAGAGAAAGCGCATCGAGCGGCGGAAGATGGCGACGCTTTATCACCCGAGGATGCGCAACGGATGATCCATGAGCTGCGCGTCCATCAGATTGAGCTTGAGATGCAGAACGGAGAGTTGCGCCAAGCGCAGGTGGAGCTGGATGCCGCCCGCTCGCGCTATTATGACCTCTACGACCTGGCTCCGGTCGGATATCTCACCATAAGTGAACAGGGCTTAATCCTGGAACCCAATCTTACCGCCGCCGCCCTTCTGTCAACGCCGCGCCCATCCTTGACCAGGAAACCTATTACCCGCTTCATCACACAGCAGGATCAGGATATCTATTACTTCTTTCGGCAAAAGCTCTTTGACACCGGCGTATCGGCGGCTTGCGAACTACGGATGCAGAAAACGGATGGGACGCCTTTCTGGGGACGGATGGAAGGGATCGTCAGGCAGGAAGCCGACGGTTCGACCGTGTACCGTATCGTGCTCAGCGATGTCACCGAGCGTAAAATGGAAGAATCAAAGGCCGATCGGGACGATCCGCATGTAGTGAAGGATTCCTGAGGGGCGCTTTTTTTCTCCAGCTATCGCGAATAGGGCGAATGAACTATAATTTTGTACATGCAGCATGAACGGGTGACGCCGCGCGAGTCGTAATTGTCGGAGGCCCTGTCATGAAAAGTAGAAAAAAGACCGATCCGGAATTGAGCAAAACCCCCGAGAAAAAAACGGCCGCCGCTTCTGAGCCGGCGCGGTTTCCCATCGTCGGCATCGGGGCCTCCGCCGGAGGCTTGGCGGCCTTTGAAGCCTTTTTTTCCGGCATGCCCGCAAATATCGATCCGGAAATGGCTTTCGTTCTTGTCCAACACCTCGCGCCGGACCATAAGAGCATACTCGCGGATCTCATTCGTCGCTATACCCGTATGCATGTTTTCGAGGTGGAGGACGGGATGCGCGTTAAGCCCAATTGCGCTTACATCATACCGCCCAATCGGGACATGGCCTTTCTTAATGGATCCCTTCAACTTCTGGAGCCCGAGGCTCCTCACGGGTTTCGCCTTCCCATCGATTTCTTTTTTCGGTCGCTCGCCCAGGATCAGCACGACCGCGCGATCGGAATCGTGCTCTCAGGCACCGGGAGCGATGGGACTTTGGGGCTGCGGGCCATCAAGGGCGAAGGCGGAATGGCAATGGTCCAGAATCCCGCCTCCACCGAATACGACGGCATGCCGCGTAGCGCTATCGCCACCGGCCTGGTGGACTATGAACTGCCGCCGGCCGAAATGCCCGCCCAGCTTATCTCGTATGTCGCCCACGCGTTCGGCAGATCCGGGCGATCGGGCAACAACCAAAAACCAAAGATCGAAAACGCGCTGAAAAAGGTTTTCGTCCTGTTGCGCGCCCAAACCGGTCACGATTTTTCTCAATACAAACCGAGCACCATCAATCGGCGGGTCGAACGCCGTATGGCCGTCCACCAAATTGAAACGATGAACGAATACGTTCAATATTTACAGCAGACGCCCGCCGAGATCAAAGCGCTTTTCGGAGACTTGCTCATCAGCGTGACTAGCTTTTTTCGCGACGGCGAAGCTCTCAAGGCGCTGGAAGAAAACGTCATTCCTAAACTCTTTCAGGGAAAACCCGCGGGAGGAGTTATCCGCGTCTGGTCCGCCGGCTGCGCAACCGGGGAAGAAGCCTATTCTCTGGTCATCATGCTGACCGAATACCAGGAACTGTTGAAACAGAGTTACAAGATCCAGTTTTTCGCCACGGATATCGATACCAAGGCGATCGTGACAGCGCGGACCGGGATCTATCCGGCGAACATCGCCGAGGACGTTTCACCGGAACGCTTGGACCGTTTTTTTACACCTGAGCTGGACGACGCGGAAAAAGCGCCGGTCGCGTATCGTGTGAAAAAACACATACGCGACATGCTGGTGTTTTCGGAGCAGGACGTGATCAAAGATCCGCCCTTCTCCAAGATGGACCTTATCAGCTGTCGGAACCTGATGATTTATATGGGCGGGGATTTGCAAAAGAGGCTCATTCCGCTCTTCCATTATGCCTTGAAGCCGGGTGGTTTCCTTTTTCTGGGAACATCGGAGACAATAGGGGATTTCGGCGATTTGTTTCACGTCGTAGACCGTAAATTGAAACTGTACCAACGTAAAGAATCTTTTCAAAAAGCTCAGAACATCAGTTTAGCTAGTCTTCTTCCCTCCAAGACGCATGGGGACCCGAGCCTCCCCGTTTCAACAGAGAAAACGGTCAAACGCGGAAATGTGCCGATACGTGAGCTTGCCGAACAAGTGATCCACCAGCAGACTCCGCTCTCGGCCGCGTTCGTCGACGGGCACGGAGATATACTCTACCTCCACGGGCGGACCGATATGTTCCTGGAGCCGGTGTCCAGCGAGTCCGTCGTCAATAATATTTTGAAAGTGGCTCGCGAAGGACTTCGGCACGACTTGACCACCGCGCTACGGAAAGCCTCTGAATCCAAAGAAATCGTTCAGTATTCAAACCTCCACGTAAAAACCGATGAAGAAATAGTCACGGTGAACATGACCGTCCGTCCGGTAGCGAGCAGGCAAGGCGTACAAAACGAAACGCCTCTTTTCCTGGTCATCGTGGAGCAGGTGCAACTGTTCAACCTTGTCCCGCCTTCCTCGTCCGCTCTCCCGGATACGGGCAATAAATCCGAAGCGCGTATCCTTTCGCTTCAGCAGGAATTGCGCGCTAAGGACGTGTATCTCCAGGCCACCTTTGAGGAACTTGAGACCGCGAATGAAGAACTGGAATCCTCAAACGAGGAAATGCAGTCGGTTAACGAAGAACTGCAATCCACTAACGAAGAACTGGAGACGTCCAAGGAAGAACTGCAGTCGGTAAACGAAGAACTTTCCACCGTCAATAATGAACTGGAATCGAAAGTCACCGACTTGTCGCGGACCAACAATGATATGAACAACCTGCTGGCGGGCACGGGTGTCGGCACCTTATTTGTGGATATGAAACTTCGCATCACCCGTTTCACGCCCGCCGTAGTTAATGTAATAAACCTGATCCAAAGCGATGTGGGAAGACCCGTCGGTCATATCGTTTCCAACCTGTACGGCTACGACAGCCTGGTTGAGGACACGCAAACGGTACTCGACAGCTTGATTCCCAAAGAAATAACCGTGCGAACGAAAGTCGGCATCTGGTATCTCATGCGCATCCTCCCTTACAGAACGCTTGAGAACGTGATCAAGGGAGCGGTAATCACTTTCATCGACATCACTGAGCGCAAGAAAATGGAAGCGGTGTTACGAGAGACGCAAGTCAAGTTATCCGAGGGGATAGTCGCCACGGTCAGGGAACCGCTATTGGTCCTTGATGAAAGCTTGCGGGTAGTATCGGCCAATCGCGCTTTCTATACCAACTTTCAGGTCGGGGCGGATATGACCATCGGACGGACGCTGTACGACTTGGGAAATCACCAATGGGAAATCCCCGCGCTCCGAAAATTATTGGAAGAGATATTACCCCAAAATACCGTGGTCACCGATTATGAAGTTTCTCACGTATTTGAAAAAATAGGGAAACGCACCATGTTGATAAACGCGCGCTGTCTTTTCAGCGAGTCAGGCAGTTCCGAGTTGTTCCTTCTGGCAATTGGAGACATCACGGATAAGGAACCCCGGATATTACAATAAATCCCGCGGGAGGTGACCGATGAATGCCGAAATACGAAAACGCGCCGAGGAAAAGGCCCATATAACTGAGGCCGACACGTCGAAAGAATTGTTGATTTCATCGCCTGCGGAAGTGGATCGGCTCGTTCATGAGTTGCACGTCCATCAGATACAACTGGAAATGCAGAATGAAGAGCTGATCCGGACTCAAGAGGAATTGGCGTCGGCGTATGCGCGCTATTTTGAATTATACGAACTTGCGCCGGTCGGTTATTTTTCAATCTCCAAAGCGGGACTGATCGTCGAGGCAAATCTGGCCGGCGCCAAGCTTTTAGGCATTGATCGCGGCGCGTTGGTCAAGCAACCCTTTACCCGGTTTATTCAAAAAGAGGACCAGGATATCAACTACCGCCAGCAGAAACGGCTATATGAAACCGGAGAACCGCAGGCGTGTGAATTAAGGATGATCGGACCCAATCAGATTCCGTTCTGGGCGCAGATCCAATCAAGCTTTACGCGGGATTCCTCCGGGGGGACTCCGGTGAGCCGTTGCGTAGTAAGCGATATCAGCATCCGTAAAGCCGCTGAGGAAGAGCGGGCCTCTCTTGCGTTGGAGAAGGAAATGCTCCTCAAGGAAACGCATCATCGTATCAAGAACAATATGAACGTAATCAACAGTTTACTCATATTGCAGGCGAATCAGCAGGATATCCCCGAGAGTACGGAAATTCTTTGTGACGCCGCCGGGCGGGTACAGAGCATGATGATGCTCTATGATAAATTATACCGTTCGGAAACGCATCACGAACTCAGCGTGAAAGCGTATCTTCCGCCGTTGGTTGCCGACATCATCAAAGTTTTTTTGCTGACTAAACACATTAAAACCGTGGTTGAAGTTGACGATTTTGTTCTGAGCGCAAAAATCCTATCCCCCCTCGGGATCATCCTCAACGAACTGATCACCAATTCCATGAAATACGCTTTCATCGATAGAGAGAGCGGGACCATCACCTTGACCGTGTCAAAGAGCGGCTACGCCGTCACCTTGACGTATAGCGATGACGGCGTCGGCTTGCCGGAAGCTGTCACCTTTGATGATTCCGCAACGTTCGGTCTACTGCTGGTAAAAAGCCTGACTCAACAATTACAGGGGACCATCGCGATCGATAGGGAAAAAGGTACGAAATACACCATCAGATTCAGTATTTGAGGGCACCTCTCGATTTATCTCATTCTCACCTCTTCTAGCGGTATCTTTGCGTAATGAGAGTATTACGTTATCTAATAATCCTAATCGGAATTTCTTTTTTTATCGTGCCTGTTTTGAGTCCGCTGCTGATCATCAGCGCGGAACGGTCTTCCAACGCGTCGACGACGGCTATGTTGACATCAGGATTCGGCGGCACGCTCCTCATTCTTCTGTTTCTCATAGTCGTGCAGATCGCGTGCGCGGTTCCATATTCAAAACGGGTAGGCGCGTCATTCGCGTGGACTATCGGTTCCGTGGTGCTTCCCGCTATCGTGCCGTTACTTCTTGCGTTGCGCTTCAAGCCGAAAAGAAAACGGCGGAGGTCGCCGAATAATCCCCGGAAAAAGACTTTTTCCTTTTTCAAGCCCCGGTCTATTGGCGCCGCTCCTATCCCCGCTTTGTCCGCGCCGTCAGCGACGAGTGAAAAGGAAATATTCCCGTATCCCCTTCGCGAATGGAAAGCCGGCATCGCGTTCGCGCCGATTCTCGGAGACACGTGGGAAAAGGTCGCCGACAATTTCATCGCGACGGAATCAAGCGCCGAAGCTCCCGATTTTCCCGCTTTGCGAAAAGCCTTGGAACCGTTTTCAGCCGCGGAACGTCATGACGCGTGGCATAAAAGCGGCTGGAAGTTTCGTGAACTGGGAGATCCGGGTACCGCCAATCTTTGTTTCGCCGAAGGCCTTTTGGCCGCTCCCGATCCTTCATCCACGGATTGGGGCACCCTGACGTATCTTCCCGGATCCGAAGAGACGGAACTCCGCAAAACCTTATCCGTATTCCCCGCGCAAGCGACGGATGAGAATCTGTCCGCGGCGGCGAAAGCGGCAAGATTGCTGGCCGGCAGGTTCGGCGTCGCCGACGATTCGGCTTCCAAAACAATCTTCGCGTATAATGAAGCGGTGGAAGCGTTACGGAGCGGTGACGGAGAGGGAGCCGCGGAAAAGCTCGTATCGCTTTTCAATGATCCGGAGATTGGACTTTCGGCTTTTTATTTGTGGGGCGTAGCCGTTGAGTCTTCAGGCCGCGAAAT
>Ga0172379_10009142_pt1 | contig 12283 bp, 9 predicted proteins | sample GrowelOW334metaG_FD_119756 | JGI IMG/M metagenome (GOLD analysis project Ga0172379, IMG submission 119756) | Groundwater microbial communities from an aquifer near a municipal landfill in Southern Ontario, Canada - Groundwater well OW334 metaG | ecosystem: Environmental > Aquatic > Deep... | reverse complement strand
CACGCTGACCACCGATGCGGGCGCCGTGGTACCGGGCGTCGTCAGCTATTCCGGCGTGAGCGCGGTATTCAGACCATTGAGCAACCTCGCCAACAGCACCCACTACAACGTCACCATCAAAGGCGGGCTCAACGGCGTCAAGGACCTGGCCGGCAATCCGCTGGCAGCCGACTTCAAGATCGGCTGGACCACCGCCGTGGCGCCCGACACCACGGCCCCCACGGTCATCAGGACCATCCACACCAACGGCCAGATCAACGTGCCCGTCAACACCACCGACGGTGCCACTTTCAGCGAAGCAATGGACCCATTGACGATCACCAACCTGAATTTCTTCCTGAAAGCAACCGCAACCGGCACGTTGGTACCCAGCACACTCAGCTATTCCGGTGTGACCGCAACCATCATCCCGCTGACTAGTCTTGCCCCTAGTACCAACTATACGGTCACCGTCAAGGGCGGGGGCAACGGCGTCAAGGATCTGGCAGGCAATCCATTGGCCAATGACTTCGTCATCAGCTGGACCACCGGCGTCATTCCGGACACCACTGCACCGACGGTAATCGGCAACATCCATACCAACGGCCAGACCAACGTCGCCGTCAACACCGCCGTCGGCGCCATTTTCAGTGAGGCGATGGATCCATTGTCGGTCACCAACCTGACCTTCGTGTTGGCCACCGATACCGGCGTCGTCGTGCCGGGCACCATCAGCTATTCGGGTGTCAATGTGGTATTCCGGCCGCTGGTCATTCTGGCGGGCAATACCCACTACAACGTCACCGTCGTGGGCGGGGTCGCCGGGGTGAAGGATCTGGCAGGCAATCCAATGCTCAACGACTTCAAATTGGGCTGGACCACCGGCGCGGCTCCAGACATCGTCGCCCCGACCGTGATCGCGACCTCCCCGGCGGCGAATGCCGGCGCCGTGTCGCCTACTGCAATCCTGAGCGCGACCTTTAGCGAGCCAATGGACCCAACCACCATCACCAGCGCCAATATCACCCTGGTGTGCGACGGTGCGCCCTTTACCGGCATCGGCAGCTATGACGCGAATGGCGCTGTGGCGACTGAGGCATTACCGGCACAGAGTTTCCCTCTCGGCGGTACCTGCACGGCAACGATCTCCACCGCGGTCAAGGATCTGGCCGGCAATGCCATGGCGAATCCCTATAGCTGGACGTTCTCCATGCTGGCAGGGCAGACCACGACTACAACCACGGTGGCTGGCACTACCACCACCACGCTAGGTCCGCTCGCCATCGACCTCGGAGTGGCCGCACCTTTCGCGGTTCTGGGGAGCTCCACGGTCAGTAATGCCGCATCAGTGACCACGGTCACTGGAGATCTCGGAATAGCGACAAAGACGTCAGCCTCAATCACCGGCTTTATTGCAGGGCCTGGAGTGGTGAACGGGACGATATACGCATCCGACATACCATCGATCGGGAATACCACTTCCAGCCTCGCCAGAGCCGCATTGGGTACGGCGTATCAATCAGCCAAGACCAAGGGCACGTCAGCACCGTATACCACGGTGTCGGGCGACCTCGGTGGGATGACTTTGTACTCTGGGGTCTATCACTCCACGGGTACCTTGAAGATACAGAGCGGCTCGCTGACGCTAGACGCCCAAGGCAACTGTAATGCCTACTGGATCATCGACATGGAATCCACTCTCACCACGATCGCCGGGGCCGGTGGCAATGTGATCCTTGCCGGCAACTGCGAAAATACGAAGAACATCTGGTGGCGGGTCGGCAGTTCGGCCACACTCGGAGGAGCCATCTTCTACGGAAACATCCTGGCTGACACATCGATTTCGGTAGGGACTGTAGCCGTAGCCGTGACTGGCAGACTCCTGGCTTCGGCGGTGAACGATGGTGCGGTCACATTTGATGCACACACGCATACCGTTACTAAGCCATAGGGCTCGACGCATAGACCAGCCGTCGTCATGAATCTCCGCCGACGGCTGGATCGAGATGGATTCACGCCTGAAGAGCAAAAGAGAGGACCCAACCCGGGTCCTTTTTTTGTCGAAACTATGCCGACATACGTGCGCTATCGCACTGATCGCGCCGTAATGTCTGGCTACACTCTTGCTTCGAATATTCCTGTGGGAGAAACCTCATGTCGCACCATACATCGCTCGGCGGCCGCGCGTTGGTACTTGCCATCGCGGGCCTGCTGGTTTGCACTTCGGCCCTGGCGGCAAAACCCGACTGGGCCGGGGAAGGTAAAGGGCGGGGCGGGAACCAGGAACGCGGCGGACAGCGCGGGCCGGACCGTGAGCGTGGTGAAGGCAGATCCGTGGAGCAAGCCCGCCACGGCGACCGCGCCGAGCATTTCGGCGATCCGCACCGTTCGGCCGTGCGCGAATATTACGGTAGACACTACCAGTCCGGCCGCTGTCCGCCGGGGCTGGCGAAAAAACACAATGGCTGCATGCCGCCCGGCCAGGCGAAGAAGTGGACGATGGGCCGTCCCTTGCCGCGTGAGATCATTTACTACGAGGTACCTCGTCCGCTGGTGCTCCAGTTGGGACAACCTCCCGCGGGATATCGTTACGTCCGTGTGGCTGGCGACATTTTGATGATTGCGGTCGGGTCGGCAATGGTCGTGGATGCAATCCAGGATCTGGGCCGGTAGTCGAACCGGGAGCCTGAACCGGAACAGCCCGCTTCCGGCAATAGTCCCGGAACGGCAAAGCGATGGGTATTCCAGAGATCGAGTTACAGGGGTCTGCGCCCGCCGATGACGCGCAACAGTATGGCAATGATCGCGATCACCAGCAGGATATGGATCAGGCCGCCCATGGTGTAGGTGGTGACCAGTCCCAGGAGCCACAAAATGACAAAGACAACGGCGATGGTGTAGAGCATGACGGCATTCCTTTGGTGAGTCGGCATGGATAATCCACACCGTTCGCGAAGACATTCTTACTGTTCGCGCAGGAAGGATCTGTTCGTTGGAGTACATACCGCCAAAACCGTTTGGCGTAGTTTGCAATTAGCGTTCGCCGCTTCCCCATATACTGCGGCCTTGAATTCAGGCTTCTTGGTTTGCCGTCTGTGGGATCGCCGGCATGAAGACGAACCAGGAGCGCCCGAGTGTTGATGAAGATTGCAGGCCAGACCCTGGTCGCGAACAAGCTCCTTGCGGCGCTTCCCGACGTCGAGTCCCAGCGGGTACAGAAGAACCTCGAACCGGTGACGCTGCGCTTTGGCGAGGTCCTGTACGAGCCGGGAGACCGGATCAAGTATGTCTACTTTCCCAGCGACGTCCTGGTGTCCTTGCTGACCCTGGTCGATCGTCATCTCGCGTTGGAGGTCGGCATGGTCGGGTGGGAAGGCATGGTCGGCGTATCCTGTGCCTTGGGTGTCGGCGTAACCCCGTTCCGCGCCCTGGTTCAGGGTACCGGGACGGCGCTGCGGATGGAGGCGGAGTCCTTTCGCAAGGAATTCCAGTCTGGGCATTGCTTGCAGCGGGAGGTCCATCTATATACGCACAGACTGATGGCGCAGCTTGCACAAACCGGCGCGTGCAACCGTTTTCACTTCATCGAAGCGCGCCTGGCGCGCTGGCTGTTGATGACACGCGACCGGGTCAACTCGGACCATTTTCATCTGACCCACGAGTTTCTCGGCGACATGCTCGGTGTTCGGCGGGTCGGCGTCACCAAGGCGGCGCACGCGCTCAAGCAGCGTGACCTCATCGACTATAGTCGCGGGAATATGACCGTCGTCGACGGTCCCGGCCTGGAAGCCGCGGCGTGCTCATGCTACGCGGTAGACAAGGCCAGCTACGAATTCCCGCAAAAAAGACTCGGCAACGGGATCGCCGTTGCCGAGCCAGGTACTTCAGATGCTCACAAGAGGGAGAATGAACACCCAGGGTAATGTTGCTCCTACCTGTGACGAGGCGCCGTTCGTTAGCGCACATAGCGCCGAATATTCCGTTCGAGTTGCAGACTGTGCCCGTTTCCTGGCGCCACTTTGAAATCCAAAACCGGGGCGGCTCTGGCCTGAATCGACTGTTGGTGCAGCTATTTTCCGAGCAATTCACCGGCCGGTCTAAGCGACTCGACGCGGTCGCAAATCACCTTGGCAATGGCGACCAGCGGTGCACCGAGCAACATCCCGGCGACTCCCCACAACCAGCCGAAGAACAGCAGCGCGATGAAAAGCACTGCCGCGTTCAGGCGCGCGAAGCGGCTTTGCAGCCAGGTCATGAAGATCATCCCGATCATTCCCGCGATCAGCGCCGATACGCCGGCCACCGCCAGCGCATGCAGCAGTGTTCCGTATTGCACGAATGCCGCCACGCCGACGGCAATCGCCACCAATACCGAACCCAGGTAGGGAACGAAGTGCACGACACCGGCAAAGACGCCCCAAATCCCGGCCTGTTCCACGCCCATAAGTTCGAACGCGAGCCAGGTCGCAACCCCGACCAGGGTATTCGAGGTAAGCGTCAGGAAAAGGTAGCGCTGCACCTGTGTGTCGATTTCCTCGAGTATGCGCAAGGCATCTTTCTTGCGCGTCAGCGAAGGGCCGACAAACTGAACCAGCTTGCGCCGAAAGTGGTCGCCGGACACCAGCAGGAAATAGGCGAGCAGCAGCACAACCGGTGCTTGTGCCGCAACCGATACCAGGACGGTGGACTGGGCCAGCGCATAGTCGCTCAGCCATGAATCCGGCTTGGTGGCGATCGCAAATATCGGCGTCGCTCGGCCGACCGGCTTTTTGCCGACGTCGCTGGCGGCGCTTTGTAATTCCTTGGCGGCCTCCTGGACGTTTTGCAATGCCGTAGGGGCGGTGCCTTGTGGCGAGCTCAGGTTCTGGTGCAGCTTGCGTGCGGCATCGGGCAGCCTTTCCGTGAACACAATGACTTCTTCGCTCAGGGAATAAGCGATCCACGAGACGCTTCCGATCAGCGCTGCCATAACGAAGGTGGCGGCGACGGGGCGGGGAATGCGCAGGGCCTGCAACTTGTCGACCACCGGACGCAGGGCGTAGCTAGTGAGTATGCCGATCAGCAAGGGTACGAAGAATGCGCGGGCGAAATAGAGCGCGGCAACGCTGGCGATCACGGACAGGACGATCAAAGGCAGACTTGTCCGGGAGTGGCGGCGCGGACGCGCCGCTACTCCCACGCCAGCCACGTAATCATCCGCCAACTCCGCCGCGTCCGTGGAAGGCAACGGATCGAATCCGTCGGCAGGCGCCGCAGCAGGAACCCCGCCAGGCTCTGCTACCTTCATCGGTCCGACGGATTTTCGCCGCCAATCAGGAATATGTGTTCGCCACGATTCAGGGAGGCCGGTTTAGAGTCGTTCAGGACTCGCGTCGACCCGTCGCTCATCCGCAACGTGGTCTCGTAAGAGACCGCTGATGCGCCGGTCGCGGCGATCCGTCGGGTCGAGTCGATGACGCCGCATTCCTCGCACCTTGGCTTTGCGGAGGTCTGGCCTCCGCCCGTCAGTGCGGCCGTTTCAGACAGTTGCACAGGCGCCACGATTTCCTCGACCGGTGCGAAGTAGCCGCGGAACGAATCCAGAATCGCGGCGCCGGACAACGCCACACTGCCGAACAGCAAGGCCGCCAATCCGGCAATCAGGAGTGGGGCATGCATGCTCTTCGGAAGTGGTCTGTTGATCATGGCTGTCTGCATGCTTGGGCTTGGTTGTCATCCTCGGATCACATGCCGATGATGACTGCAACGCCGGGAAATGTCTGTGCGTCAGCGCGCATAAATGAAAGGGCGGCCGAGAGAGGCCGCCCCAATTTCACCTCAACAGAAATCTATTGCCGAGGTTCGCCATTCTCGTTAACTGCAATGGTCCTCCCCGGGGGGGCGCTCATTTGCACCTGGTGTTGGACGCCGCGGTAATCGTAGGTCACGTCCCAGTAGGCCGGCGTGCTGCCCGTCACGTCCTCGCAGCGACGCACGTCGCGGGTCGTGGTGCCACCGCTGCTTTGTCCCGCCTTGGATCCGATCAGGCCGCCGGCAACCGCGCCTCCGGCAGTGGCAAGGTCCTGCCCCCTGCCGCCACCGACCTGATGTCCGAGAACACCACCGATGAGCGCGCCGGCAATGGCGCCACCCACATTCGGATTGTTGCGGGCGGGGTCGGCCACCTGTTGGTGCTCCACCCAGCAACGCTGTTCCGGTGGTCCCATGACCGCGCGGACGGAGGTTACATTGGCTTCGAATACGCGCTCGTTGGGGCGGCGTCGGTAGTCGTAACTGGCGGTAGGCATGGGTTCCGGCGCCTCTCTATAGCGTTTGCGATTATCAGCCGGCCGCACCGAGGAAATGCGATTATTCATGCCCATGCCGACGAGGGAATCATAGTTGCCGGTGCGCAGTACGACACAGTGGCCCTTGTAACGGACGTCTTCGCAGACCTCCCAGCGACCGCCATCCACAATCACCGATGAGGCGCGATCGTTGAAGCCGTTGGTTTGGAAGTTGTTAACCTGCTTCTCCGTGGTGAAAGCTCGACCACGAAATCCCTCACCTTCATAGAAAGTGATCTGCGCCATCGCCTGAGTGGCCAGAACGAGGGCGGATGCGCCGAGTGCGGATTTGAGTTTCCAGTTCATTGCTGTCTCCATTACATTCCTGCGACCGTCGCCGACGGACACCCAGGACGATGTCCGTCGGCTGACTAGGACTATTTCAGGCGAATGTCGTTCTTGACCGACTGCACACCCGAGACTCCGCGGGTGATGCGGCCGGCATGCAATTTCTCGGTCTCGGTCTTGACGAAACCGCTCAGCTGGACGACACCCTTGAACGTCTCGACGTTGATTTCAGCGGATTTCAGCGCCGCATCGTTGAAGATGGCCGCTTTGACCTTGGTCGTGATGACGGCATCGTCGACGTATTCGCCGGTTCCCTCGCGGGTGGGGGTAGGCGCGCAACCGACCGCAGTGAGCAACAGGGTGGCGGAAAATACTGCCGCAAGGATATTGATGTGTTTCATGATTGGACTCTCCATTGAATTAGTAAATAGACTTCGGCAAAACTCGTGGCAGCGTTTGAACGAACACCGCCATTCCTTCAGAGCAGCGTAACGACACTTAGATTCGGCCCATCAACAGCAGGACGACCAACACCAGCACAACCAACCTCAGGTTCCATCAGCATCGATGCTGCCGTGGAAGCAAATGACGGACATAAAGCAGGATCGTTATGCTGATTGTGGGCGGAAGTCCGGCCCGGCTCTGTGCGTTCGCGTACATATCGCGAGAATTGTCAGGGCATGTTCAAAGTTGGCGCGATGGCACGCGTTCCCAACCACATGCGCCGAAAGCTGTTCGTTGCCACACCTCTGCCTATGTGCATTGGCGCACCGACGCCTTGTTCATTTAGGGTCATTGTTGCCATACCGGCGTATGCCATATTGGTGATGCATTCAATGCGGCTGGATAGCTGGAGCAAGTGCTTCGAAGTGAGGAAAAGCGAAGGACCGGTGTTCTAATGGAGACAAGGAATGTTCACACAGCAGATGAAGAATGACTACCTGAAGGAGATGTTCTCGCTGGCGCGGCAATGCGAGGTCTTGGTCCCTGCACAGAGGCGCTATTTCATGCGGCAGCTAAGCTTGCTGGACCACGACCATCAGTCCGGGTCGGAAGTATCCGACCAACCGGGCAACAGCACGCGAAGTGTGAAGTGATGATGCGTCACCGCTTCTGGTCGAGCCTGTCGGGCAGGCTGCTGTTGATTTGTGCCACGGGCGTGGCTTGCACCGCGCTGGCGCAAGTGGATCCGGCAAAGGCGTTGCGCGATAAATACGCGTCGATGGGGGAGCGATTGCGGCAAAATGAATTCAAGCAGCCGCTGGCGCTTGCTTCCTCCGAAGCGCCGAACGGCTTGCGGGGGGACATCTATGCGGTGGTCGCCTACCCGTTTGGGGAAGTGAGTGCAAGCCTGAATAGTCCCGATCACTGGTGCGACGTCATGATGTTGCACATCAACACCAAATACTGTCATGCGGCGATCGGATCGACGGCTACCATCCTGAGCGTCAATATCGGCAAAAAGACCTACGAAGAACTGGCAGATACGGCACGGGTCGATTTCGACTACAGGGTCGTCGCGGCAACCGCGGACTATTTCGGAATTCTGCTCAGCGCCAAGGAAGGGCCGCTGGGGACCAGCGACTACCGTATCCAATTGGAGGCGGTCGCGCTGCCCGATGGCAAGACATTCTTGCACCTGACCTACGCCTATGCATTCAGGCTTGCCGGACGACTGGCGATGCGGGTCTACCTCGGCACGATCGCCAGCCACAAGGTGGGATTTTCAGTGATCGGCACGCTGACAGACGGCCAACCTGACTATGTCGGCGGAGTGCGCGGGCTGGTGGAGCGCAACACCATGCGCTATTACCTCGCCATCGATAGCTTGCTGGGAACCGCCCGTGCGGCGGCCTCGACACAGAGCGAGCAACGCTTGCAGAACTGGTTTACGGCGGTCGAGCAGTATCCGCGGCAGTTGCACGAGATGAATCGGGACGAATACCTACAGATGAAGCATGCCGAGTATTTGCGGCAGGACGCTGTGCGTTAATTGAACTGGACTGTCACCTCGACCGCGTGTTGCTGCCGGTCATCCACCAACGGAATTGCCTTGTCATGCCGCTCGACACCATCGACCAACAAGCGCAGCACGCCCTCTTTCCTGTCATCGCCGGCATGCGTCTGTGAGACGGCGATGTGGTAAACGGTTTCACGATAACGGTAGTGAATCTTGAATCCGGGCCAGTGCGCCGGCAGGCAAGGAGCGATATGCAGCATGTCGCCGGCGAGTCGCAAGCCCAGCAGCGACTCCAGGACCAGCCGGTACATCCAGCCGGCCGAGCCGGTGTACCAGGTCCAGCCACCGCGACCGATGTGAGGTTTGACCGCGTAGACATCGGCTGCGACGACGTAGGGTTCCACTTTGTAGGCGGCGATGCCTTCAGCCGAGAGTCCATGGTTCACCGGGTTGATCATGGCCAGCAATTCCCAGGTGCGCTCGCGCTCGCCCAGGGCGGCGAATGCCATGGCGGCCCAGATCGCTGCATGGGTGTATTGCCCGCCATTCTCGCGTACGCCGGGCACGTAGCCGCGGATATAGCCGGGATCGAGGTCGACCTTGTCGAAAGGTGGATCGAGGAGCTGAACCAAGGCATGCTCGCGGCGCACCAGTCGCTCGTCGACCGCCTGCATGGCCAGGCGGGCACGCTCGGGCTCTCCCGCTCCGGACAGTACCGCCCAGCTCTGGGCGATCGAATCGATCTGGCATTCCGCGCTGTTGGACGAACCGAGCGGTGTGCCATCGTCGAAGTAGGCGCGCCGATACCACTCCCCGTCCCAGCCATGCAAGTCAAGGTTCCGCCGCAGTCGCCCGCCTTCCTCCTGGCATAGTTCGGCGAAGCTCTGGTCGCCGCGCGCCTGCGCCAATACCGCGAACTGCCGCAATAAGTCGCACAGGAAGAAGCCGAGCCAGACGCTCTCGCCACGGCCCTGCATCCCCACCAGGTTCATGCCGTCGTTCCAGTCGCCGGAACCGATCAGCGGCAGGCCGTGCGCGCCGAAATGCAGCCCGTGCCGGATGGCCCTGACGCAGTGCTCGTACACGTTGGCCGACTCTGTGGAAATGTTGGGCAGATCATAGTAGGAGTCGTCCTCCGGGTTCACCGGGCGAGCTTCGAGGAAGTGCACGGTCTCATCCAGTACGCCGTTGTCCCCGCTGCTCGTCACATAACGGCACACTGCCAGGGGCAGCCACAGGTAGTCGTACGAGCAATGGGTACGCACGCCGCGGCCCGACGGCGGGTGCCACCAATGCTGCACGTCGCCTTCCCGGAACTGCCGGCTGGCACAGGCGAGGAGGTGTTCGCGCACCAGGCCGGGCCGGGCGTGGACCAGAGCCATCACGTCCTGCAACTGATCGCGGAAACCGAAGGCGCCGCCCGATTGGTAGTAACCGCTGCGTGCCCAAACGCGACAGGCCAGGGTCTGGTATACCAGCCAGCCGTTGGCCAGCACGTTGAGCGCCGGGTCGGGGGTCTCCACCTGTACCGCACCGAGCGTATGGTTCCAGTGCTGCCAGACGGCTTCCAGTGCATTGCGTGCGGCCAGGCTGCCGCGAAAACGCTGCACGAGTCCGCCAGCCTCATCGGCGTTGCGCCCGACGCCGATGCGGAAGACGATTTCGCGCTCCTGCCGGTCGGCCAGTTCGAAACGCACCTGGATCGCGGCGCAGGGGTCGAGTCCCGCGCCCACCTTGCCGGACAGGCGCGCGCGCTGCATGGCCGCAGGGCTGCCCAGCGTGCCGTTACGCCCGATGAATTCCCGGCGATCGCCGCTCAGTTCTCGCGTCGGATCGTCCACGTCGAAGAAAGCCACCCGCTCGGAAAACGCCATGTTGTATGGGTTGCGCGCATAGAGCGCGCCGCTCTTCGGGGCGACTTCGGTGCTGACGTGCATGGCCGATTTGTCGCGCAGATCTCCCAATACCCACTCGACGTAGCCAGTAACCGAAAGCTTGCGCGCTCGTCCCGACAGGTTGCGTACTTTCAGCACCGAGAACTTGACGGCGGCGTCCATGGCCACGTAGACCCACAGCTCCGAACAAATCCCCGCCAAGATGGTCTCGAAGACGCTGTAGCCGAAGCCATGGCGGATCACGTAGGACGTCGCGGCGCGCGCCGGCAAGGGCGTGGGCGACCAGACCTGGCCGGTCTCTTCGTCGCGCAGGTAGATAGCTTCTCCGCTGGCATCGCTGACCGGGTCGTTGTGCCATGGGGTGAGACGGAATTCGTGGGCGTTCTCGCTCCAGGTGTAGGCGCCGCCGTTCTCCGAGACGACCGTGCCGAAGTAGGGATTGGCCAGCACGTTCACCCACGGTGCCGGTGTCGTTTGACCGGGCGCCAGCGCAACGACGTACTCGCGCCCGTCGCGGGTGAAACCGCCCAGCCCGTTGAACAGGATCAGATCGCGCTCTGGCATACAGACACTAGCGGCGCCTGGACTGGTGTCCGCGGAGGTTTCGAAACGCCGGCGACGACCCGGAACGAGGCGCGCCGCGCGCGGCTCCACCGGGATGCGCTGCTCGAGTTGTTCCGCCAGGGTGCCACGGCTGTCGGTGATGACGACGCGCGCCACCGACTGGATCAGGATACGATCCTCAGCGGATATTTGCTCCGCCGGCCGCACGAAGATGCCGCCGGGCCGGTCGATCACGCTCGCCTCGATGCCCGAGGCGATCAGGCCCAGGATCTGCTCCTGCAACTGCTGCCGGTAGCCGGCGTGATCTTCGTTCCAGATCACCAGATCCACCGCCAATCCTTTCAGGCGCCAGTAGGCATGGGCCTGGACGAGCTGGCGCACCAGATCGATATTGGCGGCGTCGCCGATCTGTAGCAGCACAATAGGCAAATCGCCGGAGATGGCGTAACCCCACAGCCCGGACTGCCCGCGGCGATTCTTGACGAGCACCGCCGGGTCGGCACGCAGCCCGGCGCCGGCATAGATGACGGCGCTGGCCAGGCGTGCATAAGTTTGTGCGTCGGCCTCGCTGGCATTGAGCTGGCGCAGCACCACCTGGCTGTGGGTCCACGCCAGTTCGAAGACGCGATCGGCGAGATGGCGGTCCTGGTATTTGGCGATCAGGCTCAAGGCCAGGTCGCGGGTGTCGCTCATGCCGGAAACGATATCGATGGTGACCGATTGTTGCGGCGCCAGCGTCAACGCATGGCGGATGGCGACGATCGGATCCAGTACCGAGCCGTCGCTGCCGGAGAGTGCCCCTGGGCTACTCAGTGCCTGCGGGGCGGCGCTGTTTCTTGAACGGCCGATGAAACGCAGGCGGTCTGTTTCGTAAGACACTTCGTTGCTGTCCGCGCCGTGCACCGTCATCAGGTGCAACGTCCATGGCGCCGGCTCGCCGCGCGAGCGGGGCCGGCGCGTGCACAGGATGGCGCGCCGTTCGCGCAGGATCTCGGTCTGCACGAAAAGATTGCTGAAGGCCGGATGCAGCGCGTCCGCGGCCGGCGGTGCCAGCACCACTTCGGCGTAACTGGTGACCTCGATTTCCCGGCGTTGTCGCGACCGATTGGTGATGCGCACCCGGCGCAACTCGATATCGTCTTCCGGCGATACGACGATCTCGGTATAGGTCTCAATTGTGCCGTCGTCGGCGCCAGCGCCGCCGCCGTCACCAACCGAGTCGCGACGGCGAAACTCGGCGCGCCCTTCGGAGAAGATCGCTTCGTAACTGT
>Ga0172379_10009141_pt1 | contig 12283 bp, 11 predicted proteins | sample GrowelOW334metaG_FD_119756 | JGI IMG/M metagenome (GOLD analysis project Ga0172379, IMG submission 119756) | Groundwater microbial communities from an aquifer near a municipal landfill in Southern Ontario, Canada - Groundwater well OW334 metaG | ecosystem: Environmental > Aquatic > Deep... | reverse complement strand
GTTTCTTGCGGTGTTCGCGCTGCTGATGATCGTCACCCGCAAGCTGGGCCTTGATATTCACCTTCCGGCGCTGCTGCTGGCTCTGTCGTTCCTGGTTACCTTTTTTTTCGAGGAAGCCCTGTGGCACGACCACGTATGCCCGTACGGCACCATCCTTAACGTCACGTCGCGCAAGGCCGTAAAAAGCGAGAAGATTGACGAGGCGGCATGCATTTCCTGCGGCAAATGCCGCACGGTATGTCCCGTGCGCTGCATCGACATCGTCGCCGATACCAGGAAGATGCGCATCCGCACCCCCGATTGCCTTGCCTGCCATGCCTGCGAGGCTGTATGCCCTGCGACCGCGATTTCGTACCGGTAGCCAGTATTGCTTGAAGCGACGGCAACGCTTTCACGGTAGGGCCGGCAAACTTGCCGCCCCGGCCCTTCCGTGTTACTTTATGAAGCATGCAAGATCCTGTATCCAGCAACGAGGGACAGCAACTCCTGAAACTCCCGCTTACCGTGGCTATCGTCAAGGAGCTCTGGTCCAGGACGTACAACACGCAGGGCAAGCCGGACTGGTCGCACATTTACCCTTATTACCATCCTGATATCGTGTTCCAGGATTCCATCCAGCGGCTCGAGGGCATCGACGCGTTCAAGGCGCTGTGCAATCGGCTGACCGATCGTTGCGAGGAACTGCGGATGGACATCCACTCCGCCGCGCAGGACGGCAACGTCATACACATGCAGTGGACCATGACCATGATGTTCAAGAAGTTTCCCAGTACCCCCATGTATGGCGCTACCGTGCTGACCCTGCACGAGGACGGCCGCATCGTAAGCCAGCGGGACTACTACGACCTCTGGGGCGACATCTTCAACGGCATTCCGTGGTTCAAGAAACCATACCGCAAATTCATGTTCAAGAAGTTCGGTTAGGCGAGGAAAAATCAAGTGAAAAAAGAATTGCCTGAACAGATTCAATTCATGGCCAACAGGCATGCTTCGCAGCATGCTGCCACGGCGTCGATGGCAGGCAAGGTGTGCATCGTTACTGGCGCAAATTCCGGCGTCGGGCTCGAGGCCGTACGTAAGCTCGCCTCTGGCGGAGCGCACATCGTCATGGTGTGCCGCGACCGGGTCAAGGCTGAAAAGGTACGCGAGGAAATAGTCGCAGCGACCCCGGCCCGCATCGACATCGTACTAGCCGATTTCTCGGACCTCGACCAGGTGCGAACCGCCGCGGCCACGCTGCTGCGGGATTACCCGCGGATCGACGTGCTCATCAATTCCGCCGGCATCCATTCCACCACGCGCACGATAACCAAAGCCGGCTTCGAGACGGCGTTCTGCGTCAACCACCTCGCGCCGTTCCTGCTGACCAGCCTGCTCCTGGACCGGCTCCGGGCCAGCTCGCCGGCGCGCGTCATCCAGGTCAACTCGGAGGGGCACCGGTTCTCTGGTTTCCACCTGGACGACTACAACTGGGAGCGTAACCGCTACACCGGACTCAAGGGCTATGGTTCGTCCAAGACGGCCCAGCTCCTTACTACCTGGGAGTTCGCCGACGCGCTCGCCGGTTCGGGCGTCACGATCAACGCCATGCACCCTGGCGACGTGCGCACCAACATAGGCAACAACAACGGCCTTCTGTACCGGCTGTTCAAGCGTTTCTTCATATCGCCGCTGATGCTCAAGGATCCGGCCATATCGGGCGAAGCGCTGTACTGGCTCGCCGCCGCGCCTGAAATGGCCACCGTATCCGGGAGGTTCTTCCACCTGACCATAGACGAGAAGCCCGCCGCGCATGCGCTGGACCGGGCCAAGGGCAAAGAGGCGTGGGAGCTGAGCAGAAAGCTCGCGGGGCTGTAACCGGCCTGATCCCTGTCCGGCCGGGCTTTTGACACCTTCCGGCGCCGCGGGCTACACTCGGCGCATGCTATCACTCGAGAAGATCCTTCAGTCCCAGGGCTTCGGTTCCCGCAAGGGATGCCGGGCCCTCATAGCCGGCGGCTACGTTACCGTGGGCGGACAGAGCGCGACTGATTCCAGCCGGTCTTTCGATACCGCCGCGCTGGAATTCGCCGTCAACGGAGAGACCTGGCTGTACCGCGAAAAACTCTACCTTGCCCTCAACAAGCCCGGCGACATCGAGTGTTCGCGCAAGCCCAGCTACCATCCCTCGGTGCTGACGCTGTTCCCCGAGCAGTTCATGGAGCGGGACCTTCAGCCCGTGGGGCGCCTGGACCACGACACGACGGGCCTGCTCCTGCTGTCCGACGACGGCGCATTCATCCACGCGCAGTCGTCGCCCAAGCGGCACGTGCCGAAGGTGTACCGGGCGACCACGGCTCGCCCGGTTACGGCCGCGCTGGTGGACGCCCTGAAGTCGGGCGTGCAGCTCATCGATGAGGACGCGCCGCTCAAAGCGCTGTCGTGCACGGCCCTCGATGAATTCCGGCTGGAGATCATTCTCGAGCAGGGCAAGTACCACCAGGTCAAGCGCATGCTGGCCGCGGCCGGCAACCACTGCGCCGCGTTGGAGCGGGTAGCGATAGGGCGGCTCTGGCTCGATGACCTGGCGCTTCCGCCGGGCGGCTGGACTTACCTGGACGCGGCACAACTGGATTTGCTGAAAGCTGACACCTTGGCCGCTCCAGCGGTATACTAGTGTAGAAACCAATGCGCATCGTTTACGATTACGTCGGACCCACTGCACGTACCTCGATCAAGCCGATAGCCCCCATCGGACGCACCGGTGAAACCGCCATAGTCATTCGGATAGGCAAGGTCGGCAGCGAATCGCGCTTCGCGGATGACCTGCCCGGCGCGATCAAAGGCGTTGCCGGCGGCGGGGTATCAAAAACCGGGCAGTATACGACCTCCGAGGAAGCTTTGGCGCGTGACCGCGAAGTCAGGGGGCATGAGAATGCGCATCTCTCTGCGCTCGGACCGTACGCGGCATCGGGTATCCTGTACGACACCGCGAAAGGCACTTCAGGCGAGACCATCGCGACCGGCGGCCGCATCGCGGTTGACCTGGCTGAAGTGCCTGGCGACCCCGCGGCGACGTTGCGCAAGGCCCGCGCCGTACTCAACGCGGCGCAGGCTCCCGGAGACCCTTCGGCCGCCGACCTGCGCGTCGCCGCCCGGGCCTACCGTCTCATGCAGCAAGCCCAAGCTGAAATAGGGGTGGAGTTGTACGCATAGCGCTCCTCCACCCGCGAAGCTACTGAGCCATCGAAGTCATGTAGAACCGCAGCTTTTTGCCTACTTCTTCAATCGGGTGGTTACGGATAGCCGCGTTGACCTGCACGAGTTCCCGGTTGGAGACGCCCGCGTCTTCCAGCGGCAGGCCCTTGCCTATCACATCGGTGCGCACGAGCTGCATGAAGCCTTCAAGCATCGGGCGGCAGGTATTGTCGAAGAGGTAGCAACCGTATTCCGCCGTATCTGAAATCACCTTGTTCATCTCGTAAAGCTTCTTGCGCGCTATGAGGTTGGCGATGAGCGGCACTTCATGGAGCGACTCGTAGTAGGCGCTCTCAGGCTTGATGCCCGACTGCACCATGGTCTCGAAAGCCAGTTCCACGCCAGCCTTGACGAAGGCGACCATCAGGATACCCTTGTCGAAGTATTCCTGGTCGCGGATTTCCGTAGCGCTCGCGCTCGTCGTCTCGAAGGCGGTTCGGCCGGTGGCCTCGCGCCATTCCAGCAGTTCGCGGTCGCCGTCCTTCCAGTCCTTCATCATGGTCGAGCTGAACTTGCCGGAGAGGATGTCGTCCTGGTGCTTGCGGAACAGTTGCGTCATCATGCCCTTGAGTTCGTCGGCCAGCTCCGCGGCCTTGATCTTGGCGGGATTGGAGAGGCGATCCATCATGCCGGTGATGCCGCCTACTTTAAGCGCCTCGGTTATGCGTTCCCATCCGAGTTGCACGAACTTCGATGCCCAGCCGGGATTGACGCCGCCGTCTACCATCTTGTCGAAGCACAGGAGGCTGCCGGTCTGCAGGAGTCCGCAGAGTATCGTCTGCTCGCCCATCAGGTCGCTCTTCACTTCCGCCACGAAGCTGGACGCCAGCACGCCGGCCCGGTCAGCGCCGATGCCGCAGGCGAGCGCCTTGGCTACGGCCCATCCCTTGCCGTCGGGATCGTTTTCAGGGTGCACCGCGATCAGCGTCGGCACGCCGAAACCGCGGACATATTCGGTACGCACCTCGGTGCCCGGGCCCTTGGGGGCTACCATCACGACGGTGATATCCTTGCGTATTTTCATGCCTTCTTCAACGATGTTGAAGCCGTGCGAATACCACAGCGCCGCGCCGCGCTTCATCAGCGGCACGACCGCCTGAATGACCGCGGTGTGCTGCTTGTCCGGCGTCAGGTTGGCGACGACATCCGCCGATGGCAGCAGTTCTTCGTAGCTGCCCACCTTGAAGCCGTTCTCGCTGGCGCTCCGCCACGACGGCCTCTTCTCGGTCATCGCCTCGTCGCGCAGGGCGTAACTGACGTCCAGCCCTGAGTCCCGCAGGTTCAGCCCCTGGTTGAGTCCCTGCGCGCCGCAGCCGACGATGACGATTTTCTTGCCCCGCAGTTCAGCCGTGCCGTCCTTGAGCTCAGAGCGCTCCATGAACCTGCAGGTTCCCAGCTGCGTCAGCGCCTCGCGGAAAGGCAACGAATTAAAGTAGTTCATGATGCACTCCTTATAAAGTCAATTGGCCGACCCAAGCCTCAGCGAAATAGAATTAAGAAATTTTTAGCACAGAGCCACAGAGAAGATGAGAAGACAATAAGGAATAAGAAAAAAATATGGAGTTTTTAGCACAGAGCCACAGAGAAGACGAGGGGGGAATAAGAAGGATCAAGAAGGGAAAGGGGTTTTAAACTTCTTTTCTTCCTTCTCGTTTCTTTCTTCCTCATCTTCTCTGTGCCTCTTTGCTAGAATTCCCTATCTTCTCTTTGCCCAAATCTATCCCCCTCATCTTCTCTGTGTCTCTGTGCTCAAATTTCCTATCTTCTCCTTGCCTTGATGCTTTTATACCGTGCAAGGTATTGATGCGTAAAGTGAAACATTATCACGGTACTGTTGACACGCAGACAATTATACTGATAGCCTTGGCGCATGGACTTCAATGAACTCGAGGCATTCGTCGCGCTTGCCAAGGCTTTGCATTTCGCGCGCGCGGCGGCTGCCGTGCACACGAGCCCTTCCGGCCTGAGCCGCCTCCTCGGGCGGCTGGAAGAAGAGCTGGGCGTCAAGCTTGCAGAACGGGATACACGCCGCGTAGAGCTTACCGACGAGGGAAGGGCTTTCCTGGACTTCGCCGAGGAAAGCCTCAGGCGGCGAGACGACCTTCGGCTGGACTTGGGTTCCCGCGACGGCAGGCTGCGAGGCTTCCTCCGGGTATACGCCTCGGTTACCGCGTGCTACTCGGTGTTGCCGCCGTTCGCCGGAGCGCTCGTCTCCGAGTACCCTGAGCTCAGCCTGTCGGTGGAGACCGGCGATCCCGCGGACGCCGACGACGCGGCGCGCTCCGGCCGCGTCGAGCTCGCGGTCGCGGCGATTCCAGACGGCGGTTTTGCAGACCTCGATGCGTATGCGGTCACCCGCTCGCCGCTCGTGCTCGTCGCGTCCAGGAACGGGCCGTATGGCAGGCTCGACCTTGCGCTTTCCGGCAATGGCGAACCTGAGCGGTTGAGCGCCATCGAAGCGCCTGAGCGCGAACGCAAGCTCGCCAGGGCTTTGGCGCGCGCTCCGCTCCTGCTGCCAAGAGCCGGCCTGGCTCGCGAGCGCTTCGATCGCTGGTCGCGGGAACATGGGCTCAGGCCGAGGGTCGCCGCCGAGACGGGCGGCAACGAGCCGCTGCTGGCATTCGCGAGGCTGGGGCAGGGGCTGGCCCTCGTTCCGCGCATCGTGGTGGAGAACGGGCCGTTCGCCGACGGCCTGACGATTTATGACGGAGGGCCGGCCTTCGGCGACTACGACATCGGCTATGTCATGCGGCCGGCAAAAACCGGCCCGGAATCGAGCCGCAGGGTCCGCGCCGCGGTAGCCGAGCTCCTGGAACGAGCCTATCCTGACGGCGCCTGGCGTTCGCGCTGAAAATCGAGAAATGCGGCAGGATCGTAGTATGGAAGAAGAGTCTATCATACACATGCGGAATTGCCGGATAGGCGAGGCGCTCTCGCCGGCGCTGGAGTCGGTGTCCTGGCGGCTGCGCGCTGGCGAGGCCTGGGCCGCGCTCGGGCCGAGCGGCGGCGGCAAGGACGCTTTCGCGGCGGCGCTGGCGGGCATGGTCCAAGTGGCGCCTGGTGTCGGTGGCTGGTACCAGAACGGCATGGCGGGGAGTACGGCCCTCGTGTCGTTCGAGGCGGCGGCCGAGCTTTTGCGGCAGGAACGCTACAACGACGACTCCGACTTCGTTGAAGGCGGCATCTCCGAGGGCACGAGCGTGCGGGCATTCATAGCCGCCGGCATGCCCGATGACGATACCGGGCTGTATCCACGCGGTGCGGGGCTAGAAAGCCACCCCGCGGTGATGGCGTGCGGCCTGACCGCTCGCGGAGCGGACCGGAGTGCCGCCGGCGAGGTTACCGGCGGTGGCGACGCGGGGTTGCTGGACCGCGGGCTCAAGCGGCTGTCCACAGGGGAGTGCCGCCGCGCCTTGCTGGCTCGTGCGCTCGCGTCCAGGCCCAGGCTGCTCGTCGTCATCGATCCGTACGAAGGGCTCGATACCGCAACGCGCGCGCGGCTCCACGCCATGCTCGATGCTCTCGCCGCGGCTTCCGTCGCGGGTAACGCCGCCGCTCCTGCCTTGCTCATCGTCGACCGGTTCGAGCACCTGCCGGCCGCGGTCAACCGGATAGTCGAACTGGCGGCGGGCGCCATCGTGTTCGCGGGTTCACGCGCTGAATATGAAACCCTGCTTTCCAGCCGGGCCTCCGCTTCTCCGATCGCCGCCAGCCGCGCCCCGGGGCTGACGACGCAAGCGTTCCCGGAAATGGCCGCGGGAGTGCTCTCCGCTTCATCCCGTCAGCGTCCGGCCGATGGTTCCCGCGAGCCACTGGTTGAATTACGGAATGTCACCGTTTCATGGTCCGGCCGCGCGGTGCTCGACGGCATTTCATGGACTGTCCAGCCCGGCGAACACTGGCTGGTTCGCGGTCCGAACGGCTCCGGCAAGTCGACGCTGCTGGAACTGATAACCGGCGACAATCCCCAGGCCTACCGCGAGGATGTCAGGGTATTCGGCCAGCGCCGCGGCGCGGGCGGCACCGTATGGGAGCTCAAGTCGCGCCTCGGAATCGTCTCGTACCGGCTGCACCTGGAATACCGCTACCTCGACGAATCGTCGCTTGAAGACGTCCTGGTTTCCGGCCTGCGGGACTCCATCGGCCTCTACGCAAGCGCCAGCGACGGGGAACGCGCCCTGTCCGCCGCCTGGCTCGCCCTGGCCGGCTTCAGGGGCCGCGAACGCGAGCGTTTCGGCAAGCTGTCATTCGGTGAACAGCGCGCGGTGCTCGTCGCCCGAGCCGCCATCAAGGCTCCGGAACTGCTCGTCCTCGACGAACCCTGCCACGGCCTCGACGGGGACCAGCGCCGTTTCGTCATGTCCCTCCTGTCTGCCATAGCCGCCCGCGGCGAGTCGACGATGCTCCACGTGACCCACGACCCTGACGAAGTGCAGTCCTTCGAACAGCGCATCCTCGAACTCCACCCGAACTCCACCCCCTCCTGGTCCATACTTTCATGTGATTCCTGATATTGATCCATACTTCCGTTTCAAAGGTTTTCTTCATGCAGCATTTTGGCACTGATACTAGTATGGCTCCTACAATGCAGCACAGCCCCGTCCGAACCGCTTCGAAAAGCTCACTGTATGGCCAGCTCATGAAAAGTGCATGGGGTGCGATCCGAGCAGTGCACAGGATCGCAGGGGTGAGAATGTTGGAACTCCAACATTCGAGGGGGTATCCCCCTTTTCAGTGAAAACCGTCGCGCGATAAGCGCGATGATCGTTATACCAGGCGGGGTCCCATGCAAATTCCGGAGAGGCCTTTCAGAAAGGCCTCTTTGAACAATGCGGTTCGGACGTGTAGAAGAGCCTCTTGCATCTTTGAATAGATACGTGGTAGGTTCTGAATATCTGATTGGAGGAGCGGTTCCCAATAGTATTCGGGGTGAGGGCGGCGCGCCCGTGGAAGCCTGAAGAAAGGGGAGGATCGCCGAAGGGAACGCGGAAGCATCCGCCGCCTTCCCTGGACGTTCGGGTCAATACCCGACGGCTGTCGCGAGGGTCAAACCCTCGCGGAGTGCCAACGGAATCGTCGACCCCTATGGACCGTGCTGTCCATATACTCAAAGGGTATTCGAGCGGTTTCCTGGGATCTCCATCGGATTGGAGGACCCTATGCCGCGCCTTCAATTCGTGGGACATCAGTTATCCGGACGTAGCGACCGGAGTTGTTCCACCTGCCCGCCTGAGCACCCCGGGAATCATCCCGGCGCCGATGCCGGGCCCGGGGTACTGAACGCCACCAGCACCAGCCTCTCCCGCCGCGCCCTGTTTCCGCAGGTCATCGCATCGCCAACTCCAGGCATAGCTCCGTCAGCCAGGATAGCGCATGGTTATAAGCGCGCGACCATCGCCATCCAGTGCAACGGGGCAGAGGATCCCGGCCGGCAGCCGTAGGTTTCTGGAGTACGCATGAACATTACCAAGACCTCTTTTAATGATACTGCAGCCGCGGCGGGGCAGTCAGGCGGAGCCTCGTCCATGATCCATATGGACACGGAAAGGAGCCTTCCGTGATGAACGAACGACCAATCCGCATAGGCATTTTCGGACGAGGACGGCTCGGCGCGGCCGTAGCCGCTCTGGTGGAACGGACGCCGGGTATGGTACTGGCCTGGACCGCCGGTTCGTGCGATGCCCCCGGGAAAGGCGCGGATGCGGCGCTCGACGCCAGCGCCTCAGGCGCCGTCTCCGGCCACGTGGGCTGGGCCATTGAATCAGGTACGGCTCTGGTCATCGGTGCTACCGGCTGGGACAGCTCCATCGTCGAGTCGCTCGACGCTGGAGCGCTATCGATTGGCATCATGACGGCTCCCAACTTTTCAATGGCCGTCGCGCTCATGCGCAGGGCCGCGTTCGCCCTCGGACGGTTCGCGGCCAGGGAGCCCGGAGCAGACCTCTCGGTGCTGGAACGGCACCATGCCGGCAAGGCCGATGCGCCGAGCGGTACCGCGACGCTGCTGGCCGCCGCCCTCGCCTCGGGGTCGGGACGCCATCAGGGCTGGACCACGGGCAGGGCAGAGCAGGGAACGATCAACATCGCCAGCCTGCGCTCGGGCAGCACGGTCGGCTACCATGAACTCCGGTACGAAGCGCCGATGGAGAACCTGGTCTTCTCCCACGAGGCCTTCAGCCGGGACGTATTCGCCCGCGGCGCCCTCGAGGCGCTGCTCTGGATCAGGGGCCGGCGCGGGATTTTCCGCTTCGACGACATGGCCGCTGAAATCATGGACGAACTATTTTTCCCCGGACGGGGATCAGAGAGGAACAACTGACATGAACGCAACACGTTTTACAGGTCTCGGCGTAGCCCTGGCAACTCCTTTTATGGAAGGTGATGACAATTTTGGAGCTGGCGCAGTCGACCTGCAGGCTTTCAGGTCCCTGGTGCGAAGCGTGCTCGACGGAGGCGCAGATTTCATCGTCGTGCTCGGTTCAACCGGCGAGGCCGCGACGGTGCTCGATGCCGAGCGGGACGAGCTCATCCGGGCCGCGCTCGAGGAGGCGAGGGGTGCTCCGGTCGTCGTAGGCACGGGGCACAATTCCACGGCCGGGGCCGTGGCCCTTGCCGCGAGGGCCGCCCGGCTGGGCGCTCATGGGCTTCTGGTGGTCACCCCGTATTACAACAAGCCACAGCCCGCCGGACTCGAGGCGCATTTCAGGGCGGTAGCCGCCGCCGCGCCGGGACTTCCCGTCATCGCTTACAACGTACCCGGCAGGACCGGCCTGAACCTGACTCCCGCCTCTCTCGCCAGGCTCTGGACCATACCGCAGGTGGTGGCCGTCAAGGAATCGTCGGGCAACCTTGCCCAGATCGGCGAGATCGCCAGGACCCTGCCAGAAGGAAAAATATTGCTCTCGGGCGATGACGCGCTCGCCTTGCCGTCGATCTCGCTCGGCGCTGCCGGCCTCATATCGGTGGTCGGCAACATACTGCCCGCAGCCACGAAAGCGCTCGTCGATGCGGCCATGACGGGCGATTCCTCTCTGGCGAGGGCCCTTCATGCCGGGTTGTTGCCGGTTATGGATGCCTTGTTCCTGGAAACCAACCCGGTGCCGCTCAAGGCCGCCATGGAACTGCTCGGGCTGGGCTCAAGCGCTGTGCGGCTCCCGTTGGTGCCCGCCTGCGCGGCGACCCGCGCGAGCCTCGCGGGAGCCTTGCAGGCCTTTGAGGCAGCGTGCGGGCAGGCACGGGTTCCGGAAGCCATATGCGCCTGACCGAGCTTGAAACGTTCTTCTCCCGCTCCATGGAGGACATCGTGCAGGATGGGGCGGCTACTGGGGCCTGCGAAGAGTTGCTGAGGGCCCTTGAAGCCGGCGAGGCCAGGTCCGCGACCCGTCTGGATGGCGGTAGCTGGCGCGTCGACACGTGGGTAAAAAATGGTATTCTTTCAGCTTTCAGGTTGTCGGGCCTCGCCGAATTTCCGGCCTGGCCGGGCGGCGCGGTGGACAAGGCTGCCTTTGCGCCGCGGACGCTTTCCCTGGCTGACGGCGCACGGGTGGTTCCCGGCGGCACCTCGGTCAGGCGCGGCGGGCGGATATGCCCCGGCGCGGTGCTCATGCCGCCGAGCTTCGTCAACGTCGGCGCCTGGGTCGGCGCGGGCACGATGGTGGACAGTCACGCGCTCGTGGGTTCCTGCGCGCAGGTAGGCGAACGCGTGCACCTTTCAGCCGGCGTCCAGGTCGGCGGCGTGCTCGAGCCAGCCGGCGCTTTACCGGTCATCATCGAAGACGGCTGCTTTCTGGGAGCGCTTTCCGGGCTCTTCGAGGGCGTGGTCATGAAGGCGCGCGCGGTGCTGGCGCCCGGCGTGATACTGACCGCCTCGACCACGGTGTACGATCTCGTGCAGGGCCGGGAGCTCAAGGGTGAAATACCGGAAGCCGCGGTCGTCGTTCCGGGGACCAGGCCCGCGAAGGGCGACTGGGCAGCGGCGCGGGGGCTGTCACTGTACGCGCCGTGCATCGTCAAATACCGGGACGCCGGCACGGACGCCGCCACCGCGCTGGAGGCGGCCCTCCGGTGAAACCAGCCGCCAGACTGGATGGCCTCGGCCTCTCGCCGATACGGAAAATGAACCTTGGCGCGCCGCCCGATGCCATTTCGCTGGGGCTGGGAGAACCAACCTGGCCACTTTCCGCCACGGCCTCCCGGGCTTTGGCCACGAGCGGAAGCGACTGCTCCTACGGGCCAAATGCCGGCATTCCGGAATTACGCGAAGCGGTCGCGGCGTTCCACGGCGCGAAGCCGGATCGCGTCATGCTGACGGCGGGCAGCCAGGGCGCTCTGTTCGCCCTGTTCCAGGCCTGGGCCGGGCCCGGTTCCGAGGTACTGGTACCCGATCCCGGCTTTCTGGCCTATCCGGTCCTGGCACGGCTGGCCGGCGCCGTGCCGGTTCCGTATCCCCTGGGATACGGAGGCGGTCTGGACGCCGATGCCTTCATGGAAGCATTGCGCAGCCACCCGCGAGCAACGATGGCCATCATCAACCACCCGGGCAATCCCTGCGGAGGGGGAGCCGCCGCGGCTGACCTGGCCCGCGTTGCCGAAGCCTGCCGTAACGCGGACGTGCTTCTGGTTTCCGACGAAGTCTACCGGGAACTGTACTCGGGCGAGCGTCCGCCGAGCCTCATGGATGCGTCCGATTACGGCGTTGTCCTGTCGTCGGTAAGCAAGGCCTGGGGCGCGCCGGGGCTCAGGGTGGGCTGGGCCGTCGGAGACCCGGACGTGCTCGAACCCGCGCGCCTGATCCACAATTTCATGACCACCGCCATCGCCCGCCCTTCCCAGCGGGCAGCGCTCGCCCTCGTCACCGATTCGGATACCGTCATCCCTGAGGCCAGGGCTGCCTTGCGCATGCGGTGGCATGCACTGGCGGCGGCGCTGTCGTCGTACCTTGGAATCAGCGCCGTGCCTCCGGCCGGCGCTTTCTATTATTGGCTGCCGCTGCCGCGCGAGGCGCATGCCGACCCGCTTTCCTTTTGCCTGCGGGTGAGGGACGAGG
>Ga0172379_10009140_pt1 | contig 12284 bp, 11 predicted proteins | sample GrowelOW334metaG_FD_119756 | JGI IMG/M metagenome (GOLD analysis project Ga0172379, IMG submission 119756) | Groundwater microbial communities from an aquifer near a municipal landfill in Southern Ontario, Canada - Groundwater well OW334 metaG | ecosystem: Environmental > Aquatic > Deep... | reverse complement strand
TTTTAAAATCGTTTCCAGATTACCTCTCTCTATTACTATTATTCCGTCTTTTTCCGCGATGTCGCCGGCAAACTTGGCTAAAAACTTAGTAAAAGAAATGCCGATTGAGCATTTTAGCCATTCGCCGATTTCCGCTTTTATCCTCGCTTTAATTTCCAAAGCGAGGTTTTTTGCTTCCCTATAATTTTTCACCCAGCCGGATAAATCCAAAAACGCTTCGTCAATACTGTAAGGCTCTAGCGCATCAGAATACTCGGCTAGGAGTTTAAATATTTTTTCCGTAGTAGACCGGTATTTAGCCGGTTCGTTTTCCACCAATATCGCGCCAGGATCCAGTTTTAAGGCATCTGACACCCGGCAGCCGGTTTTTATGCCCTTAGCTTTAGCTTCGGCTGATGACGCGATAATACAGCCGCCGGGAGACAGATAGGCGCAGACTCCGACGGATTTTCCCCGCAAAAAAGGATTGGCCTGCTGTTCCACACTGGCGAAATAGCTATTCATGTCAATGTGAAGGATAATTCTTTCCATATAAGTTCATACCTGCCCCGCAAAATGAGCGAAGCGAATTTGTGCGGGGTCAATATGAAGAATGATTCTTTCCATAAAAGCCAAGCAAGTTTTAAACCCAACCCTAAATTAGCCAAAGCTCTTCGCCTTGAATACAAGAGTCCAAATTTATTCTTATTCCAACTCCAATAGCTCAAAAATATCAATCACTGGTTCTTCGTAAGGATGGACTTTTTACGAGGTTTTTGGATCTCATACGCTTTAATCTTTATCTTCCGAGTAAGCCCTTGGTATTTTTCTTACTTTATCAATGATTTCTCTAACCCTTTCTTCGCTTATGCTATAAGTTTCGGCCGCCACCTGGCGAACCCTTTTTTCTAAAAGGTCATAAACCCTTTCTTGTTCTTCGCCGCAAAGATCTTCAATAAAAGGCATATTTTTTTGAACCCATACATTAGCAAAAAAGTAAATTTCCAGCTCGCTCATAGTTATTACTCCTTTATCAACCGCTTTTCTGCGTCCCAATTCGTGCTTATAGATGGCTTGGGCGAATTCAGCGGCCTCCTCCCTTGAATAGCTTTTTTCTTCTCCAATTTGATTTTTTATTTCTTCCATGGACATAAATTTTATCTTGTTTATTCATAATTTTTATCTTTCATCTGTTTAGCTTATCTCTATCCAAATCTTTTAAATTTTTCTTTTCCTCTGACTTTAATTTTCTCTCTACTTTTTTAACATCCTCTATTGCCGGCAGATTTTCCGGATAAATACCTCGAGAAATCAAAGTTTTTCTGACACTGCGATTATTAGTGATATGCTCCTCGGAAATGCTTTGCTCTGTATTTAGCTGTTTATTCTTTGTGTTAAAAATAGTAATCTCTGTGGCAAAATCTTTTGCTTTCAAAATAATTGTCGGCTGAAAATCGGATAATGGTCTGGATCGCGGGACTTTTAATCTACCTTTCATCTCTTGAGTTGTATAACCAAATAATGCCTTGTCTCCCTTACTTCTAATTAAAGCAAAATTTCTATCGCTGCCTGTTTGCTGAAAAATAACTCCTGACAATTGTTTTTCTGTAGTAGAAAGTTTTTGTCTTGCCTGCAATCTCTCAATCTCTTGTATTTTCTTCTCTATAATTTCAAATTTTCTTGTTTGAACGGCAAAGTATGTCTGCGCAAAAGCTATTTCTTCTTTGCGCGGGTCGCCATTTTGGGCGATTAAATAACAAGCATAGCGAGTGAGCATAATATCCTGAACTTCTCTTTCGCTTCCAGAGCCAAGTTTGACCATTTTCCCGACGCCGGCAAAATGGTAGGAAATCACATGACCAGTATTTTCACAGGCAATTTTTGCCTTGGAAATAACGCCGATAAAATTATCCCACTTGTCATAACCCAATAATTGTTGCAAATCGCGCGCCAACCAAAACTCAATTCCATTTTCTGTTTTATGGGCGTATGACTCAAAATTATTTGTTAACGATTGTATAATTTCCGTTTTCATAAATGTTTTTATTATTCAATTCATTATGAATTCCTCAATCTTAATCTCGCTGTCTGCGGAGTTGTAAATAATGATTTGATTATTCTTAGATTGTTTGTTCGGCATAATTATTGAAGATTTTATAACCTCAATATATCTATTTATCCCTAATATTAGTATAGTTGATTTTTCGTTTACTCGCAATAAACCTCCTCCAGCCGCCAGGAAAGGTCGCGGGTAAAAAAGGCCAGGCGGAAAAAATTCAGGCTGTCGGAAACGCTGAAATAATAAATTTTGTCGTCACCGGATTTTTCGTTGTGCACTAAATTCAGCTTATCAATTTTATAAGTCCGGCCGTGCCATTTAAAAAAAGTCGGCAAAACCTGATTTTGGGAAAATTTTACCAGGACATCCACTGGTTCATTGATTTTTTCATGCATATTTTTATTCGCGATTAACGCGTTATTTATGGTCCCCGCGCGACGCGGGGTTATGTTTTTATTATCGGACCGTCATAAATTGCCGGCCTGTTGATAACTTAATACTATTATTATACCGAACAAACAACGAACAGTAAACACATCAACTAATTTAGCTGTAATTAGCCATAATAAAGTCAATCTAACAATTTGACTTTCGCTATTTGTTCGTATATAATTAATATAGCTGTGGATAACTAATCAATTAATAATTATCAATTAAATCTATGTCCATCAACCTTACAAAACGTCAAAGGCAAATCCTGGATTTTATCAATGACTTTACGAAGAAGCATAATTTCGCGCCGAGCTACCGGGAAATCGGCGAATATTTTGAGCTCCGCTCCCCGGCGACGATTCATGACCATGTCCAGTCTTTAAAGAAAAAAGGTTTTTTAAAAACTTCTTACAATGAAGCCCGTTCCATTGAACTGGTTGAAGCGGCTGATTTTGACGTTAACAAGAATATTGAACTGCCGCTCGTTGGCTACATTGCCGCCGGCGAACCGATTGAAGCGATTGAGCAGACCGAAACAATCGCCATTCCGGCTCAATTCAAAGTTGACCGTTTTAACAGTTATGTCCTAAAAGTTAAAGGCGAATCCATGATTGACGAAGGCATTATGGACGGCGATTACGTCATAATTGAGCGCAACCCTTCCCCAAAAAACGGCGATGTCGTCGTAGCGCTCTTAAATAACGCTTACGCCACCTTAAAAAAATTCTACCGCGAAGCCGACCGGATCAGGTTACAGCCCGCTAACCCGGCGCTAAAGCCGATTTATGTCCGCGATCCGCTGATTCAGGGAATTGTCAAAGGCGTGATCAGGAAGTTTGACTAAATCAAAAAATCCGCTCTTTCAGCGGAATTAATAGCGCGGCGGACTGGACTCTTCACAGATAATTTTTTAATTTGGGAAGAATTATTTTCAGCCAGACAGAAAACTTTTCAGGATTATTTTTTATTTCTTTTTCCAGGTCGCGAAGTTTAATCCATCTCCAATCCTCAACTTCTTCGCGATTTAAAACCGGCCTGGCGTTATGCTTCCCGATTAAAACGTGATCGTGCTCGTTTTCCTTTAAGCCATGATCAAGCTTAACCCGGTAATTAAAAGAAAAACATTCTTTCAGCCTGCAGGAAAACCCCATTTCTTCTTTTAACCTTCTTTCACCGGCGCTGATGACTGATTCGCCCGGTCGCGGGTGCGAACAGCAGGCGTTAGACCAGGTTCCGCCGGAATGGTATTTTTTCTTCGCTCGTTTTTGAAGGAGAAATTCGCCTTTGGAATTAAATATCACAATTGAAAACGCCCGGTGTAAGAGTCCTTTTTTATGGGCTTTTATTTTTTCCTCGCTTCCCTTTTCCCGGTTTTTCCCGTTAAGGAGAATAAGTCTTTCAGGGATTGGCGGGGCTTCATCAAGGTCTTCAAGAAATATCCTTTTTACGCGTTTAAAATTATCGGATTTTTTCAGGTCATAATAAAAGTAATGCATCCGCTCGGCCGATTTTATGAGGTGCAAACCGTATTCAAGGATTTTTAGCTCATTCTCGTCGTAAGGCACCTTGCCATAACCCCGAAAAAAAACCTGGCGAGCGAGCTTCTGCTTTTTTTTATCCTGCCAGGACTTAAGATGCCGCCACCACCAGGAAAGCTCAATAAAATCCCAAAGCCAGATTCCGGACCAGGCGTTATCCCAGTCAATTAATATCAGCCCCTGGCCTTTGGTCCAGATAGTATTTTTTCCGGTCGCGTCGCCATGAACAAGTACCGGCTTAAAGTCTTTTTTAAAAGGCTCTAAAGCCTGCCGAACTCTTAAACCCATTTTTTTAGATATCCCTTCTTCAATCAGCCCGTCAGCGATCATCCGTTTTAAAAAACCGTCCGCCCGCTTTAGTTTGTAGCCAATAAAATCATGCGACTTGCCTTCGCCTTTCCGCAATGGGCCGAATTTTTTTACTTTAATTTCATGAATTTTACGAAGAATTTTTCCTTTTTCAAAATATGATTTTTTATAGTCCAAAAGTCCTTTTTTAACCGCTTCTGATCCGTCAATCCCTTCGGCGTACTCGGCAACCATGAACCCGTGCGGAAAATATTTTTTATCCCGGGTAAAATGAACCAGCTTGGCGTGCGCTATGCCGCGCCGGCTAAGTTCTTTTTCAATCCATTCCAGCTTGCCGTTTTCCGGCCAGTTTTCAAAATTAAAAACCCGGACAATGTAATTTCCAGCTGATGTTTTTATTTTATAGACATGGTTGATTGAGCCGTTTTTTGTTTCTTCCAAACTAAAAATTTTAATTTTTAAGGCTTCCTCAACCGCCGATACTATATTTTTTTTCAGTTTTTTCAGGCCGCTTTTGGTATTTTTCATGCCGGGTTTACGCTTAGTAATCCTTTAACGCCGTCCCTAGCAATTATCCCATACCAGGGGCATTAAGTCTATCTCGGCTCACAGTTTTGAAGCCGCGGCCAAGCCGGCTTTAATAATCAATTCGGCTGGAACGATTTCATGCGATTCCCCATCTATTTCCACGGTTCGGCATTCCTCGTCCCCGCAAACGTCACAGCATTGGCTTTGTCCGGTTTTTGCCCTGACTAAGTCCTCCAGCAATTCGCCGTTAAAGCTGATGCTGTTTGATTTAACCGGATTATTTTTAAATTCTTCCAGCGTCAATTCAGTTTTTCGCAATTCCACTTTTATTTTTAGCGGACTGAGCGCGCTGGTCAGCCGTTCAACGGCCTCGTTCAGTTCATTTTCAGTTGATCCGCATCTTGGGCAGGTGCTTCCGTCCGATATCAATCTTTGCCAGCTTATTATTAAAGTCTTTTCATTTTCTTTTCCAGGTTCGCAGTTCCCGCCCTGACAGCCGCATTGATTTTTTGTATTCATAATATTAATTACGGTTAGCTAATAATCGCGCGGGTTAGTTTAAATTTAATAAGTAATTAAGCATATAGCCGGTAAACATAATTCCGATTCCGACTACGCTCGCGAAAATAATAATCAGCCGGATTTTCATGACTTTTTTTAAAATCATAAATTCAGGAAGCGACAGAGCCGTAACCGCCATCATAAAAGCCAGAGCCGTTCCCATGGCTACGCCTTTTTCGGTTAAAGCGCTAACCAAAGGGATTATACCGGCCGCGTTGGAATAAAGCGGAATGCCGATTAAAGTCGCGACAGGCACGGCGTACCATTTATCGGCGCCAGCGTAACTCGCGAGAAAATCGGTCGGCGCGTAGCCATGGATCCATGCTCCTAATCCGATACCGGCAATTACATATGGCCAAACTTTTTTAATAATGCTTTTAACGTAATTTCGGGCGTACTTCCGCCGATCCTTAAATGTCATTTGCAGTAGCGGCATGGCGTTCTGGCTGGCTCGGTTTTTATTGATAAAATCCGCTAAAAGCCGCTCAGCATTAAAAAAGCCGATAGCGATCCCGGAAAAAATGGCGATTAAGAGTCCGCTTAAAACATAAAGAACGGCAATTTTCCAGCCGAACATGCTAAAAAGTAAAACCAGAGCCACCTCATTGATCATGGGTGAAGACACTAAAAACGAAAAGGTCACGCCTAGGGGCACACCGGCTTCCACAAATCCTAAAAACAATGGCACCGCGCTGCAGGAGCAAAACGGCGTAATTATGCCAAGCAGGCCAGCCAATACATGGCCGAAATATTTATTTTTACGCGACAAAATATTCTGGATTTTCTTCGGCGGTAAATAGGTGCGGATAAATGACACGATATAAATAATAACCGCTAGCAATAAAAAAACTTTGATCGTGTCAAAGATAAAATAATTAACCGCTTCTCCTGCCAGGGTTTCAGGCGCCAGGCCGAAAAGGTCAAAAGAAACCCAGTCGGCTAATAATCGCGCGGGGTAAAATATGCTCATAAATTAATATTGTCAGATGTAGTTTTTAAAAATGATCCTTTAAGCTCATTTTTATAGTTTGCTCGGGGGCTTGGATTCGCCCAAGCATGCGCTGGGCGGTTTAGCGACGAATTCTTTTTTATTTTTATAGTTTGATATCGTATTATAAGTAATTTTATCCTGGAGGTTTATTTAAATATCGCTCTAAAATAGATAAAAATTCTTTTGTATCAAGAAAATAATTAGGATAAGCCTTTCTAAGATCTTTAGCGGTATCGGCTTCAACAAGGACTATATCTTTATTGAGTTTTTCTTGGTTTGCTTTTTTCTGGGCTTCTGAATAGGCGAGATTAGCTTCCTCTTCGTTGCTCTTTTCAAAAGTTGTGACAGTTAATTCTTTGGTATCAATGCTCAAACTTAAAAGGTAAAAATGTGATTTATGTTTTTGTTCTAGCTGCCCAATTATTCTGACTAATTTTGCCCAGCTTGTAATTTTATCTACAACCCTAAGTTCAGCAGAAAGACGCTTAACCTGAGAATGTAACTCAAATTTATCTTCGGGCGTATTAAGGACTTTGGGTGTTTTTTCAAAATCAGCAAACACAGAACTTATTAACCTAAAAAAATCTTTCCACTCTTTTTCTCCCTCGTTAGATTTTAATGCCTGTTTTGTGAAGTGATCCACCGTTTCAATAGCGGTTGCCCAAAAATGTTGAAGTTTTGATCTGACTTGAATTTCAATCAGTAAACCGTTATATTTTTTCTGCTTCTTGTCGCTATTATATTTATAAATTAAGTGAATACCCCTATAACCATCAGGCTTGGGGCTAGTAATGTAATCTTTTTTGTTTTTAAAATGATGTTTAAGGTCGCAGTGTTTACCTTTTATATTTTTATCTACATGGTAATATTCATCACAAAGTTGTATTACTTTTTTAACATCTGAAAGCACCGCCCTACAGCCACCTATATCTTGCATCTGGGAAAGTTTCATCGTAGGCTCGCGCCCCTCATATTTACGTTGTAATTTTTTAATAATTGCGGGCGTACGTTTAAGACGTTGAACAACTAAAGCCCCCTGGTCAACCTGCACAGACACACGCTTTAATCTTATTTTAAAGGTATGCAATGGAAAACTATGAGAAGATCTCCAATTATCTAAAATAGCTGTAGCATTTTCCGTGTACTCTTTAGAAGAATTTTTGTTTATTAAGACTTCTCCTGCTTGATTTACCTCGCTCTTTTTATATTTAATTTCAGTCCAGGCCATACGATTTTTAATAAAAACTTATCTTATTGTAGCATACTGAAAATGCATAGCGTCAAAACTGCCAATCCACCTGCCGCCCCACACAAACCCAACATCTTCAAAACATTTTACTAGATCTTCACCCATCTCAAAATTCTTTTGTCCAAATTGGTTCCATTGAGCATTTAAATCTATCGCGATTCCCCACGAGTGCATTGACCAAGTATTACCACCCCGCATTAAACGTTTATTTAAGCAGCCGCCAAAGGTTTTTATTTTATCGGCTAAATTTCTGTCAATAACATTTTTAAAGGCGAGTTGGAATTTAGGAGCAACGAGTCTATGGCAAGTAAAACCAAACCAACCTTTATGAGCAAAGGAATAATTATCTACATGACCTAATTTATCGGCAAAAGCCGATAAATTACACCTAACCATATTTTGCTCATCCCAGCCAGATAGCTGGTGATTCCCGTAAACTTCAAAACAGCGAGCTTGCGAAGGTGGATTATCTAAAGATGGGACTTTTGGAATCTGCTCTTGAAATAATGAACTCCAAGTCTGATCTCCAACTACTCCATCAGCGTGCAGTATTTTATCAATTTGATATTTTAATACTGCCGCTTCAGTTCTTGGACCGAATACTCCGTCAACAAAGCCAATATTATATCCAATTTCTGATAATTTTTGCTGTAATTTTTCTACTAATTGACCTTGAGAATTTTTTTGTAGCATCATAAAAAATTTTTTTATAATTAAATCTTTATATCAAGAGCATTTTTTAGAATCTCCATATTTGATGATTTTAATTTATGCTCCCAAATTCTGATAATTTCCCAGCCAATTTTTTTATAATACTTATTTACTTCTTTGTCTCTTTTCTTGTTTCTTTCAATTTTCGTAATCCAGTATTTTTTATTAGTCGCTGGCAACCGGCAATGTTTTTTGCAACCGTGCCAAAAACATGAATCAAGAAAAATAACCGTTCTATACTTTTTTAATACTATATCCGGCTTGCCGAAATAATTTTTTACGTTTTTTCTGTATCTGTATCCGGCTTTCCAAAGAGCTTTTCTAAAATTTACTTCAATTTTGCTATCTTTACTTTTAACTCGGCTCATTATTTCGCTCCTTTGTTTTTTGGAAACCGTATCCATATTTTTACCAATCGCTGATTTTTTTAAGTTTATTATATCCGCGTTTTTTAATAAATGGCAGCAATTCGGAATTAGACGGAAACTCTAGATTAAATTCCCTTTCCACGTCTTTTAATAAATTTTTACCCAAATTATTTTTATACTTGTCGCTTAAGCAAATTTTATACCATTGATCTAAATCGTTCATAGTTATTATGCCTTGAATTTTTTCTCCCCAGCCCACTTGAGACAATAAATTTTCTATCGCATCTTTTTCAGAGTCAATACAAACTACCACAATTCTATCGGCAGAAATTCCATTCGCGACATCTTCAATCAATTCTGGAGTTAAAGTTAAATGTTTAACCTGGATAGCCAAACCAAAATTGGCCCACATATCCAAGCCCCTATCGGCCGCGTTGGCTACGCCCGCCCTGTATAGAGCGGCTGGCAATATTATCTTAGTATTATTGGCATCAATTCCCATAACCATTTTGATAAAAGGCTGAAAATCCTTAAGTAGTTGTTCATCTTTGTTTAAAATTTCCAACGTTATTTGCGCGCGCAAAGCTCTTACTATGGCAGAAAACAAAGCATACACTAAAATTTCATATATTTTATCAATGCTTCTTTTTAAACCGGGGTTATTTTTAAATAAACTTACTAATTTTTTTAAATCAAAGGAAGCTGCCGTTGAACCGCAAATATAATTACTGACTCCATAAACTGACGATAATCTTTCATTTAGAGCATTATAAACATAAGCCTCCACCAATCCCCCGCGCGACTTATTGAAGCGACCCAAATCGCGAAGCAACCTAGGCGGTATCGCATTTTCATCAAAAATGTTGTCTTGAAATTTTTGGCTTGAAGTGCAAACTCTTCCTACTAAACGATTTGAGACCTCATCCCGCCATCTTTTAGAAACATTACGGTATGACTCCATGTCCGCCAAATCCCAACGTCGTTTATCGATTCTATGGTGATATAAAATTTCGGCGATTTGAATCGGTTTATATAAATGAACGCGCGATTTGCGTATTATTGCGTCGAGAGCTTTCTTTGAAATATTAATGTTAGGCATAAATTTTTTTTGATTTTATATTTAATGAATCAATTGCGCTTAATTCATTTTTCGGCGGCCGACTCATCGCTTCTACCATGGCGCGTGCGACTGCCTGAATTTTAGGAATAACCACGCTATTTCCGGCCTGCTTTCTAGCTTGCGTATCAGGGACGACTATTTTATAATTATCCGGGAATCCTTGCAGGCGAAACATTTCTCGCGGCGTAAGCCTCCTTTCTCCATTGACGGTTAAGTAATTATACGATCCATTCGCTCTTAGCGCGCATGAATATGGGTGCATTCCGATGTTGCCTCCTTTATTTTCATGCCAAACAGAAGGACTTTGTGCGGGCTTTTTGCCCTGTTCTTTCAGGCGAACCTGCAGTTTTTGCTTAAAGCTATCGCTTAAATAATGTTTTTTATCAATTTTTCTATATGATTCTAAAATTTCGGCTAAAGTTTTTGTCTCCGAGCCGCTTGTCGGGAATTCAAATGGATAATTTTCTTTAAAGCCAACGATTATTATTCGCTCTCTTTTTTGAGGCACGCCAAAATCAAGACCATTTAAAACTTTATGATGCACAAAATATCCAAGATTTTTTAAGGCGTCTAAAATCACTTTAAATGTTCGCCCGCCATCATGGGAAGTAAGTTGTTTTACATTTTCCAAAAGAAAAGCTTTCGGTTGTTTGGCTTTTAGTATTCTCTCCACATCAAAAAATAAAGTTCCGCGAGTATCCGCGAACCCTCGTTTTTTGCCGATTATACTAAATGATTGGCAGGGAAAACCGCCAGTTAAAATATCATGATCAGGTATTTCATCGGCGGAAATTTTTGTTATATCGCCGTGCGGCCTTTCGCCAAAGTTAAATTCATACATCTCTTGGCACGGTTTATCAAATTCGGATGTAAAAACGCATTGACCTCCGTTACGTTCAAAGGCAATTCTAATGCCGCCGATACCCGCGAATAAATCTATAAAACGAAAAGGTTTGTTATTAGAAGATAAATTTTCACATAAATCATTTCCATAAAAATAGGTCTGTCTTGTTTCAGTTAACAGACTGAATAACGAAGCCTGCACTCCTTCCGCCGCATATTCTATGTTTGATAATTTTTTATTATTTATTTCGCTTAGCGCGCTATGCGCTCCATTCTTTGCGATAATAATAAAATCCACAACATTCACTCCCATTAATTGACCCGCTTCAATAATTCTTTTTGCAACTTGCTTGTCCGATTCGCTTGGATTTGCATCTCCGGACGGATGATTATGAACTAAAATTATGCCTGCCGCCCGCAACTCTAAACCTAACGCAAAAATTTCTCGCGGATGAACAATATTTTTATCAAGAGTGCCTATAAAAATTGTTTCTTTTTTAATTAAAGCGTTACGAGCGTTTAAATATAGACAAACCAAATGCTCTTGTTTTTTTTCTTTCAAGTCTGAAGCTAATTTTATCGCATCTTGCGCTGACAACACCAAATTGTCGGATGCATTTTGTCTGTCATATACTCTTTTTGCCAAAGCCAACACAGAAGTAATTTGCAGAGCTTTTGCTTGACCGATTCCAGAAATTTTCGTCAAATCGTCAACCGAAGCATTTATAAAATTATCGCCGAATCTTCTAAGTATTTTTTGCGATAAAACTTTAACATTAGTTCCTTTAATTCCGCTGCCAAGTAATATAGCTAAAAGTTCGCTATCGGTAAGCGCATCAGGCCCTTTTTCCAGAAATTTTTCTCTTGGGCGGTCAAATTTTGGAATATCTTTTAATTTTGTCATATTTATTTTATCAACTCGTCAACGCCGGTATTTAAACTAGACGCGATTTTTTGAACCGTCTGAATGCTCGGTTTGGTAATAACATCCGATTCTATCTTGGCGATAGCGCTATAAGGCATTTTAGCAGTTTTAGCTAAAGCGTCTTGGGTCAAATTTTTTTTTCGCTCTCCACTTCTTTATTTTTTCCCCGATTGTTTTCTTTTCTTCCATAGCATCTTAGTATATATAAGATGGCTGATAGCCTACCTCTCATAACAAAAGTATACCATTTCTGCGGCCCCAAATCAACAAAAAATCGGCCTGAAGAAATAAATCAAAGAGATTAGGACTTAAGTTAAATTAGGAGCAAAATGCCAAAAATAACTTCAAACCGCCGATTATTATCTAACATGAAAAAACAGGCTCATTTGAGCCTGCTCATTCCTGTAATTTGCTCGGGGGCTTGGATTCGAACCAAAATTCTCAGGTTCAGAGCCTGATGTCCTGCCGTTAGACGACCCCCGAATATGTATACTCAATTACTATAATAATTCCGTATAATACCCCGAAGCATAAAGCGAAGGGGTATAAAATTTATTTCTCCGCGTATTCTTTTATCCTTTTCCTGATCTCCGGCATGGCCGCTTCGGCCGCTGTTTCTCCCGCCCGGATAAACCGTTCAATATCATGGAAACGGAATGCGTTAACCGCGC
>Ga0172379_10009139_pt1 | contig 12285 bp, 13 predicted proteins | sample GrowelOW334metaG_FD_119756 | JGI IMG/M metagenome (GOLD analysis project Ga0172379, IMG submission 119756) | Groundwater microbial communities from an aquifer near a municipal landfill in Southern Ontario, Canada - Groundwater well OW334 metaG | ecosystem: Environmental > Aquatic > Deep... | reverse complement strand
CCAAAATATTTATGACGCAATTTCTCCGGGCAGAGAAGCAGATATAGAAAAAATTTTATGCCTTCTAGGAGTGACAAAAAAAAGAACATATGAGCTTCTAAGCATAGAATCCGGTGATAGCGAAGAGCTTTTTTCCGATATTCTAAGTGCCCTTCATGGAGTTGGATATGGAAAATCAGAGGTCGTCGGTAAGCTTGTAAATGCCTCAACAAATGGCGACAATGGATGGAAAGAATATGTATCAAAGAGCTGTAACTTTAGTTCAAGGATGAGTGGTGAAAAGGTTTCTTTCTGCATAGCAAGACTAAATCTTTTTCGAGGGGAGTGAGCGCATTCTGATTCGGTCTACTGGTGAAATTGTCGGTCATTGTCATCAGAAGCATACATCGAGCGGACAGTGAAAATTTGAACTTAATCGGACCCCCGGAATCTGCCACCTTGCCCGAAAAGATCGCGACTCAAGCCACCACACGCCAGCTTCTAAAATCTTCCAATCCTGAAATGCAGTCACTTAGTACCGCGACTAAGGCATATGAAAATCCTGCACCGGCAGGATCGAGCGGATTGCGCTTTTGAGGTAGACGTCAAAACGGAGTTGGGTGCCGGTGATGCTCATTGATGGTTCGGCGCTCGCTAGCCATTCGGCTTTTATCGGCCGCTTTACGACGACGCGGAGCCGGGCGCAGTGTAGGGCGGGGGCGAGGAGTTCGTCTGCATCGGGGTCGCCGCCGGTTAGGTCGCGGAGGATTTGCATTTCCTTTGAGGGCAATGCGGCTTTGCCTTCGTCGGGGTACATCGGGTCGAGGTAGATCACGTCCCAGTGACGGCTGTGCTCACTGCCGAATAAGCCGAGTGTGTCGGCTTCGACGACGTCGATCCGTTCCGCGGCCGCCCGCGTTGCAGGTTGATCAGCCGCGCGGCGTTGAGCGTCACGTAGCAGGGCGCAGACGTGGCTATTACGTTCTGAGAGCGTTACGCGGGCGCCTAATGCGGCGAGCGTGAAGCCATCACGGCCGAGACCGGCGGTGGCGTCGAGCACGTGCAGGGACGGCTCGCCAGCCGCGTGTTTGTGCAGGCCGACCGCTCGCGACAGCGGCTGGCGCTTACCCCCGGCGATACGGCGGGCGAGTTCGCTGCCGGTCCAATCAGCGTCGATAGGGCCGTAGTTCGGGCGGTGCAACGCGCGCAGCACGGTTCGCTCGCCGTCGCGCCCGGTAATGGTTTCCAGCGCAAACGAATAACCCCGGCCGTCCATGGCCGGGGTTAGGGGGATAGCAGAAGCGGTCGGCGGCTCAGCCAAGTTTCGACGTATCGAAGAAGCCGGTAACGCGCTGGGCGAGCATGAGATCGCCCTCGATTTGCAGCTTGCCGGTCATGAATGCGGTCATGCCATTCAGTTCGCCTTTCATTAGGGCGATGAAGTCTTCGTCTTCGATCGTTAGCGTTACGTCGGCGGCAGCGGCGCTGCCTTCATTGACGCTGCACGCGCCGCCTTTGATCGTCGCGTAGGCCGGCGTGCTGGTATTGAATTGCAGCACGCATTCCACGTCGGCTGCGTCAGCGGCGTTGAATGCGGCCGGTAGTTTTTTGATGACTTCGAGTACGCTCATGAACTGCTCCGAAAAGTAAGGGTTGATCGTAACTGCCGGGGCGAAATACGGCAATTCTAGTAAGAAGGCTTACCTCTCCAATCCTAAAAGCCAAGCATTGAGTAACGTACCTTACTTGTCTAATTCAACGCCGAGCTGTGCCGCGACGCGCTCCGCGCATTGGGGTGAAAGCAATACTGGATGTACGGAACTGCGATACAGCCGCTGCTCAGCTTGCAGCGTGGTGACCATTGTTGACTGCTGCTGCGTGTCAAGCACGACGAAGTCTTGGCCCTCGCGTAACGTCGGTGATAGACGCTTGAATGCGCGAAACGCGCTGCCTTTGGCGCATCCTGCGTTCTCGTCCAACTCGCGTAGCGAACGCCAGCATTGGTAATCGTTCATTCCGCGTTTCCAGTCGCCGAAAAATTACGGCGTTGGAATCCGTTGGAGTCGATTACGACATACTCGTAATTGCCCGGGCGCCAGTCAGCGAGCACCCAGCGTTCGGCATTGTGACCGTTGATTTGCAGTGTGTGGTGCGCGGGGCGATGGGTATGGCCGTGAATCAGGCGTGGCACGGCGTACGCCGCGAATGCGGCGCGGACATCGGCATCGACAACATCCAAGATCGCTTCGGGTTTGTTGCGCCGCGCCGCGCCTTCAGGTTGGCCACGGGCCGCGCCAGCAACGTAGCGCCGCCAAGACTCCGGTAGCCGGCGATAAATGGCCTGTGTCATGCGATTACGGGAGAAGCGACGCCAACGCTGATACGCGCGGTCTTCGGTGCAGAACAAATCGCCGTGCGATAGCAGGGTGGGGATGCCGCCGAGGTCCAGCCGATACGGGTCCGGTAATAGCTGCAGGCCGGCGGCTGCGGCGAATTTCTTGCCGACTAGGAAATCACGGTTGCCGGCCATGAAGTACACCGTTACGCCGCTGCTGCCGAGCGCCTTCAGCGCCGCGGCCTCGGGGGCGTATTCGCGCAGGCCTTCGGCGTCGCCAATCCAGTACTCAAATAAGTCGCCGAGGATATAGACGGCTGCGGCTTGCCGCGCTGGGCCTGTGAGAAACGCCAAGAACGCCGTGCGCAGTGGCGACGGCGTATTCGGCAGGTGCAAATCCGAGAGCAGCAGTATCGGTGCGGTCATCGTCGGATCTATCACAAACTAGGCGCTGGGCGTCTAGCGGGGGGGACCGATCAGGATGAAGCGCCTGCCTTTGCGCGCGGCAGTAGTTTCGCCTTCAGCAGCACGATGCTGGTTTGTGGCACGTCGCTCGGGAACGGGCCGCCGCGGCCGGTAGCTTGTTCGGCCATGTGGTCCATGACGTCCATCCCGGCGACGACCTTGCCGAACACTGCATAGCCCGTTTGCGGTTGTTTGTCGCCGGCAGGGCCATCCAGACGTGTGTTGTCGACGAGATTGAAAAAGAATTGCGCAGTCGCCGTGTTTGGTGCGCCTTCCCGCGCCATCGCCAGCGTGCCGTGGGCGTTCGATAGGCCGTTGCCGGATTCAAGTTTGATCGGGCCGCGCGTTGGCCGCTCGACGTACTTTGCATCGTAGCCGCCGCCCTGAGCGACAAAACCGGGAATCACCCGGTGAAAGATCGTACCGTCGTAATGACCTTCTTTCACATAGACGAGGAAGTTTGCGACGCTAAGCGGCGCGTGTTCGGCGTCCAGTTCAACGGTGATATCGCCGAGGCTGGTTTTCAGTAACACCTGCGGATGAAGATCAGACGCTGGCTTTGCCGCGGTTGCGGTACCAGCGGCGACGGCCAACAGCAGGGACATCAATAGGCGGGGCAGATGAGACATTTTCATTCGGGCTCCTAGATCACTTTAGGGATCGCTTCAGGCGACGGCTTTGTTTGGGATCGTGATGCTGGCGCGCTCGACTTCTGTCAGCGCCGCTTCGACGGTTTCCCAATCATTATCGCGCCCCGGCTCTTGTTCGCACAGAATGCGGCGGAACATGCGGCCGCCGGGCTGGTTGCGGTACAGTCCGAGCATATGGCGAGTGATGGAGTGCAAGGTATTGCCGGCCGCGAGTTCGCTTTCGATGTAGTCGCGCATCGCCAGCACAATATCCGCGCGCGTTGGCGCTTCTGTGCTGTCGCCGAATAGCAGCGCATCCACTTCGGCCAAGCGATACGGGTTTTCGTAAATTTCACGGCCGAGCATTACCCCATCGACGTGACGCAGGTGCGTCTGGCATTCCTCAATGCTATGAATGCCGCCGTTGATGACAATCGTCAGCTGCGGGAAATCCTGTTTCAGGCGGTAGACGGTGTCGTACCGCAGCGGCGGAATTTCGCGGTTTTCTTTCGGCGACAAGCCCGACAGCCAAGCCTTTCGTGCGTGGACGATGAAGGTGGTGCAGCCGGTCTCAGCAATCGGCGCGACAAAATCGCGCAGGAAGGTGTAGTCCTCGCTGTAATCAACGCCGATCCGGCACTTCACCGTTACCGGCAGGCCGCTGGCTTTCTGCATCGCCCGCACGCCACCCGCAACTTGCGCTGGGCCCATCATCAGGCAGGCGCCAAAGCCGCCGTCTTGCACGCGATCAGAAGGGCAGCCGCAGTTCAGGTTCAGTTCGTCGTAGCCATATTTGGCGCCGAGTTCGGCGGCATGCGCCAGTGCATCGGGTTCGCTGCCGCCGATTTGGAGGACGATTGGGTGTTCCGCCGCGTTGTAACGCAGATGGCGCGGAATGTTGCCGTGCTTGAGCGCCCCGGTTGTCACCATTTCGGTATAGAGGCGGGCGTGCCGCGAAAGCTGGCGGTGAAAGTAACGGCAATGCCGATCGGTCCAGTCCAGCATCGGCGCAACGCAAAAGCGCCAAGGGTTGTAGGGCGGTGCAGTTGCTACGCTATCGAGCGTCCTGCTGGTGTCTGCCACGTCGGTATTCCTTGTACAGTGCCGGAAGCAGGCTTCCGAGTCTGTGGTTCTGAACGAACCTGAAAGTGCCAGGCCGTTCGTTGCGAGTTGTTATGGGTATCGGCGTTCGGACCACAATGCGGGGTGCTTGGTTCGCCACCTTTAGATGCGCGAATGGCCGGGCGCGGATTTTAGCTGCTTAAACTGCGATTATCGCCGATGCAGCACAGCAAGTCCCGTGCCGTCGATGCGGCACGAACTTTGATGACGATCACCAGGACTACAAAGGCGCGGCCAAAGCAGGCTAAGCTCTCGAATCTTCAACCGGAATTGTTTAAATGCGCAAAGTCATACTCGCGTTCAGCAGCTTTTTGCTCGCCTTTGCCGCGCAGGCGGCGGATCAGGCGTTGTGGGAAAAATCAGCGCTGAACCAAATTTTGAAGCGCGGCGAGCTGCGCGTTGGCCTGGAAGCCGGTTATCTGCCGTTTGAAATGCGCGATAAAAAAGGTGACATCATCGGCTTTGACGTTGATCTCGCACGCTTAATGGCCCGTTACATGGGCGTAAAAGTAACCTTTATCAACACCCAGTGGGACGGCATCATCCCGGCGTTGCTCACTGATAAATTCGACATCCTGATGTCCGGCATGACGGTTACGCCGGAGCGCAATCTACAGGTGAATTTCGCGGTGCCGTACATCACGATCGGCCAAACGGTACTGATCAACAAAAAAATCGCCGACAAAGTTAAAAGTTATAAAGATCTGAACACGCCTGAATACAGCGTGGTGACCAACCTCGGCACCACCGGCGACATCGCAGCCCGGCGTTATTTGCCGAAAGCGCGGCTGAAAGCGTTTGAAACCGAAGCCGATGCGGTGCTGGAAGTCCGCAACGGCCGCGCCGACGCGTTTGTTTACGACTTACCGTTCAACGCAATTTATTCAGGCCAATACAAAGACGCGCTGGTGCATTTGAAAGAACCGTTCACGCACGAGCCGCTGGGCTGGGCGGTGCGCAAAGGGGATCCCGACTTTTTGAATTGGTTGGAAAATTTCCTCTATCAAGTCAAGAACGACGGGACCTACGATGCGCTTTATACGAAGTGGTTTGAAGGCACAGCCTGGCTCAGCAATGTCAACGGTCAGTAGCCGGCAGCCCTTGCCAAGAATCGGCTTGAAATAGCGGCTCAGTGTCCGCGGTCCGGCGTCCGGTTGTCCGGACACTGTCCGCGGACACTCAAAGCGCATCGAATAATTTATATTATTTATTTAAATTCAAATAGATAAATAGACTTTAAAAATGGTATGCGGATTGCGCTGAATACCCCAGAACGCAAGGGGGATTCACCATGTACCGCAACCATTTGAAACGTCTTACTGCAGTGTTGCTCTCAGTTATCGCGATCACCGCGCTGCCGGCCACCGCGGCGACCGCCGCCCAAGGTGCCGCAGCTGCACGCCTTGCCCAGGCTTATCAAGATTTGCAGCGCGCCGAGCGCGCGCTAAACGCTTACCCCGATGCCGAAGCCCGCTTCGGCCCGCTGCTGCGCGCGGCGCGCGCTCAGTTCGAAGCCGGTGTCGCCGCTGCTGCGGCTAGCGGGGTCGCGCTTGATCTGGCTATCACAAACGCGAGTGCCCATGTTCCTGCGGACACAGCCGCCGCTGACGCGGCGCCAGCACTGCCAAATCCAGCGCGAGCACCACAACTGACGGCTCGGCCGTCCGCGCCCGCCAATATTCGCCTGCCGTTGCGCCGCCGCGCGCGCGCCGCTCGTCTGATCTGGGTTTGAGTCGACGTCGTCGACCATCGCCTAAGCCGGAGACTAAACCCATGTTTCGCGAAACCACCGCGCAAGACCGCGCCATCGAAGCAGCGCCCCTGTGGCGCCGCCGCCTACCGCTGATCGCCGGCGGCGTTGGCCTCCTATTATTGATTGTGTTGTTGGCACCGAGCGTGCGCCGCGTGCTCGTGGCCGGCAGTTCGGTCAGCCTGAGCCGGCTGAGCGTGGCGACGGTGCAACGTGGCGATTTCAGCCGCGATATTGGCGCCGAAGGTCGCGTTGTCGCCGCCGTCAGCCCGACGCTATACGCCCCCGCCGCCGGCACCGTAGTGCTGAAGATTCATGCTGGCGACGCTGTCGAAAAGGATCAGGTGTTGGCGGTACTTGAAAGCCCCGAGCTGAACAACCAATTGGCGCAAGAGCAGGCGACGCTCGCCGCGTTGGAGATCGACTTCGGACGCGCGCAACTCGATGCCCGGCGCCAGCAAATCACCGTGCAAGAAAGCTTCGACCGGGCCGAGTTGGAACGTAAAACCGCTGCGCGCGAGCTAGAACGTAGCCGCAAGGCATTTGAGTACGGCGCCTACGCAGAGTTACAGGTGCTGCGTAATGAAGACGCGTTGACCAAGGCCGAGTTGGCGCTTGCCCACGCGCGCACCGAACTCAGCCTGGAGCCGGAGCAGATTCGCTACGACGTGCAGACCAAAAAGCTGGCGCGCGATCGCCAGCAGCTGCTGGTCGGTGATCTGCAGCGGCAAGTTGCCGCGCTTGCGCTGCGGGCGCCGGTCTCGGGTCAGGTCGGCCAATTGCTGGTTGCCGAACGTACCAACGTTGCCCGCGATGCGCCGCTACTCACCGTCGTGGACTTAAGTGCGTTACAAGTCGAAATGAAAGTGCCGGAAAGCTTCGCCCGCGACCTCGCCGTCGGCATGCCGGCGCAAATTACCGGCGGCGGTAAAACCTGGCCGGGCGAAGTCAGCTCGGTATCGCCGGAAGTGGTCGAAGGCCAAGTTGCGGCACGCGTTCGCTTCGCCGAAGCGCAGCCGGAAGGCTTACGTCAAAACCAGCGTTTATCCGCCCGGGTTTTGCTTGAAGAGAAGAAAGACGTGCTGACGGTGCAACGCGGCCCGTTCCTCGATACCGGTGCCGGCCGCGTCGCTTACGTGATTCGCGGCGAGTTCGCCGAACGGGTGCCGATCGAGGTCGGCGCCACCAGCCTCAACACCGTCGAGATCCGCTCGGGTCTCGCCGTCGGCGATCGCGTTGTGATCTCCGGCACTGATGATTTTAACGGCGCCGAACGCGTCGTCGTCCACTAATCCGCGCCCTGCCACAGGAACAAGCCGAGGAAAACGCCATGCTGAAAATGAACCATTTATCGAAGGTCTACCGCACACACTTGATCGAAACACACGCGTTGCGGGACTTTTCGATTCACGTCAGAGAAGGTGAGTTTGTCGCCGTTACCGGCCCCTCTGGCTCCGGTAAAACCACGTTTTTAAACATCGCCGGTTTGCTTGAAGAGTTCACCGGCGGCGAGTTTCTACTCGATGGCGTCAGTGTCCGCGGGATGAACGACGATGCCCGCTCTAAGCTGCGCAACGAGAAAATCGGCTTCATCTTCCAAGGCTTCAATCTGATCCCCGATCTAAACCTGTTCGATAACGTTGATGTGCCGCTGCGTTACCGCGGCTTCGGTGCGGCCGAGCGCAAGCGGCGTATTGAAGAAGCGCTTGGCCGCGTTGGTTTGTCGGCGCGGGTGAAGCACTATCCGTCCGAACTCTCGGGGGGTCAGCAACAGCGTGTTGCAATCGCCCGAGCCTTGGCCGGCAGTCCGCGCATTTTGCTGGCCGACGAACCAACTGGAAACCTCGACACACAGATGGCGCGCGGCGTTATGGAGCTGCTTGAAAACCTGCATCGTGAAGGCGCGACGATCATCATGGTGACCCATGATCCGGAACTCGCAGCACGCGCCCAGCGCAACGTTCATGTGATCGATGGCCAAGTGGTCGATATCGCCGCTGAACCGCGAATGCGCGGCCTCGGTGTCGTCGTGCCGTCGGCACAGCATGCGGCGCAGGCTTGAGCGCGCCATGTTCGGCTATTACTTAAACCTCGGCCTGCGCAGCCTGCGTCGGCATCCGGTGTTGACCGCGTTAATGGTCTTCGGCATCGCGCTCGGCATCGCGGCCAGCATGACCTCGCTAACGGTCTTTCATCTCATGGGCAGCGATCCCATTCCGTGGAAGAGCAGCAAATTGCACTACGTTCAGCTCGATAACTGGGACGTTAACGAAGCCTATGATCGCGATAGCGGATCGCTGCCGGATCAGCTGACGTATCTCGACGCCGCGGCGCTGATGGCATCCAGCAAAGCCGATAAGCAGGCCGCGATGTACAAGGTCGCAATGCCGGTGCAACCGGAAAATCCGGAAGTGAAACCATTCCTCGCGCTCGGCCGCGCCACCGGCAGCGACTTCTTCGCGATGTTCGAACCGCCGTTCAAATACGGCGGCGCCTGGGACCACGCACAGGATAGTCAGCAAGCGCGGGTTACGGTATTGACGCAGGAAACGAACGAAAAACTATTCGGCGGTGCTGACTCAACCGGCAAACGTGTCAAGCTCGATGGCGTCGAATATACCGTTACCGGTGTGCTCAACCGCTGGCAGCCGCGTATCAAGTATTACGATGTCTCGAATGGCCCGCTGAGCGAGCCGGAAAGTTTCTATATCCCGTTCACGACAGCGATTGGCCTGCAAATGGGCTCGGCCGGAAACAATAATTGTTACAAGAACGCTGAGCCGGGTTGGGAAGGGTACTTACGTTCCGAATGTATTTGGATTCAATACTGGACGCAGCTGGATTCCTCTGCCCGCTTGGCCGAATACAAATCGTTTCTCGATGCGTACGTTGGCGAGCAGAAGAAGCTAGGCCGCTTTGAACGGCCGCTGAAAACCAAGCTGCCGGATGTCAACCAGTGGCTGGAAGATCAAAAGGTGGTGTCGCGTGATGTCGAGATTCAAGTCGGGCTCGCGTTCGCATTCCTGCTCGTGTGTTTGGTCAATACCGTAGGTTTGTTGCTCGCAAAATTCACCCGTAAATCCGCTGAAATCGGCTTACGGCGGGCGCTGGGCGCGAGCCGAGGCCAGCTCTTTATGCAGCACTTGATCGAGGCCGGCGTTGTCGGTATCAGCGGCGGGCTAGTGGGCTTGGTGCTGACCTGGGGCGGCTTATTTGGCGTCCGCGCGCTGTACGAAGATTTCAAAAACGTCGCCGAGCTCGATTGGCAAATGGTGCTGATAACCATCGGCCTATCGGTACTCGCTGCGATTCTCGCCGGCCTCTTCCCGACCTGGCGCGCCTGCCATGTGCAGCCGGCCGCGCAACTCAAAACGCAATAATGGTTTTTGGAGCCAATTATGGAAATTCGCCCTATTGTTTCAGCGTTGATGCGCAGCAAAATATCGCTGGTGTTGATCGGTTTGCAGATTGCGCTGACGCTCGCAATCGTTTGTAACAGTCTATTTATCATCAGCGAGCGGCTGGCATTAATGCAGCGCCCCAGCGGGATGAACGAAGCGGATACGTTTTCGCTGTCGAGTATTGGTTTCGGCGCCAATTTCGATCACCGCGCCAGCATCGCGGAGGATCTTGCCGCGCTGCGCACGCTACCGGGCGTGGTCGATGCGACGGTGATCAACACCGTGCCGCTCAGCAACGGCGGCTGGAGCGAGGGAATTGCACTGACGCAGGAGCAAAAAACCTCGACCGCACCGACTGCGATTTATTTTGTTGACGAACACGGCTTGAATACGCTGGGCGCCAAGCTCGTGGCTGGCCGCAACTTCCGCGCTGATGAATTCAGCGAACGTGATCGTAACGTTCAAGGTTGGCCGCCCGGCGTCATCATTTCCAAGCCGCTCGCGGAAAAGCTTTTCCCCGGCGAGGATCCGATCGGAAAACAGTTTTATCTCGACCAACTACAGCCGGCGAACACCGTTATCGGTGTGGTTGAACAGCTGCAAGCGCCGTGGGCGCACTCCAAGCGCGTTGCCGAATTTTCGACCTTAGTGCCGCAATATCTGATCGGCAATAATGCTTCGCGCTATTTAATTCGTGCCCAGCCGGGTAGTCGTGACGCCTTAATGAAGCAGGTAGAGGCCAAACTCGGCGAGATCAACCCCAGCCGTATCGTCCGCGAAGCGCGCAGCCTGCAGCGGGTACGCGCCGAAAGCTACGCCGAAGACCGTGCAATGGCGACGATCCTCGTCATCGTTATTCTCTCGCTGCTGACGATTACCGCGCTCGGCATTGTCGGCATGGCCAGCTTTTGGGTGACGCAACGAACCAAGCAGATTGGTACCCGGCGTGCGCTCGGCGCCACTCGGGGCTCGATCCTGCGCTACTTCCTGACCGAAAATTTCCTGATTACAACGCTCGGCCTCGTGGTCGGGGCGATGCTGGCCTACGGCTTTAATGCCTGGCTGATCAAGAATTACCAAGCCGCCAGCATGCCCTGGTACTACGTGCCGGTTGGCTGCCTCTGCCTTTGGGCGCTCGGCCAGCTTGCCGTGCTCGGCCCCGCGCGGCGCGCGGCGCGCGTACCGCCGGCCATGGCGACGCGTTCGGTGTGATTGCCGCTTGCAAACGATCCCGCCAACTCATTTGCGGGAAGTTTCGACCCATGCACGGCAGTGGTAAGTGCCGTGCATGGGCAGTGTTGTCGTTAATGCCGCTGCTCAATTCAGCTGGCGCGGACATTAAATAGCCGCTTGCGGGCGGAATACCCTAAATGCTGCACCGACTGCTGGTATTTCCCGTGTGCGCCCCCAAAATGGGTTAAGCACCGGAGGCGACGGCATGCCCGCTGCCACTGGCTGACACGCCCCGCGTTGGGCGGCGAACGGCGGTTGTTCTTCCGCGCCTTTACATCTGCGGAACAATCTGTAACCGGTTAAAAGTTAAATACCGGTATAGACCTTTGAAAATGAATATTTCGCGATACCCCTTGAAACCTGGGGCATCGCCCGCAAGAATTAGCAGCCTTCAGGGGAGAGTGCTAACAAGCGGCTGGGAGCGCATTGCGCCGGGTCGTTGGATGTACTTCCCCGGAGTTGTCGCAAGCCACTATAAACAGGAGTGAAGATTTATGAACCTGCGTCCCCTGCATGACCGCGTGATCGTCAAACGCGTTGAAGAAGAGAAGAAGTCCGCCGGCGGTATCTTGATTCCGGACAGCGCGGCCGAAAAGCCGCTGCGTGCCGAAGTTGTTGCGGTTGGCCCGGGCAAGCGTACGGATGACGGCAAGCTGCAGACCCTGGATGTCAAAGCCGGTGATCTCGTGTTGATCGGCAAGTACTCGGGCACTGAAGTCAAAGTCGGCATGGATGAGTTCGTCGTTCTTCGCGAAGACGACATCATGGCGGTTTTTGCCAAGTAATCAGCCGTATAGCGTCAATCCCTGAATTCAGTCAGATTGTAAAGAGGAACAAGCAATGGCAGCTAAAGAAGTTAAATTTTCGGATGATGCCCGTAGCCGTATGGCCGCTGGCGTCAACATCCTGGCCAATGCGGTCAAGGTTACCCTCGGCCCGAAAGGCCGTAACGTCATTCTCGACAAGAGCTATGGCGCCCCGACCGTCACGAAGGACGGTGTCAGCGTCGCCAAAGAAATCGAACTGAAAGACAAGTTCGAAAACATGGGCGCCCAGCTGGTAAAGGAAGTTGCTTCGAAGACTTCCGACGCCGCTGGCGACGGCACCACCACCGCCACCGTACTGGCGCAGGCAATTCTTGCTGAAGGCCTGAAGTCGGTCGCCGCTGGCGTCGACCCGATGGACATCAAGCGCGGCATCGACAAAGCCGTCGAAGTCGTCACCGCCGAACTGAAGAAGAACTCGGTTCCGTGTAAAGACCGCAAGGCGATTGCCCAGGTCGGCACCGTTTCGGCGAACTCCGACGAAGCGATCGGCGAAATCATCGCCACCGCGATGGATAAGGTCGGCAAAGAAGGCGTGATCACCGTT
>Ga0172379_10009138_pt1 | contig 12286 bp, 9 predicted proteins | sample GrowelOW334metaG_FD_119756 | JGI IMG/M metagenome (GOLD analysis project Ga0172379, IMG submission 119756) | Groundwater microbial communities from an aquifer near a municipal landfill in Southern Ontario, Canada - Groundwater well OW334 metaG | ecosystem: Environmental > Aquatic > Deep... | reverse complement strand
CGTAATGCCGCGTTCCTGCTCCTGGACCATCCAGTCCATAACGGCAGTGCCTTCATCGACTGTGCCTATTTTATAGACCTTACCGGTGAAAAATAGTATGCGCTCCGTCGTAGTGGTCTTTCCGGCATCTATATGCGCGATGATCCCTATATTCCTGAGATTATCTAAACGCTGATCTTTTTCCATTTTCTCGTTATTTGCTGTTGCCATCTGTTCCATTTCTATATTTTTATCCTACCACCTGTAATGAGCAAATGCCTTGTTAGCTTCTGCCATCTTGTGGGTATCGTCTCTCTTTTTAACGGCTGAACCTTCGCCCTTATACGCATCGAGCATCTCATCCGCCAGTTTTATCTGCATTGGCTTTCCCTTTTTCACCCTAGCGAAATTCCTTACCCATCTCATCGCTATGGATATGCCGCGTTCCGGCTTCACATCGATAGGTACCTGGTATGTCGCGCCGCCGATCCTGCGAGGCTTTACTTCAAGCTGCGGCCTGGCGTTGTCCATCGCCTTCTGGAACACTTCAAGCGCCGGCTTACCGGTCTTTTCAGCCAATATATCGAAACATTTGTAAACGACTTTTTCGGCAACCGCTTTTTTGCCGCGAGTCATCACGATATTTATGAATTTCGAAACCCATACGTTTTTATATTTAGGGTCCGGTGTGATCTCTCTCTTTTCAGCTCTTCTTCTTCTCATTTTTTATCCTTTTTACGCTTTGGCAGCTTTTCCGGCTGCTTTTTCTTTAGGCCTCTTGGCGCCGTATTTAGATCTGGATTTCTTCCTGTCAACTACACCGGCAGTATCCAGCACGCCTCTGACGATATGATATCTGACTCCTGGTAAGTCCTTTACCCTGCCGCCTCTTACCAGGACTATCGAATGCTCCTGCAGGTTATGGCCTACTCCGGGAATATATGACGTTACTTCAACTGCGTTGGTCAACCTTACCCTTGCGACTTTTCTCAACGCTGAATTCGGCTTCTTGGGAGTCTGTGTCTTAACCTGCAGACAAACCCCGCGTCTCTGAGGGCAGCCTTTTAAGGCCGGTGACTTACTCTTACTTATAAATCTCTCTCTTCCCAATCTGATCAACTGACTGATTGTTGGCATATCTTAATAGTCCTTTATGAAATAACCTTATACGGTTATTTGTTTTCCGACTCTTTGGTCTCTTCTTTAGTTTCTTCTTTTTTTGCGCCTTCAGGCACATTCTTTACGAGGGTGATGCTCCTATGGCATTCGAATCCGGTGCCCGCGGGTATGAGATGGCCCATGATAACATTCTCTTTAAGACCTCTCAGATTATCCACTCTCCCGCTCGCTGCGGCTTCCGTCAGCACTCTTGTCGTTTCCTGGAAGCTAGCCGCTGATATGAAGCTCTCCGTATTCAACGACGCCTTCGTGATACCCAGAAGTATCGGTGTGGCGCTGGCCGCCTTACCTTTTTTCTTAAGAACCTTCTTGTTCTCATCTGCAAATATTGATTTATCTACTGTCTGGCCGATCAGGAAGTTAGTATCGCCCGGCTCTTCTATCCTCATTTTCCTGAGCATCTGCCTGACGATGACCTCGATGTGTTTGTCATTGATCTTTACACCCTGAAGCCTGTAAACTTCCTGGACCTCATTCACAAGATATTCCTGGAGCTTCTTATCCCCGGAAACCCTTAATATATCCTGCGGTACTACAGGCCCGTCGATGAGCTGCTGGCCGGAAAAGACCTTGTCTCCCTTATATACGTTCAGATGTTTTCCATGAGGTATGAGATATTCTTTCTTCATGCCGGTCGACGATTTAATGACGACTCGCTTCTGGCCTTTTTTAGATTCGCCGAACTCTACTATACCGTCAATTTCGCTGATTATAGCCGGATCGCGCGGGCGCCTGGCTTCGAACAATTCAGCAACCCTCGGCAGACCTCCGGTGATATCCTTTGTCTTAATGACAACCCTGGGCGTCTTTGCCAGAACGTCACCCGCTTCAACGCTCTTACCGTCCATTACGACTATATGAGCGCCTGTCGGTATCGGATATATGGCCAAAACCTCGTCTTTAGCGTTCGTGAGCAGTATCTGAGGATGATAATCGCCCTTATGCTCAACGATAACCCTGTTCTTGAGTTTTGTGGCGGGGTCTATCTCTTCCCTCATCGTAGTGCCGTCTTTGATATCTTCGAATTTAAGCTTTCCGGACACTTCTGTAAGAATTGGTACCGTGTACGGATCCCATTTAACGAAAATCGTACCTTCCTGAGCTGCCTTACCGTCTTCGATCCTGACGATGGCGCCCTGCGGTACGGTGTGCCTCTCAAGTTCGCGCCCCTGCGCGTCGTTTATGCTGATCTGTCCGTTCCTGTTAAGAACGATCAGTTCGCCTTCTTTACGCGTCTTGACGACTTTCAGGTTGTGATACTTGACAACACCGTTATTTTTCGATTCTATATATGATTGTTCAACGATCCTGCTCGCCGTTCCTCCGATGTGGAATGTTCTCATCGTCAGCTGGGTACCGGGTTCACCGATGGACTGTGCAGCTATAATACCGACTGCGGTGCCCTTTTCAACGAGTCTGCCCGTCGACAGGTCTCTTCCGTAACATTTAGCGCAAACACCCTGCTTTGCTTCACAGGTAAGCACGCTCCTGATCCTTATCTTCTCTATGCCTGCGGCTTCGATCTGTTTGGCTTTTTCTTCCGATATGACCTCGCCCGCTTCTACAAGGACGGTGTCAGTTATAACATCTACTATATTGTCGAGCGCAACTCTCCCGACTATCCTGTCGGCAAGGCTGACAACGGTCTCATCGCCTTCGATAATGGCGCTTATAAGGATGCCGTTCATCGTGCTGCAATCATCTATATCGATTATGACATCCTGGGCAACGTCGACGAGCCTTCTCGTCATATAACCTGAATCGGCCGTCTTAAGAGCTGTGTCTGCCAACCCTTTTCTGGCTCCGTGAGTCGATATGAAGTATTCCAATACTGTCAGGCCTTCCCTGAAGTTCGCTGTGATCGGTGTTTCTATGATCTCACCGGAAGGCTTGGCCATGAGTCCGCGCATACCGGCCAACTGCCTGATCTGAAGCTTAGACCCTCTGGCGCCAGAATCTGCCATCATGAATATAGGATTGAATGAATCGAGCTCCCTGAATATGAGATCGGAGACGTCGTCCGTAGTATGTGTCCACAAGTCGATGATCTTGTTATAGCGTTCGCGGTCTGTGATGAGACCCTTCTTGTACTGGTCGTCAACATGCGCCACATCGGCTTTTGTCTTATCGAGATATTCTTTTTTCTTTTCAGGTATCTTCAGATCATCGACCGATATCGATATACCCGCCCTTGTGCCTTCCTCAAAACCCATGCGCTTCAGAGCATCGAGCAGCTTCACTACGCTCTGATGGCCGTATTGTTTATAGCATTTGTTGATCACTTTGCTGAGGGCCGATTTAGTCATCGTTTCGTTCACAAATTCCAGGCCTTTAGGAAGTATCTGATTTAATCTGACCCTTCCTACGGTAGTTTCGATCAGTTTATCACCGATCATCACTTTTATCTTCGAGTGGATATCTGCCTCATCATCCTGGAACGCGATCAGGACCTCATCAACAGAACTGAAGTACTTGCCTGCGCCCTTTCCGCCCTCTTTCTCTTTCGTCAGATAGTAACAGCCAAGAACTATGTCCTGAGTCGGGGTGGTGATCGGCCGTCCGTCAGCGGGTGAGAATATATTATTAGAAGACATCATTAAGAGTCGCGCTTCCATCTGAGCTTCAAGCGACAGAGGCACGTGTACTGCCATCTGGTCACCGTCGAAGTCGGCGTTGAACGCGGTACAGACCAGCGGGTGTATCCTGATAGCCTTACCCTCAACGAGTATCGGCTGGAATGCCTGTATGCTGAGCCTGTGGAGCGTAGGTGCCCTGTTCAGCATTACCGGATGCTCTTTGATTACATCGTCAAGTATATCCCACACCTCGAGCTTGGCCTTTTCGACCATCTTCTTTGCGCTCTTGATCGTGTGGACAAATCCTTTTTCTCTCAATTTCTTTATTATGAACGGCTCGAAAAGCTCAAGCGCCATCTTTTTCGGCAGGCCGCACTCGTTAAGCTTGAGTTCCGGACCTATGACGATTACGCTTCTGCCTGAATAATCTACCCTCTTACCGAGAAGGTTCTGCCTGAATCTTCCCTGCTTGCCTTTTAACATATCGCTTAATGACTTCAGCGGCCTGTTGCCGGGTCCAAGGACCGGGCGGCCATGCCTGCCGTTATCGAAAAGCGCGTCAACGGCTTCCTGAAGCATTCTCTTTTCATTCCTTATGATGATCTCGGGAGCCTTGAGTTCGATAAGTTTTTTAAGCCTGTTATTTCTATTAATAACTCTGCGATAAAGGTCGTTTAGATCGCTCGTAGCAAAACGTCCGCCATCAAGAGGTACTAAGGGCCTGAGATCCGGAGGTATTACCGGGACGACATCGAGTATCATCCACTCGCATTTATTACCGGAGTTCTTGAACGCCTCGACAACTCTCAATATCTTAGTGCTCTTCTTCTGGGCTGTATCTGACTTAGTATCTTTTATCTCCCTTTTCAACTTTGCGGTCAACTTATCGAGATCGATCTCTTTCAGGAGGTCTTTTATCGCTTCGGCGCCCATCTTAGCGACAAATTTCTGGCCGAACTTCTCTCTATACTCTTTATATTTGTCTTCCGAAAGGAGCTCTGCCTTCTTAAGCGGCGTTTCGCCCGGATCGATGACAACGAATTCTTCGTAGTAGATGACTTTTTCCAGATCGCGGGACGTCATGCCTATCATTACTCCAAGCCTCGAAGGTATGACCTTAAAGAACCATATGTGCGAAACGGGGCATGCAAGCTCAATGTGGCCCATTCTCTCTCTGCGCACGCTTGAACGTGTAACCTCAACGCCGCACCTATCACAGACGATACCCTTATGCTTTATTCTCTTATACTTTCCGCAGTTACATTCGTAATCCTTTGTGGGACCGAATATCCTTTCGCAGAAAAGTCCGTCCTTCTCAGGCTTAAGGGTCCTGTAATTGATAGTCTCGGGCTTTTTAACCTCGCCTTTAGACCATGACTTTATAGTTTCAGGAGAGGCTATCTTTATCGTGATCGTATTAAATAGATTTACATCGTCTATCATAATGTTTGCCTGCTCTTTTCTCTCGCTTTTTCAGGGCCTACATTCTTATCCATCTTTATATCAAGACAGAGGCTCTGTAATTCTTTAACCAGAACGTTAAAAGACTCCGGGGTACCGAACTGTAACCCGTGCTCACCTTTAACAATAGCTTCGTATATTTTTGTCCTGCCATTCACATCATCGCTCTTTACCGTAAGCAGCTCCTGCAGCGTATATGCCGCGCCGTATGCTTCCAGAGCCCAAACTTCCATCTCTCCGAACCTCTGTCCGCCGAACTGCGCTTTTCCGCCGAGCGGCTGCTGTGTTACCAGTGAATACGGTCCGATAGAGCGGGCGTGTATCTTGTCGTCGACGAGATGCGCCAGCTTCAGCATGTATATATAGCCGACGGTAACTTTCTGGTCGAATGGTCTCCCGGTATAGCCGTCATACACTACCACTTTACCGCTTAACGGGATGCCGGCCTTCTTCATATCTTCTTTTATTTCCGTCTCTGTAGCGCCGTCAAATACCGATGTCGCTACCTTGAACCCTAATATCTTTGCAGCCCATCCGAGATGCGTCTCCAGGATCTGTCCGACGTTCATACGGCTCGGTACCCCCAGGGGGTTCAGCACTATTTCAACAGGCGTTCCGTCCGCAAGGAAAGGCATATCTTCTTCGGGCAATATCTTGGCTATGACACCCTTGTTACCGTGGCGCCCCGCCATCTTATCACCGACCTGGATCTTCTTCTTGCTGGCGATATAAACTTTAACTTTTTTGAGTACGCCGGGCGGCAGCTCATCGCCGCGTTTTACCCTGTCTATCTCTCTATCCAATTCAAATGTAAGCTCTTCTATCTGTCCGTCGAGGAGCCGCGCAATTCTCGCTATCTCCTGCTCGATCGCGGGATCGTTCGATATCTTGATGCTCTCGAGGTCACCCTTCTCTATTATCTTCTTAAGGTCCTTCACTCTGATAGTCCTGCCCTGAGCCATCATTACTCTTCCGGATTCTTCGTCAAGGAGTCCGCTCGCGAGCTTCTGTCCGACCAATAATTTGCTCAGCTTCCTGGCCTTCTCTTCCTCTATCTTGGAGATCTGTACTTCAAAAGATTCTTCGATCGCCTTGATCTCCTTCAATTCCTGAGTCTTCTCTTCTTTTGTCTTAGAACGCGCTTCTCTCCTCGAAAATACGCGAACATCGACTATAATACCTTCGACTCCCGGGGGAGCTATAAGCGAAGTATCTCTAACGTCGCCGGCCTTCTCGCCGAAGATCGCCCTTAGGAGCTTCTCTTCGGGAGAGAGCTCAGTTTCGGACTTCGGCGTGACTTTACCGACAAGGATATCGCCGGGTTCAACCTCAGCGCCTATCCTGATGATGCCGCCTTCGTCGAGATTGCGAAGCGCTTCTTCCCCGATATTGGGTATGTCGCGCGTTATCTCTTCATTGCCGAGCCTGGTGTCCCTGGCTTCGACTTCAAATTCCTCTATATGTAACGATGTGAAGACGTCCCCGCTTACCAATTTTTCGCTGATAAGTATAGCGTCCTCAAAGTTATATCCCCTCCACGGCATGAACGCGACCAGCACGTTCCTGCCCATTGCCAGTTCGCCGCCCTCAGTTGCTGCGCCGTCCGCGATTATATCGCCGGCTTTGACCTTCTGTCCGAGCTGCACAAGAGGCCTCTGGTTGATGCTGGTATTAGCATTGGATCTCTCGAATTTTCTTAGATGGTAGGTTTCTCCGCTGATCGTTATCTCGTTGCTGTCGACGCTTGTTACCGTGCCGGCGCTCTTCGCCACTATCACCGCGCCTGAATCTTTCGCGGTCCTATACTCCATACCTGTGCCTACGAGAGGCGATTCTGGGTTGAGCAGCGGTACCGCCTGACGTTGCATGTTCGATCCCATGAGCGCCCTGTTCGCGTCGTCATGTTCAAGGAACGGTATCAAGCTAGCCGCGACGCTCACAAGCTGTCTCGGAGATACGTCCATATACTGGACATCTTTTGGTTCGGCCTGGATAAAATCGTCTTTGAACCTGCAGAAAACTTTTTTATCAACATAGTGGCCGTTAGCGTCGATCTTCGCGTTGGCCTGCGCTATGACGTACAAGTCTTCAACATCGGCCGAGAGATAATCGATCTTATCGGTAACTCTGCCGTTGACTACTTTTCTATAAGGTGTTTCGATAAATCCAAATTCGTTGATCTTTGCATATGTGCTGAGGGATGAGATAAGGCCGATGTTCGGTCCTCCAGGGGTTTCGATGGGGCACATTCTTCCGTAATGCGAATAATGGACGTCCCTGACCTCAAAACCTGCGCGTTCCCTGTTCAAGCCTCCGGGTCCGAGAGCGCTCATGCGGCGCTTATGCGTCAATTCCGCGAGAGGGTTGGTCTGATCCATGAATTGAGACAGCTGGCTTCTTCCGAAGAAATCCCTTATTACGCTTGAGATGAGCTTTGCATTGATAAGATTGTGGGGCATTATGTTGGCAAGGTCATAAATATTCATTCTCTCACGGCACGATCTCTCAACTCTGATCAGGCCGATCCTGACCTGATTCAATAAAAGTTCTCCGCAGCAGCGTATACGCCTGTTACCTAAATGGTCTATATCATCTATCCCGCCTTCGCCGTTCTTTACTGCGATGAGCTTCAATATGACGTGTACAAGGGTATCCGGCGTGATCAGCCTTTCTTCAAGAGGAACATCCATCCCGAGCTTCCTGTTAAGCATGTGGCGCCCAACAACACCGAGGTCGTATCTCTTCGCATCGAAGAATAGCTTATTTACGAGGTTCGCTGCGGATTCAGGTGTCGGAGGATCTCCGGGCCTTAGTTTTCTGTAGATATCAAGTAGGGCGTCTTCGGTAGATTTTGTATGGTCTTTATTGATCGTATTAACCAGTTCCGGGAATACTTTTCTTAAAACCGTGATATTTCTTACGGATGAATCCATGACCTTATCTATCAGGTCTTCCGTTATCTTCGTTCCGTTCTCTGCTATCAGCGCATCTGTTTCTTTATCGCGTAGTTCGTGCGCTAAAGTCTGGCCGACAAGCTTTTCAAGCTGCGATCCTCTCGATATCTCGTACTTATCGACGCCGCTGAATGCCTTTAATATGCTCTCGTCCGTCGAAAAACCGAACGCGCGTAAAAGTTCCGACGCTAAAAACTTCCTGCGCCTGTCTATATAAACGTATAGAACGTCGTTTATATCGAACTCGAACTCGACCCAAGCTCCTCTGTAAGGGATTATTCTCGCTGAATAGATCTTCTTTCCCGTCGGATGCATCTCTTCTTCGAAGGATATACCTGGTGAACGGTGCAGCTGGCTGACAACCACTCTTTCATCGCCATTGACGATGAACGTTCCGGTCTCAGTCATTAGAGGAAGGTCGCCTAGATATACTTCCTGTTCTTTGGTCTCCGTTTTTGACTTAAGGCGCATCATGACACGCAAAGAGCCGCCGTAAGTCATGCCGCGCTTCTTGCATTCCAAAAGGCCGTACTTCGGCTTTCCTACGGAGTATTTAACATATTCGAGCTTATACTCGCCGTCAGCCGACTCTATAGGGAACACTTCCCTGAATGCGGATTCAAGACCCTGATTTTTGCGCTTACTCTTTGCAATATCGGCCTGGAGGAACTCCTCATATGAATGGAGCTGTATATCCAGCAGATTCGGCATTTCAAAGCACTCAGCGATCTTCGCGTAGCTTTTGCGTTTTGTCATGAAACAGAGATCCTTATGGTTAGACTTACTTCAGTTCTATCTTAGCGCCAACCGTCTCAAGCTGCTTCTTTATCTTGTCGGCTTCGTCTTTTGTCGCGCCTTCTTTTATCGTCTTGGGAGCTCCATCTACGAGATCCTTAGCCTCTTTAAGGCCGAGGCTCGTCAGGGTACGAAGCTCTTTGATGACCTGGATCTTGTTCGCACCGGCGTTCGCCAGTACAACCGTGAATGAAGTCTTCTCTTCAGCAGCGGCTGCAGGAGCAGCGGCTCCGCCGGCGGCAGCAACAGCTACGGGCGCGGCAGCGGTAACACCGAACTTATCCTCAAGCGCCTTCACGAGGTCGGCAAGTTCCATCACCGTCATCTTTTCGATAGTATCCATTATCGTTTTCATCTTTTCCGTCAACTCTACTTTTGTTTCCATTTCTTCCTCTCCTTCTTTCGTATTAAGCACTCAGCGCTACGCGCTGGCGGCCGGCTTTGCGCCTTCCGCTGTATTTTGTTTACCGTTCTTGATGGCGTCGACAACGTATACGAACTTCCGAATGATCCCTCCGAGCGTATTTACAAAACCGTTGATCGGCGACTTCATGCCCCCCACAACGCGTGCGAGCAATACTTCTCTTGACGGCAGGTTTGCCAGGACCTTTATCTCATCGGCCATCATGACCTTTCCGTCTACCATTGCAGCTTTTACTTTAAACTTGTCGTGATCTTTCGAAAAATTTACCAGCGTCTTGCAGGTCGCAACGATATCATCGCCGCTGAATGAAATGCCGACGCCGCCGTCTACCATGGGCTTCAGAGAGTCCATCTTCTTGTTATCAAGGATTACCCTCAGGATCGAATTTTTCACGACTATGTAGCTTGCCGAAGCAGGTTTAAGGTTCTTCCTTACCTGTTCCAGGTCGCTCACTGACGATCCCATGTAGCTGGTGATCACAAAATTTGGATGTTCATCCATAGAAGATGTAAGCTCAGCTATCATCTTCTCTTTACACATCTGTCCGAATTTATCTTTTTTTAACATAAATTAAGCCTTCCTGAATTCCGCAAGGTCCAGCTTGAGTCCGGGACCCATCGTGGTCGAAATATAAATGGATTTCACGTGCTGACCCTTCATGCCGTGCTGATTGGAGCTCATTATAGCGTCGATCAGCGTTGCCGCATTATCGCGCAGGGCATCTTCCGCGAATGAAATCTTACCTACAGGCGCATGCACACCCGCCTGCTTGTCCATCTTGAACTCTATCTTACCAGCCTTAACTTCTTTAAGCGTCTTTGCAGTATCCAGAGTAACCGTTCCGCTCTTGGGGTTCGGCATGAGGCCCCTTGGACCGAGAACTTTACCAAGTTTTGCCATATCTTTCATCATCTCGGGCGTTGCTATCGCGACATCGAAATCGACCCATCCGCCCTGCACTTTTGCTATAAGCTCATCGGATCCAACGAAATCGGCTCCGGCCGCTTTTGCCTTCTTCTCTTCTTCACCCTTACAGAATACCGCGACACGGACTGACTTTCCGGTTCCGTGGGGAAGCGCTACGGTGCCCCTGATAGCTGCGTTCTGGCTCTGTTTCGGATCTACTGTAAGCTTGGCCGATACTTCAACCGTCTCATCGAATTTCAGCTTTGGCATCTTCTTCAGTATCGCTAAAGCTTCCTTCAAAGTATATGATTTTGTAGCATCTACAAGGCTTTGTATATTTTTTAGTCTTTTTGTAAGTTTTTTCATTTTTGCGCTTCCTCTACATCGATACCCATGCTTCTTGCTGTACCTTTAATGATCTTAATGGCCGCATCCATATCGGAAGAATTCAGGTCTTTCATCTTAAGGTTCGCTATCTCTTTCAGCTGGTCTATGGTTACTTTACCCACCTTGGTCTTGTTAGGTTCGCCGCTGGCTTTTGCTATGCCGGCCGCGCGCTTTAACAGCACTGAACACGGGGGGCTCTTTATTATATAGGTAAAGGACCTGTCTTCGTACGCTGTAATAACAACCGGTAATGTCAATCCATCCTGCCCTTTGGTCTTTTCGTTAAACGACCTGCAGAACTCCATGATGTTAAGGCCGTGCTGTCCAAGAGCCGGTCCTACCGGGGGTGCCGGATTTGCGGCGCCTGCCGTACAATACAACTTGATCATCGCTTTAACTTTTTTTGCCATTTTCTTTCCCTATACCTTCTCGACCTGCCACGTTTCCAGTTCAACAGGAGTCGCCCTGCCGAAGATCGATATCATCACTTTGATCTTGCCCTTAGCAAGATTCGTCTCATCTATGGTACCGTTAAAATTCGTGAATGGACCGTCCGTCACCCTTACGTTCTCGCCTTTTTCAAATACGACTTTCGGAGTAGGCTTCTCCTTTGCGTCTTTCGTCTGCTTCAATATAGTGTCTATTTCATCCAGCTTAAGCGGTATAGGCCTGGCGCCTGCGCCAACGAACCCCGTTACGCCCGCAATGCTCTTAATGAAATACCAGTTCTCATCGGTCAGCTCCATCTCCACCAGGATGTATCCAGGGAAGAATTTACGCTGAGATATCTTCTTCTTGCCCGCTTTTATCTCGGAAACCTGCTCTATGGGTATGAGGACCTGAGATATCGTGTCCTTTACAAGACCGGTCTTCACCTTGGCTTCTATCGCCGTCTTTATTTTATCTTCGTAACCCGTTTGGGTGTGTATCACATACCATTGTTTCGACATTTGCCTGATTTCCGGAATTTTAAAGACCCGCCATTATCACGTTGACGATCTTTGATAAAATAATGTCACATACTCCTATGAACGTTGTCAATAGAGCGAGCGATACGAGCACCACTATCGTAGAGCCGATCAACTCTTCTTTTGAGGACCACGACACCTTCCCCATCTCCAACCGAACATCTTTTAAGAACGTTACGACTTTATTTGCCATATATTTATATTTTGTAAGACTGGCAGGAGCGGAAGGAATCGAACCCTCAGTAACGGTTTTGGAGACCGTTGGTTTACCATTAACCCACGCTCCTATTACCTGTCGACTACCATCCAGAGCACCTGCTTACTTAATCTCCTTGTGCAGAGTATGCTTCCTGCAAGTATTACAGAATTTCTTTCTTTCAAGCTTGTCAGGGTTCTGTTTCTTATTCTTCATGGAAGAATAGTTCCTGTTCTTGCACTTGGTACATTCGAACTGTATTTGTTCTAGGGCCATATTTTTACTCTATTACCTCTGTCACGACACCAGCGCCAACAGTATGCCCGCCTTCGCGTATAGCGAAGCGGAGCTCTTTTTCCATGGCTATGGGTGTGATCAGGGTAACTTCCAGGTTGACATTGTCACCAGGCATGACCATCTCGACACCTGTTGGAAGGGTCGCTACTCCGGTCACGTCTGTT
>Ga0172379_10009137_pt1 | contig 12286 bp, 6 predicted proteins | sample GrowelOW334metaG_FD_119756 | JGI IMG/M metagenome (GOLD analysis project Ga0172379, IMG submission 119756) | Groundwater microbial communities from an aquifer near a municipal landfill in Southern Ontario, Canada - Groundwater well OW334 metaG | ecosystem: Environmental > Aquatic > Deep... | reverse complement strand
TAGACCGGTGGTAATTCCGGAGAGGTAACACCCGTTCCCATTCCGAACACGGCAGTTAAGGGCTCCAGGGCCGATGGTACTAACACCCAATCCGGTGTTGGCAGAGTAGGTCGCTGCCGGTCTAATTAATCGCACGAAACAAACGGAACGCGCAATAATTATCAATGAAAGCCATAGGCCATAGGCTATATGCCATAGGCCGGCAGCCAGTGCGGGTTTAAGGATTTTCTTAAAAACATATGGCTTATGGCGTACGGCATATGGCTTCTTTATGAAACTGGCAAAACACGATAAAGTAGAACTTTCAAAAAAGCTCGGCGACGAGTTTAAAGCGAAGGATGTTTTTTTCGCGTCGTTCCAGGGCCTTAAATTTAAGGATATAAACGCTCTTAAAGAAAGTCTGCGCCCGGCCAAATCCCGCTTTAAGGTGATGCGTAACACCATTGTTTCGCACGCCATCTCCAACGCCGCCCTCGCGGCCGGCGACAAAGCCGTGGCCAAAGGGCCCACCGCCGTAGTCACCATGGACAGTTCCGACGATATCGCCAAGGCCGCCAAGGCCCTGCTTGCTTTCGCCAAGACCAACCCCGCTTTAAAGATCAAGGGCGGTTTCACTTCCAGCCGCTGGCTGACCCCCCAGGATCTTGAAAAACTTTCCAAGATAGGTTCCAAGCCCGAATTGCTGGCGCAGCTGGCCGGAGTGCTTTACTCCAACCTCGCGCAGATCCGCTGGGTCCTTGAGGCTCCTACTACGAATCTCGCTTACGCCGTCGAGGCCGTAAGGGCTAAAAAAGCCGCCGAGTCCAAATAGTTTTTGTAAATTAACATCCTGGTAGCCCCCGGAAGTCAAGGGGATAAACTCCCGTCCGTCTTGAACGGACGGGGGGCTATTCAAGAAATAAAAGGAGAAACATAATGTCCGACAAACTGAACAAAGACCAGATAGTGGACGCCATTTCCACGCTTACCGTGATGGAACTGTCCGATCTCGTAAAAGGCATCGAGGAGAAGTTCGGCGTGAAGGCCGCCCCCGCTATGGGCGCCGTCATGGCCGCCGCTCCCGCCGCAGCGACGGGTACTGCCGTCGCCGAAGAACAGACCGACTTTACCGTTACGCTGAAATCCGTAACCGATCCCGCCAAAAAGATCAGCGTCATCAAGGTCGTCAGGGAACTGACCGGCCTCGGCCTGAAAGAGTCAAAAGACCTGGTTGAAGGCGCCCCCAAGACCGTTAAAGAGAACGTCGATAAGAAAACCGCGGACGAGATGAGCAAAAAGCTCACCGAAGCCGGCGGCCTTGTCGAATTGAAGTAATCCTTAAGGCCGTCTGAGACGCATTGCGCCTGTTACGGCACGTCCATAGGCCAGATAGTCAGAGAGACCCGCGGCACGGCACATACAGCGCATAATCGCGCTGTTGCGCCGGACCAGGGTCTACCGGAAACTGCGATTACAGTCTTAACTACGACAGTAAAGTGAGAAGCCGTGGCTTTACCTCCATACATATTGGTATGTATGGGGGCGAGTCTGCCATCGCTTTTTAGCATATTCAGACGTAACTTGGATGTGACAGCTTGTCAAAAGAGGTGACGATGAAACAGCTTAACTTCTCCCGCATATCCCAGATCCTCAAAGTCCCCGACCTGTTGGACATGCAGAAACAGTCCTTTGACTGGTTCCTGCAGTTGGACACAGAGCCGGAAGAGCGCAAGATCCAGGGCCTGCAGGCCTCTTTCGTGGACGTGTTCCCGATAGAATCCGCCGACGGCTCCATGGTGCTTGACTTCCTTAAATTCGAGCTCGGCGTTCCCAAATATCTTAATCCTGAAGAGGCGCTTACGCGCGGCGGCACCTACGCCGCTCCTCTGAAAGCCTTCCTGTCTCTTAGCCTCAAGCAGGACAGCGGCAAACTCAAGCACATCATCGACCAGGACGTCACGCTCTGCGACCTGCCCCTGATGACCGATACCGGCTCTTTCATTTTCAACGGCGCGGAGCGCATCGTGGTCAGCCAGCTGCACCGCTCCCCCGGCATCATTTTCGAGGACGACGACGAAGAAAAGCAGTCCGTGCTGGGCAAGCCCCTGTTCTTCGCCCGCATCATTCCGTATCGCGGTGCCTGGGTGGAATTCGAGTTCGATCTGGACAACGTACTCTGGGTGAGGCTTGACCGCAAGAAAAAGATCCTCGCGACCACTTTCCTCAAAGCCGCCGGCATCGAAACCAACACCGAGATCCTCCAGATCTTCTACGACGCGGCGGAGACCGCGGTAAGCGCGGACAACATCCAGAATCTCGTAGGGCATTACGCCATCGAAGACATCGTGGACACCAAAACGGGCGAAGTCATCTGGAACCTGGAAGAAAAAGCCTCGCAGCCGCTTGACGAAAAAACCGTTAAGATCATGATCGAGCGCAAGATCCATAAAGTGCGCCTGATAAAAGGCAGTCCGAAGGAAGATAACCCCGGTATCATTCTGGCCCTGGAAGGCAAGAACCAGCCCAAGAGCGCGTCCGACGCGCGCTACGAGATCTACAAGAAAATGCGCGGCCAGGATTTCATCGTCAAGGAACAGGCCGAGGAATACCTCGACAATATCCTGTTCAAGAGCCTGCGCCGCTACGACTTCTCCATAGTCGGACGGTACAAGGCAGCCAGGAAGCTCACACCCCTGTACGAAGAGCTGGCCTCGCGGGACAAGAAATTCAAGGTGCCCGCCGGGAACAAGCGCAATATCTGCATCGAGGATATAATCGTCACCGTGAAGTACCTGATGGCGATGAATTCCGGCGCTCCCGGCTTCGACTATAAGGGCGTTAAATTCGAATACAAGGTGGACGATATCGACCATCTCGGCAACCGCCGCGTACGCTCCATAGGCGAGCTGCTGGAGAACCAGATCCGCGTGGCTCTGGTGCAGATCTCCCGCCACGTGCGCGACCGCATGAACAAGGAAGACAAGACCATCACCCCCCGCACGCTCGTGAACGCGGCGCCGGTGGTGGCCATCATGCGGAAGTTCTTCGGAACTTCCCAGCTGTCCCAGTTCATGGACCAGATCAACCCGTTGGCCGAGCTTACGCACAAGCGGCGTCTGTCGGCCCTGGGTCCCGGCGGTCTGAACCGCAAGCGCGCGGGCTTCGAGGTCCGCGACGTGCACTACACCCACTACGGCCGCGTCTGCCCCATCGAAACGCCCGAAGGTCCGAACATCGGCCTTATCGTTTCCCTGGCGGCGTACGCCAAGGTGAACCAGTACGGGCTTATAGAGACGCCCTACCGGAAAGTCACCGCCAAGAAAATGACCGACGAGGTCGAGTACCTGACCGCTTTCCTGGAAGACGATATTTTCGTCGGCCAGGCCAATACGCCCATGGAAAGCGGCCGCCTCTCCTCCGACCAGGTCTACGGCCGCGCTAAGGACGACTACGTGTTCGTGGATTCAAGCGACGTGAAATACATGGACGTGTCCCCGATGCAGGTCGTTTCCATCTCGGCCGCGTGCGTGCCGTTCCTGGAACACGACGACGCCAACCGCGCGCTGATGGGTTCCAACATGATGCGCCAGGCGGTCCCCCTGCTGGTGACCGAGGCCCCGCTGGTCGGCACCGGCATGGAGCCGGCCATCGCCAGGGACTCCCGTGCCTGTATAACCGCCCGCACTTCGGGCAAGGTCATCTATTCCTCCGGGGAGATGATCTCCATAAAGCCGGATAATTCAAAGGACCCCGACCTGTACCACCTTATAAAGTATAGACGGTCCAACCAGGATACCTGCGTCAACCAGAAGCCCACCGTCAGGAGCGGCGACTACGTGAAAAAAGGCGACGTTATAGCCGACGGTCCCGCGACGGCCGACGGCCAGCTGGCCCTGGGCAAGAACCTGCTCGTGGCGTTCATGAGCTGGGAAGGCTTTAACTACGAGGACGCCATTCTGGTCTCCGAACGGCTGGTAGAGGAAGACGCGCTGACCTCCGTATTCATAGAGGAGTTCGAGGTGGAAGCGCGCGACACTAAGCTCGGCCCGGAAGAGATCACGCGCGACATCCCGAACGTCGGGTCGGACGCGCTGGAACATATCGACTCCGAGGGCGTGGTGGTCGCTTCGACCATGGTCCGCCCCGGCGATATCCTGGTGTGCAAGGTCTCCCCGAAAGGCGAGCAGCAGCTCTCCCCTGAGGAAAGGCTGCTGAAGGTCATCTTCGGCAAAAAAGCCGAGGACGTCACCGACACCTCGCTCCGCGTGCCTCCCGGCGTCAACGGCAAGATCATGGGCACCCGCATCTTCGTGCGCCGCGAAAAACTCTCCAAGCCCGAAGAAAAACGGCGCATGGACGAGATCAACGAGGAAATGCGCGAGAACATGGAAGCCCTGAAGAACTTCCGCAAGGAAGCCGTGAAGGACGAGAAGAAGGGCTCCGATATTGAAGAGTTCTATAAGCTGATGGAGAAGAAGATCAAGGACAAGTACGCCCGCGAGAAGGAGCTGCTGAAGACCACGGGCGAACTGCCCGTCACCGTCAACAAGGTGGTCAAGGTCTACATCGCCCTCAAGAGAAGGCTGCGCGTGGGAGACAAGCTCTCCGGCCGCCACGGTAATAAAGGCGTCGTCGCCCGCATCCTGCCGAAAGAGGACATGCCGCACCTGCCGGACGGCACGCCGGTGGATATGGTCCTGTCCCCGCTGGGCGTCCCTTCCCGTATGAACATCGGCCAGATACTCGAGACCATGCTGGGCTGGGCCGGAAAACAGCTGGACACGCAGATGATCTGCCCGGTCTTCGACAGCGCGGTCGAGGATAATCCCGAATACTGGAAATACTGGGAAGATAAGCGCAGGAAAAAGCGCGGCGAAGTGACGGTGGACGACATCATCAAGGATTTCGAGACCCACCCGAACGCGGAAAAACCCGGCGTCATCCAGATGATCCAGCTGGCGAAGGAACATCTGAAAAAACAGGGCGTCGCGGAAGAATATCTGCCGGACGATTACTGCCGGATCAACCTGGTGGACGGCCGGACCGGCGAACTGTTCCACGAAAAAGTGACGATAGGCTACATGTACATCCTGAAGCTTATCCACCTCGTGGAAGACAAGGTCCACGCCCGCTCGACGGGCCCGTACTCCCTGATCACCAGGCAGCCGCTGGGCGGCAAGGCCCTTTTCGGCGGCCAGCGCTTCGGTGAAATGGAAGTCTGGGCGCTGGAAGGCTACGGCGCGGCCTACGCCCTGCAGGAGATGCTGACCGTCAAGTCCGACGACTTCTCAGGCAGGACCAAGATGTACGAAGCCATAATAAAAGGCGATTTCCCGCCCCAACCCGGCGTGCCGGAATCGTTCAAGGTGCTTGTGAAGGAACTGCAGGCCCTTGCTCTCGACGTGGACCTCATCAAGGCGGAAGAAGAAGCCGCCCGCGCGGAAGGCGCCAAGGAAAAGGCGCGGAAAAAAGCCGCCGCGAAGGTGTAAGTAGTAGGCAGCAAACAGAACACAGGACACAGGGAACGAGAAGGTTTTACCCCTGTATTCTGTCTACCGTGCCCTGTGTTCTTGTCGTTCTGTGTCCTGTATTCTTGCAACGAGGAGCTTTGAACTATGGACGGAATAACCTCAGAAGCCAGAAATTTTTTCGGTCTGCCCAAAACTTCCAAGAAAAGGAAGGAGATCAACTACGACGATTTCGACGGGATGAAGATCGGCATCGCCAGCCCGCAGAAAATAAAGCTCTGGTCGTTCGGCGAGGTGAAGAAGCCGGAAACCATAAACTATCGCACCCTTAAACCGGAGCGCGACGGCCTGCTGTGCGAGCGCATATTCGGCCCGTCCAAGGATTACGAGTGCGCCTGCGGAAAGTACCGCTGGGTCAAGTTCAAGGGCGTGGTCTGCGACCGCTGCGGCGTCGAAGTGACCGAAGCCAAGGTCCGGCGCGAACGCATGGGTCATATCGATCTGGCCGCCCCCGTGGCGCATATCTGGTTCCTGCGGAAGAGCCCGTCCCGCATCGGCATTATCCTCGACATGAAGCCGTCCGATCTCGAAAAGGTCGTCTATTACGCCGCTTATGTAGTGCTGGAAGACACCAAGGACCCGGTCACCGGCCGCGTGGAGCATAATGTCGGCGACGTGATGACCGAATCCCAGCTGAACGAGGTCAAAAAGAAATTTTCAAAAATAAAGGTCGGCATCGGCGCCGCCGCCATTAAGGACCTGCTGGAAAGGATCGACCTCAAGAAAGAGATCGAGGGCATTCAGACCGAGCTGGCCAACGCCAAGGCCGACATGGACCGCTCCAAGCTCATCAAACGGCTCAAGATACTCGAAGGTTTCGTAGCCAGCGGCAACCGCCCGGAATGGATGATCATGACCATTCTGCCGGTGCTGCCGCCCGACCTGCGCCCCCTCGTGCCCCTGGAAGGCGGCCGCTTCGCTACCTCCGATCTGAACGACCTGTACCGCAGGATCATCAACCGCAATAACCGCCTGAAACATATCGAGGCCTTAAGGGCCCCGCAGGTCATGATCTACAACGAGAAGCGCCTGCTGCAGGAAGCCGTGGACGCTCTTATCGAGAACGGCGCGCGCGGCAAAGTCGTGCTGGGCGCCGCCAACCGGCCGCTCAAGTCGATCTCCGATATCCTCAAGGGAAAACAGGGCCGTTTCCGGCAGAATCTGCTGGGCAAACGCGTCGACTACTCGGGCCGCTCCGTTATCGTCGTTGGCCCGAACCTCAAGCTCAACCAATGCGGTCTCCCCAAGGAAATGGCGCTGGAGCTTTTCAAGCCGTTCGTGCTGGCCGAGCTGATCAAGCGCGACAATATCACCCTGAAGGTCGCCAAAAAAAAGGTGGAGCACGCGGACAACGAGATCTGGGACATCCTGGAGCGCGTGACCAAGAAGCACCCGGTCATGCTTAACCGCGCCCCCACGCTGCACCGCCTCGGCATCCAGGCTTTCGAGCCGGTGCTGATCGAGGGTCTGGCCATACAGCTCCACCCGCTGACCTGCGCCGCCTTCAACGCCGACTTCGACGGCGACCAGATGGCCGTGCACGTGCCTATCTCGCAGGAAGCGCAGATGGAAGCCCGTATGCTCATGATGGCCACCAACAACATCCTTTCCCCGGCCGACGGCCGCCCGAAGGCCAATCCCTCGCACGACATGGTGCTCGGCATAAACTACCTCACCAAGATGAAGCTGGGCGAGCCCGGCACGGGGAAATTCTTCGGCGACAAGGAAGAAGCCCTGACCGCCTATCAGTACGGCAAAGTGGACCTGCACGCCATCATACAGGTGCGCGGCGTGACCTCGATGGAAAAGCTCGACCTGGAGAAGCTTCAGGAGAAGGCTTTCCGCGACAAGAGCGAGAAGAACAACGAGTTCACCACCGTGGGCCGCATTATATTCCTGGATAATCTGCCCCGGAACGTCGATCCCAAAAGATACAACAGGGTCATAAGTAAGAAGGACCTTTCCAATCTGGTCTACGAGTGTTATAAGAACCCTGAAATAGGCCATCACGAGACCGTCATTCTGCTGGACCGGCTGATGAACCTCGGGTTCCATTATGCCACCGTGTCGGGCCTCAGCATCTCGCTGGCCGACATGTCCATCCCCACCAAAAAGGCCGAACGCATCGGTAAGGCCCAGAAGCAGGTGCGCGAGATAGAAGGCCAGGCCAAGGACGGCATCATCACCGAGAACGAGCGCTACAACAGGATCATAGACATCTGGACGCATCTCGGCGACAAAGTGGCCGACGAGATGTTCGAGGAGATGCAGAAGCAGGAGACCAGGCCTTATAAAGCGACGGAACCCCGCTTCAACGCGATCTTCATGATGGCCGATTCCGGCGCCCGCGGTTCCCGCCAGCAGGTCAAACAGCTGGCCGGCATGCGCGGTCTGATGTCCAAACCCCAGAAAAAGGTCACCGGCGGCGCGGGCGAGATCATCGAGAACCCCATTCTTTCCAACTTCCGCGAAGGGTTGACCGTGCTGGAATATTTTATTTCAACGCACGGCGGACGCAAAGGTCTTTCCGACACGGCACTTAAGACCGCCGACGCCGGTTACCTCACGCGCAGGCTGGTAGACGTGGCCCACAACGTGGTCATCACGGAAGAGGACTGCGGCACCATCAACGGCGTGGAGATCAAGGACCTCCGGAGCGGCGACGACGTTATCGAAGCAATGACCGAACGTATAGAAGGCCGCATAGCGCTTGAGGACCTGAAGGTCCCCGACGCCGAAGGCAAGCCGTATACGCTGGTCAAACGCAACGAGATGATAACCCAGGAGGCCGCGAAGATCCTGGAGAAGACCAGGGGCAAGGAAGAAGGCGTTTATGTCCGCTCGGTGCTGACCTGCGAATCCGACGTCGGCATCTGCGCCAAGTGCTACGGCCTTAACCTCGCCACCGGCAACAGGGTGGAAGAGGGCGAAGCCGTGGGCATCATCGCCGCCCAGTCCATCGGCGAACCCGGCACCCAGCTCACCCTGCGGACCTTCCACGTCGGCGGTACCGCCTCGCGCGTGCTGGAAAAATCCGAAGCCAAGGCCAAGGCCGACGGTAAAGTGTCGTTCAAGGAACTGCGCACCATCGATAACCGCGCCGGCGAACATATCTGCGTTTCCCGCGGCGCGTCCATGACGGTCAAACACACCGGCGGCAAGACCTTCGAGGAATTCAAGATCAGCTACGGCGCCAAGGTCGTGGCGGCGGACGGCGCCCCGGTTAAAGCGGGCGAAAAGATAGCGGAATGGGACCCCCATACCGTGCCCATGATCGCCGAACACGGCGGCAAGGTCAAGTACCTGGATATTAAGGAAGGCGTCACGCTGCACGAAGAGCGCAACAAGGTCACCGGTATCATCGAGCGCAAGATCATCGAGCACCGCGGCACCAAGCGCAATCCCCGCATCGTCATCGAGAAAGGCGGGAAGATCGCCGGCTCACACACCCTGCCGACGAACACCATAATCATGGTGGAGCAGAACGAGGACGTTCACCCCGGAGACATTATCGGCAAGATCCACCGCGATATCGCCAAGACCAAGGATATCACCGGCGGCCTGCCGCGCGTGGCCGAACTGTTCGAGATCAGGCGCCCCAAGAACGCCGCCATCATCACCAAGGTTGACGGCATAGCTTCGCTTGGCACCAACGCCAAGGGCCTGGTGGAGGTCGCCGTTAAGAACCAGGAGACCGGCCAGGTAGAGAATTACGCCATACCGTACGGCAAGCACCTGGTGGTCTATGAAGGCGACCCCGTGGCCGCTGGCGAGGCGCTGACCGACGGCGCGGTGGACATGCACGACCTGCTGGCCGTAAAAGGCATCAAGGAAGTGCAGAACTACATCGTGGACGCCATTCAGGAGGTTTACCGGCTGCAGGGCGTCAACATCAACGATAAATATATCGAGATCATCGTGCGCCAGATGCTCGCGAATATCAAGATAACCGAACCCGGCGGCACGGCGTTCCTGAAGGGCGAGATCGTGAATAAGACCGCCTTCAAGCTCGAGAACCAGCGCGCGGCCGACACTGGCCACGCGCCCGCCCAGGGCGAGCCGGTACTGCTGGGCATCTCCAAAGCGTCGCTGGCCTCGGAGTCGTTCATCTCGGCAGCCAGCTTCCAGGAGACTACCAGGGTCCTTACCGACGCGGCCACCACCAATAAAGTGGACTATTTAAAAGGCCTCAAGGAAAATGTTATAATAGGACACTTGGTACCCGCCGGCAGCGGGTTCGCCAGGCGCAAGCTTTTCGAGGAGAATAATAAGGAGGAGTAATAGCCCGGCTTGCTATTCGCTCATAAAACACTATGTCAACAATCAACCAGCTTATCCGTAAGGGAAGGGAATCTTTAAAGAAGGTCTACAAGGCGCCGGCGCTGATGTCCTGCCCGCAAAGAAGGGGTGTCTGCACCAGGGTCTACACGACCACCCCGAAGAAACCCAACTCCGCGCTCAGGAAAGTGGCCAGGGTGAAGCTGACCTCCAAACAGGAAGTCACCGCTTATATTCCCGGCGTCGGCCATAACCTCCAGGAACATTCCATCGTGCTCGTCAGGGGCGGCAAGGTGAAAGATCTTCCCGGTTGCCGGTACCATATCATCCGCGGCGCGCTCGACGCGTCGGGCGTGGACGGCCGCAAACAGGGCAGATCGCTTTATGGCGCCAAACGGCCCAAGGCCGGAAAGGCGGAAGCGAAAAAGTAGGCAGCATACCGAACACAGGATAACAGGAAAAGATTTACAGTTAAAATCACAGTGGAGATAAAAAAATGCCGAGAAAAGGTTTAAGACCCAGAGACAGAAGGCCGCTTCCGCCGCCGGATTTCAGATACAATTCCGTGCTGGTTTCCCGCTTTATCAATAAAATAAATTTCCAGGGCAAGAAACTTGCCGCTGAGCGCATACTTTACGGCGCTCTGGATATCGTGAAAGAAAAAACCAAGGAAGACGCGCTCGTGGTGTTCACCAAAGCCATCGAGAACGTCCGCCCCCTGGTGGAAGTAAAGGCCCGCCGCGTCGGCGGGGCCAATTACCAGGTGCCGATAGAGGTGAAAGGCAGCCGCGGCTCTTCGCTGGCCATGCGCTGGATCCTCGCCGCCGCCCGCGACCGCAAAGGGGCGCACATGGCGGACCATCTGGCCGAGGAACTGATCCTCGCCTTCAAAAAAGAAGGCACCGCCTTCAAAAAAAGGGAAGATGCGCACAGGATGGCCGAGGCCAACCGCGCATTCGCGCATTACCGCTGGTAGCGGGATTCGGGCCTCGGGGCTCGTGAGACTGGGAGCAGGGCGGGAAGTTTAATATTGTAAGGATCACATCATGGCAGACTTCGACTTGACTAAAGTAAGGAACACCGGCATCATCGCCCACATCGACGCGGGAAAGACTACCACCACCGAGCGTATTCTTTACTACACCGGCAAGTCTCATAAAATAGGCGAAGTGCACGACGGCAACACCACCACTGACTGGATGCCCCAGGAAAGGGAGCGCGGCATCACCATTACCGCGGCCGCCATCAGCACGACCTGGCACGACTACATCATTAACATCATCGACACTCCCGGCCATGTGGACTTTACGGCCGAGGTGGAGCGTTCCCTGCGCGTGCTCGACGGCGCCGTGACCGTGTTCGACGGGGTTCAGGGCGTGGAGCCGCAGTCCGAGACCGTGTGGCGCCAGGCCGACCGCTACCACGTTCCCCGCGTGGCCTATATCAATAAAATGGACCGCATCGGCGCGGATTTTTATATGTCTGCCGAATCCATAGTCGAGAAGCTGGGCGCCAACGCTTCGCCCATACAGCTGCCCATCGGCGTTACCGAAACTTTTAAAGGCCTCGTGGACCTGGTGAAGATGAAGGCCCTGATCTGGGTCGGCGACGACCTGGGCGCCCACTTCGACGAGGTCGAGATCCCCGCGGACATGGCCGAGCTCTCCAAAAAATACCGCGACCAGCTCATAGAAAAACTCGCCGATTTCGACGAGAAGATCATGGAGAAGTACCTGGCCGGCGACACCAATTTCACCGTGCCGGAACTGAAGGCGGCCATACGCCGCGGAACGCTGGCCAACAAATTCTTCCCCGTACTGTGCGGTTCCTCCTACAAGAACAAGGGCGTGCAGCCCATGCTCGACGCCGTTGTGGATTTCCTGCCGTCGCCGCTGGACGTGCCTGCCATCATCGGCACCGACTGCAATACCGGCGAGGAAGTGGAACGGCACCCGGATCCGAAGGAACCGTTCTGCGCTTTGCTGTTCAAGATCCAGCCGGACCCCTTCGTGGGCAAGCTCACCTTTTTCCGCGTGTATTCCGGCACCCTTAAGCCCGGCGATACCGTGTACTTCGGCCGCAAGAAGACCTCCGAGCGCATAGGCCGCATACTCCGCATGCACGCCAATAAACGCGAGGAGATCAAAGAGATCAGCGCCGGCGATATCGCCGCTACCGTGGCCATAAAGAGCGCCACCGTGGGTGAAACGATCTGCGATCCGGACCACCCTTTGATACTCGAGGGAATGAACTTCCCCGAGCCGGTCATCTCGATCTCGATCGAACCCAAATCCAAGGAAGACGAACAGAAGATGGGCCTCGCCATGGGGCGCCTGGCCGAGGAAGACCAGACTTTCCGTATTAAGACGGACGAAGAGACGGGCCAGACTATCATCTCCGGAATGGGCGAACTCCACCTGGATATCATCGTGGACCGCCTCAAGCGCGAATTTAACGTGCAGGCCAACGTCGGCCGGCCGCAGGTCGCTTTCCGCGAATCT